>Ga0256832_1002304_pt1 | contig 13026 bp, 11 predicted proteins | sample 134614metaG_FD_190534 | JGI IMG/M metagenome (GOLD analysis project Ga0256832, IMG submission 190534) | Hydrothermal vent microbial communities from Lau Basin, Pacific Ocean - 134-614 | ecosystem: Environmental > Aquatic > Marine > Hydrothermal vents | place: Pacific Ocean: Lau Basin | collected... | reverse complement strand
CGCTCCCGCTTGCCGCCCAGGCGCACCTCGCCCACACCGTCGATATTCTCCAGACGCTTGCGAATCACGGTGCGGGCATACTGATTGAGCTGCTGCAGGGTGCGGTCGCCTTCCAGAGTGATCCAGAGGATGGGAATGGCGCCGAACTCGACCTTGGCCACCACCGGCGTGTCCGCATCCTCCGGCAGGTCGCGCAGCACCTGGTTGATCTTGGCCTGGACCTCGTTGAAGGCGACGTCGATGTCCTTGGTGAGCTGGAAGGTGATGCGCACCACCGAGGCGCCCGGCGTGGAGTCGGACTGGACGTGTTCGATGCCCGGCACGCTGTTGACGGCGGTCTCGATCAGGTTGGTGATGCTGGCATCGATGATCTCGGGATTGGCGCCCGGCATGGTGGTGGTCACCGAGATCATGGGAAACTCGATGTAGGGATAGCGCTCCACCCCGATCCGCTCGTATCCCAGCAGCCCGAACAGCACGATCACGGCGCTCAGCATCCAGGCCAGCACATGCCGGTGGATGGCGATCTCCGGCAGGGTCATCGGTCGGCGACCTCCACCGGCACCCCGTCGGTCAGAAAGCCCGCGCCGTCGCGGGCGACGAGCTCACCGGGCTCGAGACCGGCGCGGATCTCCACCATTCCGCGGTGCCGCAGACCGGTCCGGACCTTGCGCTGCCGCGCCACGCCATTCTCGATGACATAGACCACCCTGCCCGCCGGACGCGCGACCACGCAGATCTCCGGCACCACCACCGCCTGCTCGCGCCGTTCGATCCGCACCTGCCCGGTGACGCTGGCCCCGGCCTCCCAGCCACCCGGATTGTCGAAGGCGACGATCACCTCGATGGCCCGGTTCTCGGGGGTGATCATCGGCCGCAGATCCGTCACCTCGGCCTCGACCGGCTTCTCCGGCGCCGTCGGCGTACGCAGACGAACGGGGAGCCCGACGCGCAGCCGGCCCGCCAGCGATTCCGGATAGGGCAGCCGGGCCCGCAACCGGTCCGGACTGGTGAGATGGAACAGGGGCATGCCCACCTTGACGTAGTCACCGACCGAGACCCGGCGCGCGTCCACCCGGCCGTCGATCGGGCTCCTGACGTGGGCCTTCTGTATGTTGCGTTCGGCCTGCTGCAGACGCACGCGGGCCGCCTGACGCTGCGCCTGCAACGCACCCAGCCGGGCCTCGGCCTCGTCGAGCGCGGAGCGGTTGACCGACTTCTGCCGCAGCAGGGAGCGCAGCCGCTCGACCTGCAGTTCCTGCGACCGGATCAGGGCCTCGAGCCGCCGGATGTCGGCACGGGCGAGTTCCCGCGCCAGCCGGTAGTCTTCGGGGTCGATCTCGGCGAGCACCTTGCCGCGCTTCACCCGGTGGCCGACGTCCACTGCCACGGCCACCACGCGTCCGCCCACCTCGGCCGCGATCCCCGGGGCATCGACGGCCTCCAGTTCTCCGACGGCCGGCTCCCAGACCTCGAGCGTCGCGACGGCCGCCTTCACGACCGTGACCGGCACTCTGCGACCGGCCTCCTCGGCATTCGCATCCGAATCCGCTGCCGGCAGCCGGAGCGCAAACAGGAGCAACGCCAGCAGACCGGCCCAGCGACAGACAACGCCCGATTTCCCTCTCATCACGATTCCCCCGTCTCGTCGCGCACATCGAAACCGCGCGCCATCAGCTCGAACGCGGCGGCACTGAAACTTTCCGGATCCCCGGCGAAACCCACGCCCGGCAGATGCTCGAGCACGGCGCGGGTCTCGAAGAAGAAGACGTTGGCGCCGATCAGGAGAAAGGCCAGCAGCGCGGCATCGAGATCGGTGCGCAATCGACCCTGTACCTGCCCTGCCTCGACGAGCGCCACCAGTCGGGAGAAATGCTCGGCAAAGACCTCTTCGGCCAGCCGCTGGCCGCGCTCCGAGGCGTGCTCGAACAGCTCGCGCTGGATCAGGCGCGAGGATTGCGCATGCTCGAACAGCAGCCGGGCCTGGTGAATCATGAAATCGCGTAGCGCTGCGCGCGAATCGACCACGGCCCGGGACGCCGCGCGATCGAGCGTGTTCGCCGTGTGACGGCAGGCCTGCCTGAGGACGGCCATGTAGAGGCCTTCCTTGGAGCGGAAGTGATGGAAGACATTGGCCTTGCTGACGCCGGCGGCCCGGGCGATGTCGCTGATCGAGGCGGCCTCGTAGCCTTTCTCGGCAAACAGCCTCTCGGCGACTTCCAGAATCCGGTCGGCCGCGGGCGTCGAGGGCGGTTTTGCGACACTGGCTGGTGCGGACTCGGGCGGCATGAGGGGCTGTTCCTGACGACGATGGCACCCAGCATACTGACCGACCGATCGGTCTGCAACTAACCCCTACCGCCCGTCAGCCGCGCAGCAGGTAGCGCAGACCGATCAGAGCCAGCACCAGGGCGAACAGGGCCCGCAGATGGGCCTCGGCCAGCGACAGGGCCAGCGTACTGCCGGCCCAGGCCCCTGCCAGGCCGCCGGCGACCAGTCCCGGGAGCAGGCCGTAACGAATGTGACCACAACGGAAGTTCTCGATGCTGCCCGTGATCACTGCCGGCACGCGCGCGGCCAGCGAGCATCCCTGGGCGAGCTGCTGCGGCATGCCGAGGCCGATCACGAGCAGCGGGGCCAGCACCGGCCCGCCGCTGACGCCGACACTGCCGGCCACCAGTCCTTCCACCACGCCCACGCCCCCCAGCCAGATCCAGCGCAGCCCCCCTTCGAGCCCCCAGGCACCCAGCAGCGTGTCGCGCATGATCAGCACGACCGCGCCACCGATCACCACGGCGCCGAACAGGCGACGCAGGCGGCGTCCGGAGAAACGCTCGGTCCAGAGCCCGACCCAGGGCGTGAGCAGCATGGCAGGCAGGGCGACGGCCAGCACGGCCGGCCAGTCCACCCGACCGGCACGCGCATACAGAAAGGCGCCCAAGGCCGCCGGAAAGAAGGCGGCGGCGAGCGCCGTGCCCCGGGCCGAGAAGGGGTCGAGTCGCAGCCAGGTCATCAGCAGAGGGATGGTCAGGGTCCCGCCGCCCAGGCTGAAGAGCCCGCCTCCGAGCCCGGCCACCAGCCCGACCAGAAAGGCCCTGCCGTGCCGGCCGGGGCCGGTCACCGGTGCGTGCTCATCCACGAGCATGACCGCGATTCCGACATGCAGGCTTGTAAGCCGATTCCTACAAAACATTCCGAATCGGCTGATCGCCCGCCCATCCTCCCGAGGCTAGAATCCTTCCGCAGAACAGACAACGAGAGCGGGCGAGCCATAGGAGGGCCCGCTCGCCACGAACACGAAAAGGGGGGATCAAGGGGCGCCGACCGGCGCCCTTTCCTATTGCGGGCGCATTGCATCGGACTTCTCCCGGCCTTTCCCGACGGCGACGAACGCCGCGTCAGCCGGCAAAGGGATGTCGCAGGATGATGTCGTCGTTGCGATCCGGTCCGGTCGAGACGATGTCGATCGGGATACCGGACACCTCCTCGATGCGACGCAGATAGGCCCGGGCGTTGGCGGGCAGGGCGTCGTAGTCGCGGATCCCGACCGTGCTCTCCGACCAGCCCGGCAGGGTCTCGTAGATGGGCTCGCAATGCGCGAAGGCCTCGGCACCCACCGGCGGCGTGTCGCGCACCTCGCCGTCACAGCGGTAACCCACGCAGATCTTGAGTTCGGAGAGGCCGTCGAGCACGTCCAGCTTGGTGATGCACAGACCGCTGACGCTGTTGATCTGGATGGCGCGCCGCAGGGCCACGGCATCGAACCAGCCGCAGCGTCTGGGCCTGCCGGTGGTGGAACCGAACTCGTGCCCCTTCTCCGCCAGATGCCTGCCCACCTCGTCGAGCAGTTCGACACCGTCGTAGAGTTCCGTGGGGAAGGGCCCTGCACCCACGCGCGTGGTGTAGGCCTTGGTGATGCCGAGCACATAGTCCAGATTGAGCGGGCCCACGCCGCTGCCGGTGCAGGCGCCACCGGCCGTGGTATTGGACGAGGTGACGAACGGATAGGTGCCGTGATCGATGTCCAGCAGGGCGCCCTGCGCACCCTCGAACATGATGTTGCCGCCCTCGCGGCGGGTCCGGTCGAGGATCTCGGGCACGTCCGCCACCAGGGGCGCGAGCTGGTCGACCATGCCCAGCAGCTCGTCGAGCGTCTGCTGATAGTCGACCGGCTCGGCCTTGAAATAGTGCTTGAGCACGAAGTTGTGGTAGTCGAGGATCTCGCCGAGCCGGCCGGCGAGGTGCTCGCGCGAGAAGATCTCGCCCAGCCGCAGACCGCGGCGGGAGACCTTGTCTTCGTAGGCCGGCCCGATACCCCGCCCCGTGGTGCCGATGGCCTTCTTCCCGCGGGCCCGCTCGCGGGCGTGATCGAGCGCCACATGGTAGGGCAGGATCAGGGTACAGGCCTCGCTGATGCGCAGGCGCTCGCGCACCGGCACCCCACGCTCTTCCAGCATGGCCACCTCTTCGAGCAGCGCATGCGGCGAGAGCACTACGCCGTTGCCGATCAGGCACCGGACACGCTCGCGCAGGATCCCGGAGGGAATCAGGTGCAGAACCGTCTTCTCGCCGTCGATCACCAGGGTGTGACCGGCATTGTGCCCGCCCTGGAAGCGCACCACTGCATCGGCCTCGGCGGTCAGCAGGTCCACCACCTTGCCCTTGCCCTCGTCCCCCCACTGGGTCCCTATCACGACAACGCTCTTGCCCATCCGTCACATGCTCCAGAAGTCATCGATTCGCAATTCGGTTTCGAGGCGGCCTCGTTCATTCCACCGGCGCCAGCACCCATTCGCCGTCCCGCTCCACCAGCCGCGCCGTGCAGCCCATCGCCCGTGCATCGCCCGCCTGACCCGGCAGTTCCCGCAGCACGCAGCGTCCCTGCGAACGCAGGCGCGAGACCGCCTGTTCGAGGCCGGCGTCCGTGCCCATGGGCGGGGCGAGGATGCACTCGCGCGGTTCCATCGCCTGCCGGCCCAGCTGCATGAGTTCGCGCAGGTCGGCGCTGAACCCCGTGGCCGGGCGGGCGCGCCCGAAAATGCGTCCGATCTCGTCGTAGCGCCCGCCCCGGGCCACCTCGTGGCCCGTACCCGGCACGAAGGCGGCGAACACCAGACCGGTCTGATAGGCGTAGCCGCGCAACTCGGCCAGATCCACGTTGACCGGCAGCGAGGGCCACTGCGCCCGGACCCGTTCCACCATCGCCGCCAGCGCTTCCACGGCCTCGACCACCGGCGCCGGCAGGGCCGAGAACAGACTGCGCGCGCGGTCGATGACCTCCGCGCCGCCATGGAGTTCGGGCAGCGCCAGGAAGGCCTCACGGCAGGCGACGTCGATCGCCATCCCGTCCAGACGCTGTTCCAGCTCGGGCAGCGCCTTGCGCTGCAGCATGTCGAACAGCTCGGCCTCCTGTTCCGCATCGAGGCGGGCGGCACGGGCCAGATGCCGGAAGACGCCGACATGGCCCAGATCGAGATGCACGTCGCTCACCCCGGTCATGGCCAGTGTCTCGAGCATGAGCGCGATGATCTCGAGATCGCTCTCGAGCCCGGCATGCCCGTAGAGTTCGGCGCCGACCTGCATGGGGCTGCGCGTGCCGCCGAGGCCCTCCGGCCGGGTGCGCAGCACGGTGCCCAGATAGCACAGGCGCACGGGATGCTCGCGCTTGAGCGCATGGGCATCGATGCGCGCCGCCTGCGGCGTCATGTCGGCGCGCAGGCCGAGCAGGCGCCCGCTCAGCTGGTCGATCAGCTTGAAGGTCTGCAGATCCAGATCCCGCCCGGCGCCGGTGAGCAGGGACTCGAGATATTCCACCATGGGCGGGACGATCAGCTCGTAGCCCCAGGCGGCATACAGATCCAGCAACGCACGGCGCAGCCGCTCGAGCCGCCGCGCTTCGTCCGGCAGCAGTTCCTCGATACCCTCGGGCAACAACCAGTGATCGGTACGGGTCATGACGCGGCCTTCAGCGAGCCAGATAGAGCAGGAGCACGCCCGAGAGCATGCTGACCAGACCGGTGATGCGCAGGCTGCGATCGTCCATCGCGAGCATCATCCGCATGGCGCGGCGCATCGCCTCCGGACTGAGGAAGGGGAGCATGCCCTCGAACACCAGCATGAGGGAGACGGCGGCGAGCAGATCGGACCACATCCCGGACTCCTTCTATCCGCTCCGCCTCGATCGCGCGTTTCAGTCGCCGGACTTGCCGAAGTACCGGAAGTACTCGGTGTCGGGCTCCAGGACCAGGATGTCGCGCCGGTCCGCGAAGCTCTTGCGGTAGGCCTGGATGCTCCGGTAGAACTCGAAGAAATCCCGGTCCTGGCCATAGGCCTCGGCATAGATGCGGGTGGCGATGGCATCGCCCGCGCCCCGGATCTCCGCGGCACGCCGTCGGGCGTCGGCCAGGATCTCGACGCGCTTGCGGTCGGCGCGCGCCCGGATGATCAGCGCCTCCTTCTGGCCGTTGGCGCGATGCTCCTTGGCGATGCGCTCGCGCTCGGCGCGCATGCGCTTGTAGACCGACTCGGCGACGTTGGCGGGCAGTTCGATCTGCTTGATGCGGAAGTCCACGATCTCGATGCCGAACTGGCGCAGCTTGGCGTCGGTGCTCTCGGCCACCTTCTGCATGATCTCGCGCCGATCGCCGGAGACCACGTCGCGGATGGTGCGGTCGCCGAGCTGGGCCGTCAGCGCGCTCTTGACGATCTGGGCCATGCGCGAGACGGCGTCGAACTCGCGGCCGCCGAAGGTGCGATAGTAGTCCTCCACACTGGAGATCCGCCATTTCACGAAATAGTCCACCACCACGTTCTTCTTCTCGCCGGTGAGAATCTGTTCCGGCTTGCCGTCGAAGGTCAGGATACGGCGGTCGTACTTGTTGACCTTTTCGATGATGGGGATCTTGAAATGAAGACCGGGCTCATAGTCGGAACGAACGATCTTGCCGAGCTGGAGCTTGATGGCATACTCGCGCTCGTTGACGATGAACATGGACATGGAGGCCACCGCCGCAGCAAGCAGCAACAGGATGGCGACAGGGGCGCGAAATCCCGGCATGTCAGCGACCCTCCCTCAGTGGTGTTCCGGCACGGCGACCGTTGCCGTTGGTGCGACTTCCCGAGGCGAGCGGGGGTGGTGAACGGAACAGCGGACTGCCCGACGACGAATTGCCCGCCGCCGAATCCACACCCAGCATGCGATCCAGTGGCAGATAGAGCAGGTTGCCGCTCTCGTCGACATCGATCACCACCTTGCTCACACTGGAAAGCACCGCTTCCATGGTCTCGATGTAGAGTCGCCGCCGGCTGATCTCGGGCGCCTCGCGATAGGCCTTGAGCGTCTGGAGAAACTGGCTGGTCTCGCCGCGTGCATTGTCGATGACCATCTGCTTGTAGCCCTCGGCCTCCTGCACGATGCGCTGGGCCTCGCCTTCGGCCTTCGGGATGATGTCTCGCTCGTAGGCCTCGGCCTGCTTCTTGTAGCGGTCCTCGTCCTCCTCGGCCTTGATGGCGTCCTGGAAGGCGGCCTGCACCGCCTGCGGAGGCTGGGGACTCTCCATGTTGACCTTCACCACCTGCAGGCCGGTGTTGTAGCTCTCGAGCAGCGCCTGGACGTTCTTCTCCATCTCCTGCACGACCACGTCACGTCCGCCCGCCTTGCTGAGGATCTCGTCGAGGGTCTTGGTGCCGACCACTTCGCGAAGCGCGCTCTCGGTCACCTCCTGCAGGGTGTACTCGGGATCCCTGACGCTGAAGAGATAGGCCTTGGGATCGATGACCTTGTACTGCACCGAGACGGTCATCTGCACGAGATTGACGTCCTTGGTCAACATCTGCGCCCGATGCTTCACTTCATCGACACGCTTGACGTTGACCTTGAAGACCTGCTCGACGGGATAGGGGATGTGCCAGTGGGGACCGGGGCCGACCGTCTGCGTATAGCGACCCAGACGCAGCACGATGCCCCGTTCGGCCTCGTCCACGATATAGATGCCGGAGGCCAGCCACACCAGCAGGGCGATGCCGAGCAGGAAACCGAAGCCGATGCCGGTTGCGCTGCCGCCGCCTCCGCCGCCACGGCGAGGCCCCCCGCCGCCGAAGAGGCCGCCGAAACGGCGCCTGAACTGCCGAAAGACCTCGTCGAGGTCGGGCGGCCCCTGATCGCCACCGCGACCGCCGCTCCAGGGATCCTTGTCGCCGCCTCCCGGCTCGTTCCAGGCCATTCGGTTCTCCAGTTGGACGAAATTCCCGGGTCGATTGCCGACTCTGCCCGCAAGCGACCCTGCCGGCAGCGCCGGCCCGCAGGGGCGTGATTCTACTGGCGGGCACGTGCCGCCCGCAACCGGCCAGTCCGCCGGTGTGCTCAGGGCCCGGATGCGGGCGGCTCGCTGACGAGTTCGAGATCCTCCCGCCCCCGCACCAGGCGCAGGTAATCGCTGCGGGGCATCTGGAGGTGCAGCCAGGGCCTTCCTTCGGCATCGTAGCGTTCCTCGCGCACACCGCCGGCGTCGAAGAAACGCGACCGCAGCCGGCCTGCATCGGGCGGCAGGCACAGCCAGCCTTCTTCCGTCTCCCTGCACAGGCAGGCCTCGATCGCCTCGAGCAGGAGATCGATGCCTGCGCCGGTGACGGCGGAGACCCAGGCGCGCGATGGCCTGCCGGATGCATCGTGCTCCAGCCGTGGCGTGTCCTCGAGGCGATCGATCTTGTTGAAGACCTGGAGCTGCGGCACCTGCGCGGCACCGATCTCCTCGAGCACGCGCCCGACCTGATGAATGCGTTCGGCGCGTTCGGGATCGGAGGCATCGACCACGTGCAGCAGCAGCTGCGCCGACCGCGTCTCCTCCAGGGTGGCCCGAAAGGCTGCCACCAGGTCATGGGGGAGATCGCGAATGAAGCCCACCGTGTCGGCCAGCACCACCGGCCCGGCCGCGCCCGCGTCGATCCGCCGCAGGGTGGTGTCGAGGGTGGCGAACAGCTGGTCGCGGGCGACCACGCCCGCCTGCGTGAGTCGATTGAAGAGTGTCGACTTGCCGGCGTTCGTGTAGCCGATGATGGAAACCGTCGGCAGCGCCGCGCGATGACGTGCGCGTCGCCCCTGGGCCCGCTGGCGCTGCACCTTGTCGAGCCGACGTTCCAGGTGACGGATGCGGTCGGCCAGCAGGCGGCGGTCGGTCTCGAGCTGGGTTTCGCCGGGTCCGCGCAGGCCGATGCCGCCCTTCTGGCGCTCGAGGTGGGTCCAGCCCCGGACCAGCCGCGTGGAGAGATGGCGCAGCTGCGCGAGCTCCACCTGCAGCTTGCCCTCGTGGGATCGCGCCCGCTGGGCGAAGATGTCGAGGATCAGGCCCGTGCGGTCGAGCACGCGGCAGCCGACCCGCCGTTCCAGGTTGCGTTCCTGGGCCGGGCTGATCGCATGGTTGACCAGCACCAGGTCGGCGCCCTGCTCCGCGACCGCCGCACCGACCTCCTCGGCCTTGCCGCCGCCGATGAAATAGCGCGGGTCGGGCACCCGGCGGGCGGTGCGCAGGGTCGCGACCACCTCGGCACCTGCCGAGGTGGCCAGCTCGCGGAATTCGAGCAGACGCTCTCCGGGATCCTCGCCGGGAAAGTCGACCTGGACCAGGACCGCGCGGTTGCCGGCGCGGGGACGCTCAAACAAGCACACGCCTCCCGGCCCCGGAGGGCTCAGGCGTTGCCGGGCTGGGGACCGGAATCTCCGCCATGCTGTTGATGGTTGCTGCTCAGACGCACATTGCGCGCCGGGACGATGGTCGAAATCGCATGCTTGTAGACCATCTGGCTGACGCTGTTGCGCAGCAGGACGACGAACTGGTCGAACGACTCGATCTGGCCCTGGAGCTTGATGCCGTTGACCAGATAGATGGAGACGGGTACGCGTTCCTTGCGCAGCGTGTTGAGAAAGGGTTCCTGAAGCGATTGTCCACGTGCCATGCAATGATCTCCTTGTAATTATCGGCAGTCTGCCACTCTGCCCATGACCGGCCGCCTGGCCCGGCACGCCGCATCCTCGACGGCGCAACGCCGGGTTCCGCGACATGCTGCCATGCGAACCGGTCCGATTGGGCTTGTTGTTGAAATACGCCGGCCCCACACCCGAGCAGCCGTGCGTTGGCGTAAGGATAGCCGCAAAAGCGCAAGGGTACAAACCCGGCGGTTTTTCCGCCTGTCCCTGACAGGGGTGAATACTCACGCGGACGTCTGCAGTCCGAAGGCACGCACTGCCTGCTTCAGGCGGTCGTTCGCCAGGCAGTCGATACGGTGCCCTTCGACCTGGTGGCGAAACCAGGTCATCTGACGCTTGGCATACTGCCGGGTGGCGTGAATGGCCCGTTCACGAAAGGTTTCGAAATCCGTCTCCCCGGCCAGATGGGCCCAGGCCTGCCGGTAGCCCACGGCCCGCATGGAAGGCAGGTCGGGCGACAGATCGCCGCGCGCGCGCAGCGCGGCGACCTCCTCCAGGAATCCCTCGGCCAGCATCCGGTCGAATCGCAGGGCGATCCGGTCCCGCAGCCAATCGCGGTCGGCTTCGAGGATCAGGTTGACGAAGCGCGCCTCGATCGCGGGCCGGCGCCTGCGCAGGTGCTCGCTGAGCGGCAGGCCGGTCAGGGTGTGCACCTCCAGCGCCCGCTGGATACGCTGCGGATCGCCCGGGCGGATGCGGGCCGCGGCCGCGGGGTCCACCCGGGCGAGTTCCGCATGCAGCGCCGCCAGACCTTCACGGGCCAGTCGCGTTTCGAACTCACGGCGAAAGTTCGGGTCGGCCGGCGGCAGTTCGGACAGCCCTTCCTGCAGGGCCTTGAAGTAGAGTCCGGTGCCGCCCACCAGCAGGGGGAGGCGGCCGGCCGCGTGGATCTCGCGGATGGCCGCGACCGCATCGGCGACGAAGCGGGCGGCCGAGTAGGCCTCGGCAGGATCCACCAGATCGATCAGCCGGTGCGGCGCCCGGGCCAGCACCTCCGGGGGCGGCTTGGCCGTGCCGATGTCCATGCCCCGGTACACCATGGCCGAGTCCACGCTCACGATCTCGACCGGCCAGCGCTCGGCGAGCGAGACGGCCAGATCCGTCTTGCCGGTGGCGGTCGGCCCCATGAGGCACAGCACGACGGGTTGCGGCTCGCCGCTCATTGCCCGCGCATGAAGAATCGATCCAGTTCCGCGAGGGAGATCTGCCGCCAGGTCGGGCGCCCGTGATTGCACTGGCCGCTGCGCTCGGTGCGCTCCATGTCCCGCAGCAGGGCGTTCATCTCCTCGCGCGAGAGCCGGCGATGGGCACGCACGGAGCCGTGGCAGGCCATGGTCGCCAGCAGTTCGTGGATCCGCTCCTCGACGCGCGCAGAGCTTCCGTGCGCCACCACATCGGCCACCAGATCCCGCACCAGTCGTTCGACGTCGGTATCCGCCAGCAGCGCCGGCACCTGGCGCACGACCAGCGTCTCGGGTCCGAGCCGGTCGATCTCGAAACCGAGCGCGCGGAAGGTCTCGGGTTCGGAGGCGACCCGTTCGGCCTCGTGCGCGGCCACCTCGACCGTGACCGGCACCAGCAGCGGCTGGCGAACGAGCCCCGCACCGGCCCAGGCGGACTTGAGGCGTTCGTAGGTAATGCGCTCGTGCGCCGCGTGCATGTCCACGATGACCAGCCCCTCGCGATTCTGGGCGAGGATGTAGATGTCGTGGAGCTGACCGATGGCGTACCCCAGCGGCGGCACCTCCGCCTCGTCCGGCGCCGCGGCAGGTGCTTCTGCCTCCGAGTCGGCTGGAGACGGCATCGCCATCGTCTGCGAGGACGGATGCAGAGCCTCGTAGGCCGCCAGCGTCTCCCGCACCCCGGCGAGCGGCATGGCCTGCTGGCGGGGCGGCGGGGCCGGCCTCGCCGCGGGCGCCTCCGGCAGCGGCTGCGCGGCTGGCCCCGTGGCCTCTGCCGCCGGCGCTCCCGCCGCACGACCCGGCCCGGCCTCGGCGATGGCCCGGTGCAGGCTGCGGAACAGGAAATCGTGCACCAGGCGGCTCTCGCGAAAGCGGACTTCGTGCTTGGCGGGATGGACGTTGACATCGACCTCGGCCGGATCCAGCTCGAGAAACAGCACATAGGCGGGATGACGGCCATGATGCAGGACGTCGCTGAACGCCTGGCGGATCGCGTGCCCCACCAGCCGGTCGCGCACGCTGCGCCCGTTGACGAAGAAGAACTGCTGGTCGGGCTGGCTTCGGGAATGCGCCGGCTGGGCGATCCAGCCGTGCAGCAGCATCCCGCCGTGCTCGGTGCGCAGATGAAAGGCGTGTTCGACAAAGCGTCCGCCGAGCAGCCGTCCCAGCCGTTCCGCCTCGCCTTCGACGGCATCGGCGGCCGGCAGCTTCCAGACCGTCCGCCGGTTGTGGACGAGATGCCAGGCCACGCCGGGGCGGCTCATCGCCAGGCGCCGCAGCACATCCTCGACATGGCGGAATTCCGTGGCCTCGGTGCGGAGGAACTTGCGGCGCGCAGGCGTGTTGTAGAAGAGCTCCCGGACCTCGACCATGGTGCCGGGGGGATGTGCGGCCGGCACGGGCTCGAGATCCGCCGTCTCGCCGCCGTCGCTCACCAGCTCCCAGGCGGTCTCGGCATCGGCGGTGCGGGAAACCAGGCGCAGGCGGGAAACCGAGGCGATGCTCGGCAGGGCCTCGCCCCGGAAACCGAGGCTCGCGACCTGCTCCAGATCCTCCAGCGAGGCAATCTTGCTGGTGGCATGGCGGGAGAGCGCGAGCGCCAGCTCCTCGCGCGGAATGCCCAGCCCGTCGTCGGTGACGCGGATCAGGCGGCGACCGCCGCCCTCGATGCGCACTTCGATCGACCGCGCCCCGGCATCCAGACTGTTCTCGACCAGTTCCTTGACGACCGAGGCCGGGCGCTCGATCACCTCGCCGGCGGCGATCTGGTTGACGAGCCGAGGGGGAAGCAGACGTATGGGCATGAAGTTAGTGTATCCCAGAGTGGCCGCGCCGTGGGGACCCGTCGATGTCACGTCACGC
>Ga0256832_1002303_pt1 | contig 13028 bp, 8 predicted proteins | sample 134614metaG_FD_190534 | JGI IMG/M metagenome (GOLD analysis project Ga0256832, IMG submission 190534) | Hydrothermal vent microbial communities from Lau Basin, Pacific Ocean - 134-614 | ecosystem: Environmental > Aquatic > Marine > Hydrothermal vents | place: Pacific Ocean: Lau Basin | collected... | reverse complement strand
ATGCAGGCTCAACTTTATCCGGTCGGCAGGCAAGTACCCGACACTGACGTCAATAGTGTCCACTTGACCACGCACCAAATCGGGAGTCAGCTTCTCCGGCGCATAAAACGGGTATATATTCGGCCGCGCCAGAATCCCGTTGTCGTGAATGCCCGCATAAATCGTCAATTCTGTCGGACCTTCTGCCAATACAGGGATCGTGGCCGGCAACGGAAAGACACCCAAAATATCCGCCGGCCCATACACCCAGACTTCCGTCACCTTGGCCGAGGAGGTCCCGAAATCCGGCGCGGCTTCTACTTTTACATCCGGGATATACACATAGGATGGGACAGGCTCCTCCTTGTCACACGCTCCAAATAGCAACAACACCAAACTTATCAGATAGAACCTACCCATCTCGGTTACTTCCTGTGCAACCATCGCCGTACGCCTGGTTTTCGGGATAAAAAAGGCGTACCAAATAGTTGCTGTTAATAAAACGGGGAATGAAGCCTTGCCGTTGGACACCAATGCGCTGAAAAAACAGCCGCCCACCCGTTCATTTACCCAAAATCCGCTATCCGGTTTAATGCACCTAATGTTTTGTGGTAACTATAGCTACCCCAAATTATTCAAACCCGGGTTTGCCCAACAAGCGAAACATACTGCTCTTGTATGCCTCCACCCCCGGCTGGTCAAATGGATTGACGCCCAGCAAATAACCACTGACGGCACATGCTTTCTCAAAGAAATAAAACAAATACCCCAGGTGGTATGCATCGGCCTTGGGCAAGACAATGCGGATATTGGGTACGCCACCCGCCACATGTGCCTGCCGGACTCCCTCCATAGCAGTCCGGTTAATCGCGGCAAGCCGGCGATTTTCCAGGTAGGCCAGTCCATCCGAGTTCTCTTTGGTTGGGGGCACTTTCAAACGGCTTTTCACCCGCTCTATTGCCAGCACCGTCTCGAAAATGTCGCGACGCCCTTCCTGGATATATTGTCCCAGCGAATGCAAGTCCGCCGTAAACACGGCGGATGCCGGAAAGATACCTTTATGCTCCTTGCCCTCGGACTCTCCAAACAGTTGCTTCCACCACTCCATCACATACAGCAGCCGCGGCTCAAAACCCACCAATATCTCCGTTGTTTTACCGCGGAGATACAAGATCTGCCGAAGCGCGGCATACTGCAAGGCGATATTCTGACGGAAGGGCCGCAATAAATCCTGCCGCGCCTGCCCGGCTCCATCCATCATCGCCTTCACATCCACCCCGGCCACGGCCAACGGCAACAAACCGACCGGCGTCAATACCGAAAAACGTCCGCCGATATCATCCGGCACGACAAAGCGCTCATAGCCCTCTTGCCGGGCCAGTTCGCGTAGCGCCCCCTTGTGGGCATCGGTGACCACGGTGATGCGCTCCGGCGCGCGCTTGCCATAGCGGGCTTCCAGGGCCTGCCTGAAGATCCGGAAAGCAATAGCCGGCTCCGTCGTCGTACCTGATTTGGAGATGACTATGATAGACCATTCCTTCTCCGAAAGCACATCCAGCAGGGCCTGATGGTAATCCGCCGACAAGTTGATGCCTGCAAAATACAGTGCAATCTTCCGGCGCTGGCCGCCGATTTGCCCTGTAAACGGATGAGCCAAAAACTCATAAGCCGCCTTCGCTCCCAGATAGGACCCACCGATTCCGATGACGACCACCGCATCCGACCGGCGCCGGATACGCGCAGCGGCTTTCAGCAGACGGCCAAATTCCCGCTTGTTGTACGTGATCGGCCAGTCGTGCCAACCCGTAAATTCAGCGCCGGCCCCCTTGCCGTTTTTCAAATCGCGTGCCGCTTGCGTCGCTTGTTTGCCCATACGCACCAACTCATCCGGCGCCAAAAACTCATTCAGTCCCGTAATATCCAATTCCATGGTGCGAAGTTAGTAAAACCTACCCCAAATCAATTTTCTTTGACTTGGAATCCGGACAAATTACGTATCTTGCCCATACAAAACCAAATGCTTTGTACTATGACTACCTACGATCCAATTGACGAAGCCATGATGGATGGCTTAAAAGAACGACACGGCTGTGTCACGGCCTGGTTGGTTTTCGCCTTCGTCGTAACCGGCCTAAGTGCTTTGTTTTACTTTTTCGCCTACGACAAGATGCTGGCCATGGCAGAAGAAAACCCCGAAGTACAAATTCCGAACGTCAACCCCACTGTTATGGGCGTGCTCAGTTTGCTGCAAATCGCATTCATCGCCCTGCTGTGGCAATGGAAGAAAGTAGGCTTCTGGGGGTTGGTCGCGCTTTCTCTTGCCGGTCTCGTACTTAACCTAATGAGCGGCGCGTCGCCTGCAGGACCGATCTTCGGGACAGTATTCGCTCTCGCCATCTGGTATGGCATCCTGCAAATCAAAAAGAACGGCAAAAGCACCTGGGAGCAGCTCGAATAAGTCCACTCGCATCCCCATCAATGAACTTAGCCATCCGGCATTACTTGTTGGGCGACCTGGCCCGGCAAGTAGTACCGGGTGCGCATTATTCTGCCCTGATAATGTGATCACCCTGATAAGCGCCAGCCATTAATTTTTTCTGCACGGCTTCGAAGGCATCCAGCGTCTGGCGGATATCCTCTTCGGTGTGATTGGCCGTGGGTATCATGCGCAGGATCATCATGCCCTTGGGGACGACGGGATAGACGACTACGGAGCAGAAGATGCCGTAATTTTCCCGCAAATCATAGACCAGTCGGGTCGCTTCCACCACGGAACCGTGCATATACACCGGCGTCACGCAGCTATTGGTATTGCCGATGTCGAAGCCACGCTCGCGGAGCCCATTTTGCAAGGCGCGGACATTGCGCCACAGGCGCTCCTTAAACTCCGGCGAACGCTTGATCATGTCCAGACGCTTTTGGGCGCCGATGACCATCGGCATGGGCAGTGACTTGGCATAGATCTGCGACCGCATGTTGTATTTCAAATAGCGGATGACTCGCGACGTGGATGCAAAGAACGCCCCGATGCCGGCCATAGACTTGGCAAAGGTCGCGAAATACACGTCAATGCCGTCCTGTACACCTTGTTCGACACCGGTACCCCGGCCGTTTTCACCCAGGACACCAAAGCCGTGGGCATCATCCACGAGCAGGCGGAAGTTGAATTTTTCTTTTAGCTCCACAATTTCTTTGAGCTTGCCCTGGTCGCCCCGCATGCCAAAGACACCCTCGGAAATGACCAGGATGCCCCCCTTCTTCTCATGCCGTTTTAGGTACTTTTGGGCGCGGTCCAGGTTCTTTTCCAGACTCTCCATATCATTGTGGCGAAAGACAAAGCGCTTGCCGCCGTGCAGGCGCATCCCGTCCAATATGCACGCGTGGCTTTCCGAGTCATAGACGATGACGTCATCGCGGTTGCATAGGGCATCAATGGCGGACACCATTCCCTGATAGCCGAAGTTGACCAAAAAACCGGCCTCCTTATAGACAAATTCGGCCAAATCCTTTTCCAGCTTTTCATGGGCGGCCGTATTGCCGCTCATCAGGCGGGAGCCCATCGGGTAGGCCATGCCATATTGGGCGGCGGCTTCGGCATCCACTTTGCGGACTTCGGGATGATTGGCCAGCCCGAGATAGTCGTTGACACTCCACATGATGACTTCCTTACCGCGAAACATCATCCGGTTGCCGATGGGGCCTTCTAATTTGGGAAAGACATAATAACCTTCGGCTACATCTGCATGGCGCCCCAACGGGCCCATGTCCTCCATTTTGTCAAAAACGTCCATTGGAAAGTGCGTATGTTCGTGAAAAAACACCGCCTAAGCGGCCCTGTTACGAGGGCCCAAGGTACGAATAATTTGGATTGGCATCGCGAGGCATCAGTCACATCAGCCCGTGCGTCTTCATCCACTCGTCGTTGAAGATTTTGGAGAAGTACAAGTTGCCGTGATCGGGGGCCAGGATGACGACCACGTCTTTCTCGTGGAACATGTGCGCCGCATGTTTGACGGCGCTCAGCGCGGCACCGGAGGAGAAGCCGACCAGAATGCCCTCTTTGTGCGCAACTTCGCGCACGGCCCAGGCACTTTCCTTGTCATTGACTTGTACAAAGTGGTCAATGAGCTCAAAGTCCGTGTTGCCGGTAATGATATTCTTGCCCACGCCTTCGAGGAGATAAGACTTGACTTCCGATGGATCGAAGATGCCGGTCTCGTGGTATTTCTTCAGGACGGAGCCGACGGCATCTACACCCAGCACCTTGATGCGCGGGTTTTCTTCTTTGAGATAGCGCGCCACACCGGAGATGGTACCGCCGGTGCCGGAGGCCGCCACAAACCAGGTGACATTGCCGTGTGTCTGGCGCCAGATCTCCGGTCCGGTGCTGTGATAATGCGCATCGGCATTGTCGCGGTTAAAATTCTGGTTCACGTAGAAAGCACCGGGGATTTCCTTGGCCAGTTGCTTGGCACGACTGTAATAAGAGCGGGGATCCTCGGCCGGCACGCCGCTGGGACAGACTTCTACTTCGGCACCCAATGCGCGGAGTGCCGCCAGTTTTTCCGGAGAGATTTTGTCTTTGGTGGTAAAGACGCAGCGATAGCCCTTGACTGCTGCGACCATAGCCAGGCCGAAGCCCGTATTGCCTGATGTCGCTTCGACAATGGTGCCGCCGGGCTTCAAGTCCCCCCGTTTTTCGGCCTGCTCAATCATATAATGCGCAATGCGATCCTTGGTAGAGCCCGGATTGCCGGATTCGAGTTTGATGTAGAAGTTGCCCGGAATCCCCTCGAATATGCGATTGAGACGCACCAGCGGGGTATCTCCGATGGTCTCCAGGATATTCGGATAGGTACGCGCCGCATAGGGTTTGATAATGTCGGGGATTCGCTCCTCGCGGATTTTCTTGTAGGTCTCAAGTTTTAACCACTTGCTTCGTGTCAATTTGAGAGGAGTTGTCATAAGACTTGATTTGGTCAGAAAATCGCACCCGGCAACGGCCTTCCGCTGTCATCAGGGCTTATGCCTACACTACAAAGGTAGAAAAAGGATATGAAAAGACAAAATGCAAAGCCAAAATTGCGCCACCGGAAAGGGGGATCAAATAACGACAAATTCCCAAAATCAGTGCGTGAAGGCATATTGGACGATGTTGGCCCCCATTTGTAGCGCTTTCTGGCGTAAAGCCTCCGGATCCTTGTGAACTTCCCAGTCTTCCCAGCCGTCGCCCAGGTCACATTCATAATCATAAAAGCAGACCAGTCGCCCCTTGTATATCAGGCCGAAGCCCTGCGGCGGCTTGCCGTCGTGCTCGTGTATCTTGGGCAGGCCGGCCGGAAACTCAAAGGCCTGATGATAGATGGGATGTTGAAACGGCAATTCGACAAAATCCAGTTCAGGAAATACCTTCTTCATCGCCAGCCGGATGAAACGATCCAGGCCGTAGTTGTCCGATATGTGCAGAAAACCGCCTCCAATCAGATAGTTGCGCAGATTTTCCGCTTCCGCATCGGAGAAGATAATATTGCCGTGCCCGGTGATGTGAATCATCGGATAGTCAAACAATTCCGCGCTACCCACTTCCACGGTGGCATAGTCCGGATCCAGGGAAGTCCCCAAATGCTGATTGCAAAACTCCGACAGATTTTTCAGCGAGGTGGGATTGGCGTACCAGTCCCCGCCGCCATTGTATTTGAGCAAGCCGATTTTCATGGTAGGCACTTGTGCCCACACCGCACCGGCCAGCCACAACACAAGACCGAAGCTCAATAATTTTTTCATAGCGCGTCATTTATCATCCGGAAGACCGCCGCAGCGTATAGACCCGCCGTCTCGGTGCGTAGCCGGTTTGGGCCCAGGCTGACACCTGTCAGGCCATGCGCCAGCGCCAGCTCGTACTCGGCGGGCGTAAAACCGCCTTCCGGCCCAATAAAAACGACGATTTCGCGGCCCTGTTCTATCATTTCCGCTATTTTTTGCGTGGGACTGTCACCACAATAGGCGATGAGCCGCTTCGCTTGTGCAGGCGACCCCTGCACAAGCGAAGCGAAGCGCTGCAAGGGTTTTAGCTCCGGTTTGAAAACGCGCAAGGACTGCTTGGTGGCCGCGCGCACGATCTTTTCCAACCGGGGCAGCTTGAGCACCCGGCGCTCCGACCGCTCGGTAAGTATCGGCACAACGGTACGCACGCCCAGCTCCACCGCCTTCTCCAAAAACCATTCAAAACGCTCCACGCGCTTGGTCGGTGCGATGGCCACAGTCAGACCCGCCGCTGCCGGTGCCACGGTCCGGACATCGGAAACGCGCACCAAACAGGCATTTTTGTGTACCTCGATCAATGTGCCAGTACCGACCGTACCCCGTCCGTCTATCAGACGGACAAACTCTCCCACCCGCTTGCGCAGCACGCGCGCTGCGTGATGGGATTCATCCGGCGGCAGCGTACACAGCCCCTCTTGAATAGCCGCACAGAAAAATGTATCCATACCCAAAGATAGCTATTCCGTCACAAGCGGGGCTGGTATGCAACAAAACCGTTATATTCCCTGTTCTTTTAGCCGTAACAAAATACACAATGGGTACAGCTACGATGATCCTGCAGCTCATTTTGAGCTTGTCGCTATTGGTCATACTGCACGAACTGGGCCACTTCCTGGCGGCCCGCTGGTTTGGCACACGCGTGGAGCGGTTTTACTTGTTCTTCAACCCTTGGTTTTCCATATTGAAAGCCAAAAAGTACGACGGCAAATGGCACTTCAAGTGGTTCTCGCCGTCCAAGGACGAATTTCCGGACAAAGAGCCGGACCATACGGTCTATGGCATTGGCTGGCTTCCCCTCGGCGGCTACGTCAAGATTGCCGGCATGATTGATGAGAGCATGGACAAGGAGCAGATGAAGCAGCCGCCCCAGCCGTGGGAGTTTCGCACCAAGCCCGCCTGGCAGCGCCTGATCATCATGCTGGCCGGCGTCTTTGTCAATTTTGTCCTGGGCTTCCTCATCATGGGCTTTATGCTGTGGTATTACGGCGAGACCTATATCCCTATGTCCGAGGTCAACAAATACGGCATCTATGCGGATTCGCTGGGCCGCGAGCTGGGCCTTCAAAACGGCGACAAGATTCTAAAAGTCGGGGACCACGAACTACAGCAGTTCAACGACCGGCAGGTCATCCTGGATCTGGTCCTCAACGATGCCCACACCATCACCGTGGAGCGTGACGGCCGCATCCAAACACTTGAAGTCAAGCCATCCGTCATCCAATCGCTGGCGGCCCAAAAAAATCAACATCTGGCCTTATTTTATCCCCAATTTCCCTTTGAAGCGGCCGAGGTACTCAAAGACAGTCCGGCCCAAAGGGCCGGTATCCGCGAAGGCGACCGACTCATCGGTATTGACAGCATTGAGACGCCCTATTTCTACGCCTTCTTGGACTTTGTGACGAAGCATCCCGGCAAAGAGACTACCGTCCGTCTCATCCGCCCACAAGCCGATGGCACCAAAAAGACCCTGAGCCTGCCCGTCAAGATCGGCTCCGATGGCAAACTCGGCATCCGCCCCTATCCGCCGGAGCACTACTTCCGCGTCGAAAAAGTACGCTACTCACTGGCACGTGCCCTGCCGGCAGGGGTGCGGAAGGGATGGGGCTTTATCAATGGCCAGATCAAAGGATTTGCCCAAATGTTTAAGGGCAAGATCAAGGCCACCGACAGCCTTGGCGGCTTCGGCGCCTTCGCCAAAATGTACGGCCATCGTTGGGATTGGATCCGCTTTTGGCGCGTCACCGCCATCGTATCCCTCCTGCTCGGCTTTATCAATCTGCTGCCCATCCCCGCCTTGGACGGTGGCTACGCCCTGTTCCTGCTGTTTGAAGTGCTCACCGGCATCAAGCCGAGTGACAAGTTTGTGGAGACAGCCGTGACCATCGGCTTCATCCTGTTGATGGGACTCTTCCTGTTTTCCAACGGGCTTGACGTCTGGCGCGCCTTCGGCAAGTAATGTGATGCAAATGAAGGATTATTTCGCATACTTCGGCCTGCCGGTGCGATTTCATCCGGACGAGCGGGAGCTCAAGCGGCGATTCCTGCAAAAGAGCCGCGAGACACACCCGGATTTCTATACCCTGGCCACACCGGAAGCACAGGAACAGGCCCTGGCCGAGAGTGCCCTCAACAACGAGGCCTACAAGATACTGTCAGACAAGCACAGCCGCATCCGCTATCTCTTGGAATACTTTGACGTCCTGCGAGATGAGGAGAAGGAGCAGGTCTCACCGGCCTTTCTGATGGAGATGATGGAACTCAACGAACAACTGAGCGAAGCGGCCTTTGATCCGGAGCTCCGCGCCACTGTCAAGGAGCAGATAGAAACAAAACACCAACAGGTAGAAGCGGAAATGGACCGGCTTACCACTGCCTTTGATCAAAGCCAGGATCGGAGCTTACTCGAAAAAATCAAGGCGCTTTATTTCCAATTGAAGTATTTGAAGAGATTGTTTGCGCGTCTTGCAGACGCGCGCGGTTTGTGACGGCATAACGGCGCAGCATAATGATGCAACAGCGCGAGCATTTCAACAGCAAAAGCGTTTCAACACAATTCGTAATTATGAATCGGCCGGGCGGTACAATGGCACAAAAAAAGCGCTCCGTTATCCGGAGCGCTTTTTGCTTTGTAGCGGGGACAGGACTTGAACCTGCGACCTTCGGGTTATGAGCCCGACGAGCTACCAACTGCTCCACCCCGCGATATATTCCAAAATGGGATGCAAAGGTATTGTTTTTATTTTAAGTATGCAAGACCTTCTCCCATTTTTTCCCAGGCGGAAGACTTTGTCGCAGGAATGGGTAGCAAAGCAGCCCTTGATTTACCTTGCCTTGAATTGCATTGCATTGCATTGCCGTCGGCTTTAGCCGACGGGAACGAAAAGCAAAAGAAAAATAGGGGCTTTAGCCCCGTCAGCTGACAAAGATTCAGGGCAAAAACAGCGGGTACCTAAAAAGTTACCAGGAAGTACCGATTAGCCTTTTGCCGGCGCCCGCCGGCAAAATATTCCTTCTAACCGCTGATTGGAATGTGCAATCGTGTCGCTCCTGACGGAGCTAAATTATTGGGGAGCAGCCACTACTACAAAGGTCCAACTCCTACGGAGCTCACCAAATATATACTGTTCAGGTGCCCGCTGTTTTTAACACGGTTGCCCAAATAAATGATAGGGGATGTACGGGAGCGAAGTTCGCAATGGGGCCAATGCAGTCCCGTAGGGACGAAAGCTTTGTAACCCAAAGCCCAACCCACATTTCAAGCTCCGTAGGAGCGAAACTTGTCAAACCGCGACATTCCCGAGGCTTGTCCCCAACATGTTCGTAACGGGTATAAATGCAGCACCGCTATACCGTTATACCGTCCCGGGTCCGAAAAAAGAGCGGCCCCGCCTGCGATGCAGGCGGGGCCGCCAAACCTATTTAGCGCGTGAGCGCAAAAAACCATTCATCTCAATCCGGTCAATACAGACGGCTGACCACCAATTTCTTGGTGACAAAGTCGCCATTTGATGCTTCGACCTGGACATGGTAGTAGCCGTTCACAAACTTGTCGAGGCTGATGCGCAACGGCGCAGCACCTACTTCGTCAAGCTCAATAGAACGGATGACTTGTCCAAGTTGGTCGGTGATCCGGACGGTAGCTGCCTGCCCTTTGAACGGAAGCAGATCAATCATGAAGTATTCGCCGGCAGGATTGGGGAATACAGTCACTGCTTCGCGAGAGCCGAATACGGCCTGCTCACGGTTAGAGACATACTGCTTACCGAGCTTGGTGATAGCGACTACACGATAGTAGTTGACGCCTTCCATCGGCTGCAAGTCCCGGTATGTGTAATTAACCGTCACGCGAGAGGCCGTTTTCTGGCTGGCTACTTGCGCAATCGGCGTGAAGTGTTCGCCATCCACGGAGCGCTCCACGACAAAGTAGTCATTGACATCACCGGTGTTGTTCTGCCAGGTCAAATTGGCCGTAAACCGGTCGCTGTCCAGATTCAAGGCCATGATACGTGCCGCGGAGGCATCACTGCTACCACCACAAGCAGTGGCATCACCGGACATGTGGATGTTCAGATCCATGTTGCCATCTTCGTTGAGCCAGTAGTTGGCATACGGCTGATCAATCACTTCATAGCCCAACCAAGTGGTGCCGCCGAAGTCGTCCCAGTCGCCAAACAAAGCTGCACCGGTACCGATTTGGAACGGATGCATGACATTCCAGACATTGATGAGCGCACCGTCCATGTCATCCAGGCCGGTGATCGTACCGGTCACGTCTGTATAGTAGTACCAGTCGGACTTATCCGGCGTATAGCAATATTCGGCATCGGAGGCATCGGACGGCATGTCAAAGGTGCGACCTGAGAAGTCCAGTTCGAGTTGGAACTTGACGCTGTGGTCATAGTGGTTGCGCACCTTCATGGACAAGTGGGCCGTACCATCGGTGTATTCGATGAACTGAGGCGATCCGACTGCTTCGTAGTGGGTCATCTCGGGATCATCCCAGAACTCATCAACCACATTCAGCGCATAGAAGGCATAGTCCAGATCCAAGTTGCACTGATAGGCATTCCACACATCCCGCACGGCACACTGTTGTACGTCCGGAGCACAAGTGCTCGCATCGCCGCTCAGGTTGAAGTTCAGGTCGGCATGTGCCGTACCCCAATCATCCAAGGTGATGGAGGGATCGTTGGGTTGGCTGATGACCGTCAGGGCCACCCAGGAAGTGAATCCGAAGACATCTTCGTGCAAATTAGCACCTGTGCCGAGCTGCGGCATATACATGCTGTGCTCTCCGTGAATAACGGCACCTTCCAGCGCATCCAAACCGGTGATCGTGCCGGTCATGGCAGTGTAGTAGTACCAGTCATTCATATCGGAAGAGAAGCAGTAGGGCGCATGCGGATTGTCATTGTAGGCCGTCTTACCGGTCAGTGTGAAATCCAGCGCAAACTTGATGTTGGCGTTGGTATTATTCACGACTGTAGCGGTAAAGTGAGCCGTACCATCCTCATACTCGGTAAACGTACCATCAGAAACGAGGTGGTAGTTTTTGCTCACATTGGACATGCCGAAGATCAAATCCTCCGCCCAGAAGGTGCTGTGTACGGTGCCATTGCACTGCAACAAGTCGGTGATAGTGCGTGTCGTACAAACGGCGGGACCGTCATAAGTAACCGTAATCGTGAAACTGCAAGTCTCGGTATTGCCACAACCATCGGTTGCTTCATACGTGACGGTATATGTGCCCACGGCCAGCATATCACCACTCGCCGGACCGGATGTCTGTGTGATGGTGACGCTGCCTACCGAACAAGTGGAGGTCGCTGTAGGTGCATCCCAAGTCACGACAGCACCGTCAGGTGACGAGGCGGAGATATTCATATCCGCGTTGCAGTTGAAGGTCAGCGTACCGGTCGGCTGGCTGATGATAAAGCCGGCGTCAATATTGGTGACGTCTTCTCCGGCACCGACGTTGAAGCAGTCGGTAAAGCCGCTCCAGCCTTGATTCAAGTCGCTGTCCACATTGTCATCGCTACCGGCATTGGTCGGAGCCGGAACAGAGTTAACGGGCCCGACAAATTTGACTTTATACTCGCCCGGTGCGACATCGGTAAACTGGTAGTGACCGTTGGCATCGGTATAAGTCTGTCCCTTCCAGTTGCCGCTGCAATCGGTCAGCATGACAAAGACATTCTCGATGCCGGGCTCACCCGGATCCTGGATGCCGTTTTCGTTCAGATCCTGCCATACGAAATCACCTACCGTACCCGGAGTCAACGGTTGTCCGGCTTCGACAGTGACGGTGAAGCTGCAAGTCTGGAAGTTGTTGCAAGCATCGGAAGCGGCGTAAGAAACGGTCTGTGTACCAATAGCCATCGGCATGTTGTTCATCGGGCCGGATGTTTGATTGACGGTAGCGCCGCCGGCACTACAAGTCGTGGAGACGGTGGGCTCAGTCCAAGAGACCACAGCCGTATTCTGACCGGCGGGCGCGACAACGGTCACATTGTCCGGACAAGTGAGCGTAAGTACGCCGCCCACGGCACCATCCGGTACAAAGCCAGCGTCAATATCGGTGCGGTTTTCACCGGAGGCCAAGGTGAAGCAGTCAGTGAAGCCGGTCCAGCCCTGGTTGACATCATTGTCCACGGTGCCGTCGCTGCCGGCATGTGTGGGCGCAACGGTATGATTGGCCGGTGCTACAAATTTGATTTTGTAGTTGCCGGGCGTCAGGTTGTCAAACAGATAATGACCATTGGCATCGGAAGTGGTCTGTCCTTTCCAGTTGCCATCACAGTCTGTCAGCATGATAAAGACGTTGGCGATTCCGGGCTCACCCGGATCCTGGATGCCGTTGCCATTGGTGTCTTCCCAGACAAAGTCACCGACAGAAGCCGGATCATTGCCGGTGCCGCCGGAGCAAGTAGCCGGCGGATTGACGACGACGTCAAATGTACAGTTGGAATTGTCGTTGTCCGTGATGGAGAAGCTGACCTGACCATCGGCAATTGCATAGGGGCCGAAAGTGTACGGGCTATGCGCATTGTTCATATCAGTGGTGGCACCGCCACCGGTCCAACCCCAGTCAGCACCTGTGGTGACAGTCAAGTCAAAAGTAAAGTTATCATCACTCGGGTCGTTGGGTGTACCGTTGTCATTGCAAAGTACATTGTCAATATTGGCGACAATCGGTACGTCACAGCCACCGTTGCCGGATTCAGGTACCATACCGGCGTCCACATCAGATTTGTTCTCGCCGGAAGCCAAAGTAAAGCAATCGGTGAAGCCTGTCCAGCCGGGCAAGACATCACTGTCCACGGCATCATCGCTGCCGGCATCAGTGGGCGAATAAGATACATAGCCAGGCTTTAGACCAAACTTGATCTTGTAGGTGCCTGGGGTCAGATTGTCAAACTGGTAGTGTCCATTGGCATCGGTCAGCATGTTGTTGACCCAGTTGCCGTTGCAGTCCGTGATCATCACGAAAACCCCTTCAATGCCGG
>Ga0256832_1002302_pt1 | contig 13029 bp, 12 predicted proteins | sample 134614metaG_FD_190534 | JGI IMG/M metagenome (GOLD analysis project Ga0256832, IMG submission 190534) | Hydrothermal vent microbial communities from Lau Basin, Pacific Ocean - 134-614 | ecosystem: Environmental > Aquatic > Marine > Hydrothermal vents | place: Pacific Ocean: Lau Basin | collected... | reverse complement strand
CAAACGATGGCTGTCCACTACATCATTAAGAAAATCCATAATAATTCCAAGATACCCATAAAAAAAGTATTACTGGACAGCCATAATTTATGGATGTTATTTAACGGATGTCTCTTTATTAGCTTCTTTGTATCAACTGACTCTGAATCCAGAGAGGATTTCTACGTATTGGCAAAATAGCTATCACATAAGCAATTTAATTTTTCACATAATAGTAAACAGCATAAGGAAACCGTTTTGAAAGCATACGGTAAAAACCAAAGTCTTTTCTATGAATACCTGCATAAATAAATAAAGATTCAATATCAGCAATTAAGCTGTCCCAAAAATATTCGCCAACACCTGGTTGATTTAAATCGTAAAATTCTTTACCCGCATCAAGATCATTTTCAGCATCTGTTAATACAAATACGTCTTTGACCATCATGAGCGGTGTTTTGTTTTTAATTTTTTAATGGAGACAAATTCAGCTTCACCATTTTCAATCTTTGATTTTCTTTCAGCAAGAACATTTTTATGCCATTGAGGGGATTCAATATTAGTTTCATCATGAAGTAAAGAATCCCATATGGCTTCCATTATTTTAAGACGCTCAGTAGTGCTCATTTTTTTAATTTCAGTTGAATCCATTTAAGCTACCTTTTTATTAAGCCAGGAGTATTACAGAACAGCCGTAATTTCATTTTCAATAAATCGATACACACTAATTATACGGCAGTGCTTCTCTAACACCTGAATTATCTTCCAGTCGGGAAACTTCGCGGCATTCTGAACTGAGCAGCAGGCCTTCTCGATAGCAGTTCATGGCTTCGACGGAATCATCGAGTTGTTGTTCATAGAGTTCGCCCAGTACCTGGTAGGCTTCGGTGCTGGGGGACACGTTGATGCTTTCAAGCAGATAGTCTCTGGCCTTGCCCCATAGCTGGTTATAAATGCTTAAACGGCCCAGGGTCAGCAGCAGTTCGGCACTGCGGCCATTATCGCTGAGCCAGGATTCGGCGGTTTCCAGCTGTTTGGCGACGTCTTTTTCTCTGGCCTGGCCATACAGTAATAACAGCGGTGCATACCAGTGATGTTTGATGCCTTCCTTGATCAGTTCAATGGCTTCTTCTTCCTCGCCAACGGACAGTAATAGCTGGCAGTAGAAATAAATCATGTCCGGTTCATTCTGGGTCTGTTTGGGCAGACGTTTCCATAGTGCTTTGAGTTCACCCAGATTTTTTTCCTGCAGTGCCTGTTTCATCAGCTGCTGAATAAGGGATTTTTCAAACTTGTTGATCAGGTGGGGTTCAAAAATATGGTTCTTTTTCAGTTCCGGCAGAAGTTCTTCCAGATCTTTCCAGCTATTAAGCTGCTGGTAAACGGAAAACAGCATTTTTAACATCTGCTTATGTTTTGGCGCCACGGTTCTCAGGTGCATTAAAGTGGCCAGAGCCTGTTCAGGCTGACCGTCTTTTATCTGCAGTTCGGCCTGGGTCAGGCCAATGGCAATATCTGCGCTGGGATCGCTTTTGTGCGCCTGCAGCAGGTAATTATCACGCCGGCGCTGCTCGCCTTCTTCCTGTGCTGCCCGGGCGGCGGCCAGGTAATTTAAAATAGGCATGCCGCTGCTGTTGGCGCTTTTGCGCAGGTGCTTTTCTGCTTCCCGCCAGTTGCCTTCGGCCAGTTCTATATAGCCGCGGTTGCAGTTCTGGATAGCCTTTATGGTATTGCGATTATGCGCCCAGCTCGATACCTTGCCGGGAAACTTGATGGTTTTAACCAGCAGATAAACCAGCAGTAAAATACCGGCAATAATTGCCGTCAGAACACTGATTAAAAAGACCAGAGTGCCTTCCACACTCCAGTCACCCCGGCTCAGCAGGGCGTAGCCCGGATCTTCTTTAGCCAGTAAGGCAATATAGGCCGCTGCAATAAGAAACAGCAGTGCATAAAACAGCAGTCTGATCATGAGTTGCCCTCTTGCTGTTTTTCAAGTTCTTTCTGATAACTGCGCAGCAGTTTTATTGAGCGCGAAATATCCGGCATGGTACTGGTAATATGCATTTTCTGCAGATTGGTCAGATCATTTATGGTCTGACTGACTCTGGGTACCTCCGTATCAAAATAATCCTGCAGCCACTGAACCGCTTCCTGCAGACTGTCACTGAACAGACTCTGCTGGCCCATCAATAAGGCTCTGCGGGCCGTTTCCAGTTTTAGCTGTAAATTCTGCTGTAAAAAGAACTGTTCTTTGGGCGTCATCAGAGGTTTGGGTTTTTCATCCAGCTTGCGAAATACCACCAGACTGCGCAGTTCATGTAAAAAGGCCTTGCTGGCCTGCTCTACGGTCACCTTGTCTTCAGCAGCTTTTTTCTCCACCAGCTCAGCCACTTTCTTTTTGCTGTCAATCTGGGAATATTTAATGGGCAGTTGCGGTACTACCTTGATAATACTGGCCAGACTGGCTGACATACCGACAATGTCCGGCTGCTGCAGGGCTTTAAGGGTCTGGATTTCATCACGGATCTGGGTTCTGGTTTCAATGGTGCCCGGATCGCCGGTATCCAGCAGGCGGGCATCGGCTGCTTCCAGCGCTGCTATGGCTGTAGCGACATCATGCTGCAGTTTCAGGCTGTGATTGGCCACCAGTAATAAATACTCGACTTCTTCCAGTACCCAACCAATGCGTTCCCGGCCTTTCTGTTTAAACAGTACCTCGATAGACTGCAGCATCTGCTGATTGCTGACTTCCAGTTTTTTAGACAGGGCTTCTGTTACTTTCTGTTGCTGAGATACCTGAGCCTGAAAGTGCTGTTGATCGGAGCTGACCCTGGCCATTTTATCCGTCAGGTTCATTAGACTGGCCTGCATATCACCACTGACTTTAGTGCTGAGTTGTGACAGATTATTGCGGATATTTTCCTGCTGCTGACTGACTTCTGCACGCACCTGTTCCAGCTTTTGAGACAGTAAAAAAGTAATACCGGCGGCGGCCAGTGAAATCACCACAGCCAGAAAAATAAACGCCGTCGCTGCACCTGAGCCTGACTTTGCCTGTTCTGTTTCAGCGGTTTCCTGCTCCTGTTGCGGATTATTAGCTGCCTGTTGGGCCATTTGTTTTTCCATACCTGTTCTCTTGGTTTTTATGTTTTTTAGGGGTTGTTTAATAGCTTGTCTGCAACCCCCTCAATCCCCCTTCTGAAGAAGAAGGGGGAGGTAGCATGGCTAACTTAATTTATTATTTGAAAGCCATTTGAACACTGCATCAAACAGTGCTTTATCTGATGCTTTTTCTGCTATTAATATATCGCCCTTAAAGCCGGCATCACGGGCGGCACGGGCCATTTTTTCTGTTACCACCACCAGCGGCTTCTGCCATAAGTGCTGTAACTGCGCTTTATCCAGATGCTGTTGACACAGGGTCAGTAAATTGCTCAGGGCTTCATTACTGGTTAAGGTGATAATATCCGCCTGCTGTGACCATATCCGGCTAAACTCAGTGTTTGTATATTCCGGCAGCACACGCTGGTAAACTTCGGCATAAGTGACCTCAGCACCCCGCTGCCGCAGTTTATCGGCCAGCAGTTCCCGGCCGCCATTGCCGCGAAATATAATAATTTTTTTCTGTTCTACCTTATCCTGCTGCAGGTCGCTATGGGCCAGCAGGGCTTCACTATTATACTGCCCCTGAGGCACAATATCCGCTGTTCTGCCGCTAAGTGCCTGTAATTTTCCGGCACTGGCCTGACCAATGGTGACCAGTTTAAGTTTATCAGGTATTTTGCCCTGAGCAAGAATGGCCTGCAAACCGAACTGTACCGCATTGGGACTGATAAACACGGCAAAATCATAGCTATCCAGGTTTTTAATGTCTGCCTGTAATGGCTTTTTCAGCGGCACAATTTCAATCACCGGCAGCCGGAGCGCCCGGCCGCCGTGTTGAGTTATCATATCACAAAGTGTCTGTGCCTGATGAGCCGGCCTGCTGACCAGAACCTTAATTCCGGCTAAAGAATTATCTGCCATGTTTTATCATCATAAATCCTTCCGACTGAAGAATTTAAATACCTGTCTATTATTTAGAGACTTATTGTAGCAAATGGCGGGTAATTTCTCCTATTTTAATAACTTTCCAGCTATACTTTAGCCATGAAAGCATTTGATTATAAACACTATCTGTCCATGCCGGCACTCTGTTTCCTGCTATTTTTGTTGGTCTTTTCGGGTAATAATACCGTACAGGCCGATAACAGCAGGCCGGAACTGCCTTCCATCAGCGATGCCCGGCAGGAAGCAAAACGGTCTGAACAACAGCAGTTACCTATTCTAATCATGTTCGGTACTGAAAGCTGTCCCTTCTGTCATCTGTTAAAAGAAGACTTTCTGATCCCCATGATTATTTCAGGTGACTATACTGACAAGGTAATTCTGCGTCAGCTCTATATTACTGACGGTAAGGATATTATTGATTTTTCAGGTCAGAGGGTCAGTGCTGATGCCTTTGCTCAAAGGTATAAAGTGCGCCTGTTTCCCACCACCGTACTGGTGGATCACAGGGGACAGCCGCTGGTAAAAAATATTGTGGGTGTGACCACACCCTCTCTGTTCGGCGGGACACTGGATGATGCTATTGATGAGGCACTGACGGTACTTAGAGGGGCCAGGCCTTAAAGCTTACCTTTAATAAGTTTACGGATGGCAGACAGATGCCGGCGGCTGACTTTCAGCCCCTCATCCAGTTGTAATAGTTTTAACAGGGTGCGGCCATCGGGCTGTTTGTGCAGACCTTCAATGCGATTTTTGCGGATCAGGGCATTACGGTGAATGCGGATAAAGTCATCGGCAAATTCCTCTTCCAGCGATTTAAGAGTATCTTCAATAATGGTTTCCACCACCTGTCCGTCTTTAAGATATTTAACGGTAATGTATTTTTGATCGGCCAGAAAGCAGAGGATATCTGCAATGGGTATTAACAACAGGGAACCGGCCACCTGAGCACTGATGTGAGTACGCAGCGGCACTTCCTGGTTTTGCTGGCCAATATATTCCAGCTGCAGTTTGTTAAGACGGGCGCCTTTTTCCATAGCCTGCTGCAGTTTGTCCTTGCGGATCGGCTTAAGCAGATAGTCCACGGCCTGGGCTTCAAAGGCCTGCAGAGCATATTCATCATAAGCGGTGGTAAAAATAATCGCCGGGGGGTTATCTATGGTCATTAAATGCTGCGCCGCTTCCAGCCCGCCCATAGCCGGCATACGGATATCCATCAGCACCACATCCGGCTCGGACTGGTTTACGGTTTCTACCGCCTGCAGGCCGTTCTGTGCCTCTAATAATTCAAAATTTTTATCAATTTCCTGACACAGCATTTTTAAACGTTCTCTGGCCAGCGGTTCATCATCCACAATTAAAACTTTCATGTGACATCCTTTTTGTCATGTTTAATGTATGGAATAGTCAGTTTGACATAATAAATATCATCTTCTTCATGACAGGCCAGCCGCGCCTGGCCGTCATAATGGGTGATCAGTCGCTCGCGGATATTATCCAGAGCCATTTTATTTCCCTGGCGATGCACCAGGTTCTGACTATTGCTATTCTGCACCGTCAGTACCAGCTGCCGGTTTCTGAACTGGCCGATTACCTTTACTTCACCGCCGTTTATTTCCGGCTCAATCCCGTGAAATATGGCATTTTCCAGTAAGGGCTGTAATAACAGGGCCGGCACCATGGCATCTCCGGGCACACTTTTAACCTGCCAGCTGATATGCAGACGCTCACCCAGCCGCTGTTTTTCAATTTCAATATAACGCTGACATAAATCCAGTTCTCTGGACCAGGGGATCATTTCATGGTCTGATTTAAATAACATACGGAATAATTCAGCCAGATCTTCGGTAATACGCTCCGCTGTTTCAGGCCGGGTACGGGTCAGGCTGGCTATGGTGTTCATGCTGTTAAACAGAAAATGGGGGCGTATCCTGGCCTGCAGCAGCTGCAGTCTGGTACAGGACTCGGCTTCCATTTTGACCCGCCACTGATCCTGAATATAAAAATAACGCAGAGCCAGAGCACTGATAATACCGCCTATAAGCAGATTATGTATTAGAAACTCCCAGTGGGTCACCGAAGCAATCATTTCTTCCACAGAATAGTACTGCAGAACAAAAAAAGTGATTTCACTGATTAATGTAATGGATAATAACAGCACCAGATAACTGACAACAGCAGCAAACTGGTTGGAATAGCGTGTTAAAACAGGCCGCAACAGGCATAAGGAAGCACTGCCCACCATACCGTTCCATTGAATAAACAGCGAGATCAGGGCCAGATCATTCCAGCGCTGATGTTCCAGCCGCATGGGTGCCAGGGTAAGAATAAAGGCCAGCAGCTCACCGATAATAACGACAGAAAACACCATTTTCAGGGAACAGAAATTCGGCAGAAACAGTGAAGACTGTTTGCTGTTGTCCTGGTTTAATATTGGGGTATCCGTTTTTTTTCTTTGCATGCGTGCTCTGAATACTTTACTTTTTACTGCTGTTATCTGCCAGTTAAACCCATCTTAGTATATTGCCTGTATAAATTCAGTGTACCAGGCCATAATTTGTCATGCTTCAGCATGTTTTCTACCTAATGGCCTGTAAATACGGATAAAAGGCGGAAAGCTGATTAATTATTCACTTACGTTTATAATAACGCCTCATTCCCAAAACTTTAATGATAAGCAAACGAATTCATATTATGTCTGATACTGCCAATAACACCCGCACCACACCACAGGCTGAAAAACCCTGGAACGGCCGCTTTACTGAACCCACCGATGCCTTTGTTGAAGCCTTTACCGCTTCGGTCACGTTTGATCAGCGTATGTACAACCAGGACATTGACGGCTCCATTGCCCATGCAAAAATGCTGGCTCATGTGGGGGTACTCACAGATGAGGAACGTGACCGTATTATTGACGGACTGGAACAGATCCGCACTAAAATTCGCAACGGTGAATTTAACTGGTCTATTAAGCTTGAAGATGTGCATATGAATATCGAAGCGGCTCTGACTGAGCTGATTGGTATTACCGGTAAAAAACTGCACACCGGCCGTTCCAGAAATGACCAGGTAGCTACCGATATCCGGCTGTATCTGCGTGAAGAAATTGATCTCATTGTAGCTGAACTCAAACGTTTACAAACGGCTCTGATTGACCTGGCTGAACGGGAAGCCGATACCATTATGCCCGGCTTTACCCATTTACAGACAGCTCAGCCAGTTACTTTCGGCCATCATATGCTGGCCTGGTTTGAAAATCTGGAACGGGACCGCAGCCGTTTTATTGACTGCCGCAAGCGGGTAAATATTATGCCCCTGGGTGCTGCGGCTCTGGCGGGCACCACCTATCCCATCGACCGGGAATTTACGGCCCGGGAGCTGGGTTTTGAAGGCATTTGCCAGAACTCTCTGGATGCTGTCAGTGACCGCGACTTTGCCATTGAACTGACCGCCCATGCCGCCCTGTTAATGACCCATTTATCCCGTTTTTCTGAAGAACTGGTATTGTGGGCATCGGCCCAGTTTAATTTTGTGGAACTGAGCGACAGCTTCTGTACCGGCTCATCCATTATGCCGCAAAAGAAAAACCCTGACGTGCCGGAGCTGGTACGGGGTAAAACCGGTCGGGTTAACGGCCACCTGATCAGCCTGCTGACCCTGATGAAAGGCCAGCCGCTGGCCTACAACAAGGACAACCAGGAAGATAAGGAGCCTTTATTCGACACAATCGATACACTTAAGGGCAGTTTAAAGGTTTATGCGGACATGATGCAGCATGTCAGTGTTAATAAGGAAGCCATGCGTGAAGCCGCCATTCGGGGGTTTTCTACCGCAACGGATCTGGCTGATTATCTGGTTCGGGCCGGAGTGCCGTTTAGAGATGCCCATGAAGTGGTCGGTAAAGCAGTACGTCTGGGAGTTGACAGCGGACGTGATCTGGCGGAAATCTCTTTGCAGGAACTGCAGCAGTTTTCAGACCAGATACAGGACGATGTATTTGAAGTGCTGACACTGGAAGGCTCGGTTTCAGCCAGAAACCATCTGGGCGGTACGGCACCGGAGCAGGTGCGCGCGGCAGTTAAGCGGGCACGGGAAAGGATTGCTTAAGTGTACAACCTCGTCTATCCCCTTTCTGCCAAAGGTAGCATGAGGCAAGAAAGGGAATTTGAGATTAGCGTTTAATCGACAGATTCAGAACTGATATTATCTGCTGCACGGGTAATAAACAGGCGCACATCATCACCTTTCTGCCACTGGCTGATACCATAGGAAATATCAATTTTATCGGCCGCCACGCTTTGCAGACGCTCTTTCAGTTTATTGACCAGCACTTCAGCGGACTCATAAACGGTTTCAGGCAGCAACAGCACAAAATCATAACCATCCAGATGACCGACAATATCGGCCCAGCGCATCTGGTCTTTTAACAGCTGGCTGATCATCAGACGAATCTGTTCCTGCTGCTCCTGAGAAGCCTCTGAATCGCCATGATAATGAATATTCATCAGGATCAGTGACAATGGATTATTATAACGGCGGCTGCGCGACACTTCCGAGCTAAGGGTCTGAAACATACTGTGATGACTGAGCATGCCGGTTACCGGATCATGAGACATCTTATGTGACAGGGTATTTTCCAGCTGCAGAAGCTGCTTTTCAGCCTCAATCAAAGCACTGACATCGTTATAATAACAGACCGTTAACTCCTGCCCTTCTGTCGAGTCTTCGTTTACCGGCTCCTTAATCTTCATTACATCCTGCAACTCAAGCCATTTATCCAGAATACCGGCAAACAGTTGGACACGATGAGCCTCTGTCACAATATCTTTCAGGCAGGGTTCTTTCAGTTGTTCCTGTGACAGGCCAATTAACTGTTCCCGCTCCAGGCCCAGGTAGTCACAAAAAGACTGGTTAATCCAGTAGATCGACTTGTTTTGATCCAGAATAATGATAAAAGACGGACTATTTTCAAGTAATTTTAAACACAGGGGTTTATTCATATCAGACATCTCTTTCTCCTGTACAGCTCGGATTCAGGTGAAATTTGTTATCAGGCTATCCTGCCATTTCTATTTATTTTGGGAATTACTGCTATAATTTTAGATTATAAATAGCATCTTTGCCACCTAAATATAATCAGCACCCTTATAAGCCGCTCAATATGCCGCACAGCAGTACAAAAGCAAGCCAGGACAGGCGGGATCAGTTTCCACAGGATGGCTTTCATTATGAAAAGTATGATTTTAAAAAAATCCTGCGTAAATTCCTGCATCTGAACAGTATCCGTCTGGATCGGACTAAAGATTCACTGACCACCCGACAACTGGACTTTTTAGAGCTGCTGCCTTTATTGTTTCATATCAACCATCCCCTGCTGCCCGGTTTTGTTTCCAGCCAGTGCCCCACCGGTATTCCGCGTTACAATCCCAGCAAGGACACCATTCGTCAGGCACGGCGACTGGCCAAATCATTTGAGTATAAACGCCGGGCCTACCGTCAGTATGATATTTACGCCCTGTATTTTATGGGCAGTACCGGCACCATTGCTTATTCAGATAAAAGTGACTTTGATGTCTGGGTCTGTCACCGGGAGAATTTATCTGCTCTGGAATTAAAAGAGCTGCAGCTTAAAACAGAGCGCATTACCCAGTGGTGTAATGAATTCAGGCTGGAAGTGAATTTTTTTCTGATCAATACCACACAGTTCCGGGAGGGAAAAATTGATCAATTATCCACTGAAAGCAGCGGTACTACCCAGCACCTGTTATTACTGGAAGAGTTCTACCGCACCTCCATTTTACTGGCCGGCCGCTATCCTGTCTGGTGGCTGGTACCGCCCGAGTATGAACAGCAGTATGACCAGTACGTTAGTAGTATCACTCACAAACGTCTGATTAATGAGCAGGACAACCTTAATTTTGGCACCATTAATAATATACCGGCAGAAGAATTTTACGGTGCCACACTGTGGCATATCTATAAAGGCATTGACTCCCCTTACAAATCCATTTTGAAGCTGTTGTTAATGGAATGTTATGCCAGAGAACATCCTCATATTGATCTGCTCAGCATGCGTTTTAAACGGGCTATTTATGATTCGGTTGCTGATAACACCGATCTGAATGTCGACTCTATCGATCCCTATATTATGATGCTTGAAAAAATTACTGAGCATCTGCAGCATGAAGACAGTATGAACCGCCTGGAACTGGCGCGCCAGTGCCTGTATCTGAAAGTCAATGAATCTCTGACTCATTTAAAACATTCGTCAGCCCACGAATGGCGCCAGAACATTATGTTAAATCTGGTCAAAAACTGGCACTGGAAGCACACCCAGCTGCTGACTCTGGATCGTCGCTCCCAGTGGAAAATTGATGAAGTTAAAAACGAACATAAAAATATTATTGATGCCCTGACCTACAGCTACCGGAAACTGTCTGACTTTTTCCGTTACCAGAATCAGACGGTGCGCATCAGCAAACGGGATCTGCATATTCTTGGCCGAAAGCTCTATGCAGCTTTTGAGAAAAAAGCCGGAAAAATTGAACTTATTCATCACGACAGCGAAATAAATCTACTGGAAAGTCATATTTCTCTGCACCCTGTTATGCAGGATGAAGTGGTACACAGTATCAGCGAAGTGGACGGCTGGGCCATGTATATCGGCGCCTTCAGCAAGGTGGATAACAAAACTCCGTCACCGGTTAAAAAATCAACAAGCCTGGTTAAACTGCTGTGCTGGGGGTATTTTAACCGCGTTATTAACAGCCGAACTAATTTTGTACTCAATAAGGATATTGAGATTTTAACCGTGCGGGAAATCAAACAGCTCCTGGAGACCCTGGAGCAGACCTGGCCCGAGGCCTCACCAGGTTATGCCGGTACTGATGAACTGGTCAAACCGGCACAACTGGATTTAAATATCCTGTTTCTCAATATCGGTCTGGATCCCTTTTTAATTAACCATCCCTCCGGTACCCAGATTGCTTCCAGACAGACTGATGCCCTTAATTTCGGCGCTCTGCATGAAAACCTGTTATTCAGCATTGACCAGGTATTACTGACCAGCTGGCGGGAAATCATGACCCAGCAATTTAAATATGAAAACGGTTTACTGGAATGCATCAGCCAGTATCTGAAATGGAATCATGAAACCGAACCGGCACTTAATAACCGCGTTCCAGCCCGGCCTACCCGGGTATGCTGTTTTTCTTCTGTGCGTGGCGAAGCCATTTCCAGGCGCATCAGCCAGTTGTTTAATGAGATCCTGGACAGCTTTCATGGCCGGAAAAATGCATTTTCCACCCGTTTTTTATTTACCATTGAAGAAAGTTTTTATCTTATCTGGCAGGAAAAAAACGGTCCACGCTACCAGAAAATTCCTGATACCAGAGAACTGTTCAGAGAACTGGCCTACCCGTTGCCGCACTATCATCGTCTGGTTATCGACAGTGAATTTAATCAGCATAAGGTATTAAAACTTATATATGCTCATAACCGGGAGCATCATGTTCAGCTGTTTTACCAGAACCATCGTAAAACCACAGATATTTATATTATTGATGAACGCGGCTGTCTGTATCATCAGTCCACGGCCATGGAGAAAAACAATACTCACCTGAACCACTTTATTCTGTTTCTGGATTCAGTAGTCAGCCGACTGAGCTTCAGCAGTCAGTTTAATGCCTATATTAATTCATCAACAGACGATTTATTACTGGACAGTACCGTGGCACTGGATGATCTTGAGTCACTGGATAATATCGCCGAAGAATTACAGCTGGAAGTATTTGAAATTGAAAAACAGGGCGGCCAGCTTAAACTCAGCGAACAGTTCTCCCGCCTGCAAAGTATGCCGGCCCGTTTTTTCCGTATCCAGGTCATTGCCGATATTAATGATGACGGCTCTCGGCGTTACCTGATTTATGCCAATGAAAAAGAGTTCAGTTCGTTTGAATACGGCAGGGATGTTTATAAAAAAGTGGCACAAGAAGTGGTACAGGCCCGCCAGGGCAATGAACGCTATCCTATTTATATTACCGACATTGACCTGTCCCAGGAACTGCGTGACTCTGAAAGCAGCCACGGCCTGCAGGTCACCCAGCTGCTCAAGTTTAAACAGGAAATTGAACGCCGACTCAATCAGGCCATAAAGAATCTGTAAACCTAAATTTTACTGGTAACAGACACCTTCAATAATGGTTTCTATGTCTTTTTTCCAGCGATCAAAAATGACTTTAAGTTCCGGGTGCTCTTTTAGATAGGCGGGGCCCAGGAAGTCGGGAGACATGGCGGTTAGTACGGTTTCCTGTTCTTCAGCAAAAATGGCAATGGCCAGGGGCAGGTAAGGTACCAGCTCAGGGTATTTTTCCGGCAGCGCCTTAATTTCTTCAGGTTTGCCAAAAAACACCACCCGGTACTTGTCCGTTTTAAAGCCCATACCGGTCAGACCAACATCCACACGCTGGACAAAACTCAGTACATAACCGGCTTTTTTGATTTCTTCCTGCAGGGCGCTCATGGTTTCCGGAAAGGCATCCACGGAACGTCCCATAATGAGTTTCTGGTGTTCTGCATAAGCCGCAGCAGAACATAAAAACAATAGTATTAACAGTATGGACAGGCTTAATTGCTTGAATCGGTTAGTCATGTTTATGGTATCCATCAACATCAATCAAATAGTAATTCACACATTAAAGTGTGCTTTCTTCCAGCATGGCTTCGTATTTCTCAGACATAAATTCGCAGCCTTCTCTTAGCTCCGCATTATTAAACAGGGAACACAGGTAATTAGGATTCACTGTCATCACCAGTACCGTATCACCCTTTTTCATAATCGTTGCCCGAAACGGCAGAAACATGCCAATTCGCGGATCAATGGATAAAGCCTGGTTAAGAAAATTAAAATTACAGAAATACACCAGGTACTGGTTTTTGTTTTCCTGATCCTTTTCTACAAAGCCTCGATTAAGCGTCTGTTCACGAATATAACGGAAATTG
>Ga0256832_1002301_pt1 | contig 13030 bp, 9 predicted proteins | sample 134614metaG_FD_190534 | JGI IMG/M metagenome (GOLD analysis project Ga0256832, IMG submission 190534) | Hydrothermal vent microbial communities from Lau Basin, Pacific Ocean - 134-614 | ecosystem: Environmental > Aquatic > Marine > Hydrothermal vents | place: Pacific Ocean: Lau Basin | collected... | reverse complement strand
GCATCACCGCCCCCGTGGAAGTGGAGATGCTGGGCATTCCCAACATGAACATGCTGCGATCCATCACCAAATACGCCCTGGCGGACATTACCGTGGATTTCGAGGAAGGTACGGATGTTTACTGGGCACGGCAGCAGGTGGCCGAACGCCTGTCCGGTATCTGGGGTGATCTGCCCGCGGACATCGAAGGCGGCATCGCTCCCCTCACCACGCCCTTGGGCGAAATGTTCATGTTCTCGCTGGATGGCGGTGATCTGGACCTGAAGGCGCGCCGTGACCTGCTGGACTGGGTGATACGTCCCGCCTTGCGCACGGTGCCCGGGGTGGCCGACGTGAACGCTCTGGGCGGCCTGGTGCGCACCTTCGAGGTAGTGCCGGACAACGCCCGCATGACCGCGCGGGGCATCAGCCTGGCCCAGCTGCGCGATGCCCTGGAAATGAACAACCGCAACGACGGCGCCGGCCGGCTCAATGACGGCGAGGAAGTGCTGGTGGTGCGCACCGAAGGCGCCATCACCAGCCTGGAAGACATCCGCAATATCGTGGTGCGCCCCGACCCTACCCTGCCCGTGCGCATCGGCGACGTGGCCGAAGTGCATATTGGCTCCCTCACCCGCTACGGCGCCGTCACCAAGGACGGCAGGGGCGAAGCCGTGGAAGGCCTGGTGCTGGGCCTGCGCGGCGCCAACGCAAACGAGCTGGTGCGCGGCGTGCGCGCCAAGCTGGACGAGCTTGCTCCCGGTCTGCCCGAGGGCGTGAAGATCAACGTGTTCTACGACCGGGGCAAGCTGGTATCCCAGGCCGTGGGCACGGTGACCAAGGCCCTGGCTGAAGCCATCGTACTGGTGGTGGCGCTGTTGTTGCTGTTCCTGGGCAATCTGCGCGCCGCCCTCACCGTGGCGCTGGTTCTGCCCCTGGCGGCCCTGGTGACCTTCATCATGATGCAGCAGTTCGGCATGTCGGCCAACCTCATGTCCCTGGGCGGCCTGGCCATTGCCATCGGCATGCTGGTGGACGCCGCCGTGGTAGTGGTCGAGAACATCATCACCCACCTGGCCCGCAAGGGCGAAAGCCGCCTGCCGCGCATGCATCTCATCTATCGCGCCGCGCGGGAAGTGGCGGCGCCCATGACGGCGGGCATCTTTATCATCATCATCGTATTCCTGCCCCTGCTCACCCTGCAGGGCCTGGAAGGCAAGCTGTTCATTCCCGTGGCCCTGACCATCGTCTTCGCCCTGTCAGGATCCCTACTGCTTTCCCTCACGGTGATCCCCGTGTTCTCCTCCTATCTGCTGGGCAAGGTGTCCCACAAGGATCCCTGGCTGGTGCGCCTGTTGCAGAAGGTCTATACCCCGGTGCTGGCCTGGTGCCTGAACCATGAAAAAACCGTGGCTACCCTGGCCCTGGCCATTCTGGCGGGCGCGGGCATTCTCTACACCCAGGTTGGCAAGACCTTCATGCCCACCATGGATGAAGGCGATCTCATCGTGCAGCTGGAAAAACTGCCTTCCATCAACCTGGAACAATCCCTGAAAATCGACATGGCGGTACAGCGCGCCCTCATTGAACAGGTGCCGGAGGTAACCAGCATCATCGCCCGCACGGGCTCCGACGAGCTGGGCCTGGATCCCATGGGCCTGAACGAGACCGACAGCTTCCTGGTGCTCAAGCCCGTGGAAGAATGGACGGTGCCGGACAAGGACAGCCTCATGGACAGCATCCGTGATGTGCTGAAGGATTTCCCCGGCGTAGCCTATGCCTTCACCCAGCCCATCGAAATGCGCGTCTCCGAAATGCTCACCGGCGTACGCGGCGATCTGGCCATCAAGATCTTCGGCGAGAACCAGGATGACCTCAACCGCACCGCCGACGCCGTGGTGAAAGTGGTGCAGCAGATCAGCGGCGCTTCCGACGTCTATACGCCGCGCAATGAAGGCGCCCAGTATTTTAAGCTGGTGGTGGACCGACTGGCCGCCGGCCGCCTGGGCCTGGACGTGGACACCCTGGAGGACAGCCTTCGCGCCCAGATCGAGGGTCTGCGCCTGGGCACCGTGTATGAAGGCACGCGCCGGGTGCCCCTGGTGATCAAGGGACCGAAAAGCCTGCGCAATTCCTCCGCCAATTTTGCCGGCCTGCACCTGGCCCTGCCCGACGGCCGCCGCGTGGCCCTATCCAACCTGGTGAAGATGGAGCGGGTGGAAGGCCCGGTATCCGTGCAGCGAGAGAAAGGCAAGCGCATGTCCGTGGTCATTGCCAATGTCTCTGGCCGGGATCTGGTGAGCTTCGTGGAAGAGGCAAAACGTAAGGTCGCCGAACAGGTAAAACTGCCTACGGGCTTCTATCTGGAATGGGGCGGTGAGTTCGAGAATCAGCAGCGCGCCGCCCAGCGCCTGTCCATCGTGGTGCCCGTGGCCATCGGCCTGATCTTCCTCATCCTGTTCTCCACCTTCCGCTCCGCGCGGCAGGCGGTACTGGTGCTGTCCAACATTCCCTTTGCCATGATTGGCGGCATCGTGGGCCTGTGGATCACTGGAGAATATCTGTCCGTGCCGGCCTCCGTAGGCTTCATCGCCCTGTTGGGCATCGCGGTGCTCAACGGCGTGGTCATGGTGACCTACTTCAACCAGCTACACACCATGGGCAAGCCTTTGCAGGAAGTGGTGGTAGAAGGCGCCCGGCGCCGGCTGCGCCCGGTGCTCATGACCGCCAGCATTGCCGCCTTCGGTCTGGTGCCTCTGCTGTTCGCCACCGGCCCGGGTTCGGAAATCCAGCGTCCCCTGGCCATCGTGGTCATCGGCGGCCTGATCTCCGCCACCCTGCTCACCCTGATTCTATTGCCCATTCTGTACCGGCGCTTCGCTTTCACCGAGGAGAAAACCACATGAACGCCCCCCGACTCGAAGACCTTGAAGAAAAACAGGACGAGGCCCTGCTGTCCCTGGTCTTTCCCCCGGCCCTGAACGACCTGCTGGTGGACTGGCTGCTGGAACAACCGGAGGTCAAGGGGTTCATCAGCCTGCCAGTGAATGGCCATGGCGGCTCGGAACACAGCATGAGCGCGGCAGAAAAAGTAGCGGGCTACCGCAAAGGCGCTATGATCCAGACCCATATGCCCCAAAAGAAAGCCTGCGAGCTGCTGCGCAGGCTGAAAAAGGTTTTCCATGGCAGCGACATCCACTACTGGATGACGCCTCTGATCGTGGGGGGACACCTTGAATAAGGAGTAGAAAACGCCCCTGCAAGGAACCGTTGCATATCACACACCGGATTTCACCAAGGCATCCCGGAGAGGTTTTCAAAAAAAACCGGTGAGCTTTCGCCCACCGGCACTTTTGGGAGGTCAGACATGTTTTTGTTTACTGTGGGCTGACTGGCTGCAGCACTACACCCAACTGAAAGTGTGATCAGAACTTGTAGGCCGCGTTCAGGTAGAAATAGCGTCCCGGCTCATTCATCAGAATCACCTCTTGACTCCCGCTTTCCAGCAGGGTGAGATCCTTGTAGGTGTTGCTTACTGCATAGGTTTCATCAAATACATTGTCGATGCCCAGAACGACATCGATATGCTTGGTCAGCGCATGCTCCACTTTGAGGTTAAGGATGGCCCAGCTGTCCAGCTCCTGTTCACCGTTGTCAGCGTCATAGCGGGTCCAGCTGTCGGAAGCCACCACCTCGGCACGCGCCAGGCTGTCATCCATATACACCCAGTTCAGGGAGACATTGCCTTTCAGGGGCGGAATCTCCGGCAGATCCTTGTCAGTCTGCCCCGGCTGAGCTTCATCCTTTTCTCCGCGCTGCCAGGCCAGGCCGAAATCCAGGTAGAGCTGATCCGTGAAACTGTAGGAGCCGTCCAGTGAGAAGCCGTAGATAGTGGAATCTACATTGTCAAAACGGCGCATCATCTTGCTGTCGTTGTAGATGATGAAATCCCCCAACCAGCTGTAGAAGACCTTGGGCTTCAGGTAGAGATTACCGGAGTGCAGTTCCAGCCCCAGATCAATTTCTGTATTGGTCACCTGATCCAGATCGGGATTGCCGATCATCATCCCGCCCATCATGGGCATTCTCAGATACAGCTCCCGCGCATCAGGCACCCGGGCGGAGCGGCCAATGCCGCCAAACAGCTTCATGCCTTCCTGCAGGCCATAGGTACCAAAGGCATAAGCGCTGAAGAAGGAATAGTCGTTGGAAGGCTGCATACTGCCGGCAGGCTCGATACTGGTATCGTCGTAGCGGGCGCCCAGCTTCAAATCGAAGTTGCCGAAGTTCTTCTCAGCCTCGACGAAGATGGCCGCATTGTCCGTATCCACGTCGTCGATACTCACGAAACCATCAACCATGGACGCCATGCCCTTCCCCTCGAAGACACCATCCCAGTTGCGGCGGCTGAAATCCAGCCCCACAGTCATGGCGGTGCCATCGCTCAGGTCCCAGCTGTTCTTGATTTTGGCCCCCTGCATCTCCGTTTCCAGGTAGTGGGTCTTTTCGTTCATTGAATCCGGCCCGGAAGACAGGCGATAGCGGGTGGACATGGGATGCTCCACCTGGGAGTTGTAGTAGGAAATACTCAACTCACGGGACCAGTCACCCAGGTCGCGAATGATGTACTCTGCATCGAAAATGTCCGAGTCATCGTACAGAGCATCCATCTTGGAAGACGGATAGAGCACATCATCACTGCGGTTGGCGGTGTAAGACAGCTTCAGTTCCTGATTCTCCGTGACGTCGATATACAGCTTGCCCATGAAAGTGGATTTCTCGTAGGCATCCAGATCCCGGTACCTGTCCTGGTAGCGGGCAGTGCTGGCAGGATCATAGTTCTCGATCTGCTCGGCAAAATCGTTGCCGTCACCATCTTCGTACTGCTCGCTGGTTTCCCTGGAAATACTGGCCATGGCACGCACACGATCCGTGCCACCAGTCAGGGTAGCCGCGCCCTTGAGATAGTTCCAGCTGCCCACGTTCAGGCTGATCTCGCCATGCATGCCCTCTTCCGGTTCCTTGGTGGTGATCTTCACCGCACCACTGAGGGTGCCGAAGTTCTCCACGTCATAGGGGCCTTCGGTAACTTCCACTGACTCGATGTTGTTGGTCAGGATGTGGGAGGTGGGCGGGTCCATACGGTTGGGACAGGCGCCATAGATCTTGCCGCCATCGATGAGGATGTTGATGTTGTCCTTCTTCTGGCCACGCAGGATGATGTCATTGGCAATGCCGCTGCGGCGCACCATGGAAACCGAAGACACTTTCTTGGAAAGCGCTTCCGCCAGGTCCGCGGACTTCACCTCCTTGCCCGCGATATCATCGAGGCGCGTGCCCTCGACCACCATTTCCGGCATTTCCTCGGTTTCATCTGCCTGCTCTTCCTGTTCAGCCGCCACGCCGGCGGCGCACAGGCCACTGCATACAATCAAGGGTAGGATCTGTGTTTTTTTCATTGGCTCCCGTTCTCATGGTAGGAATGGTTAGAACTTCAGCATATAAAGCAATTCTTATGCCATTGAGCCTTCCTGATGAATATCAGCCACTTGAAACATCCATGGGCGCAGCCGCGCATCGACATCGTGTGATATGACACAGGTGGACGTGCCAAATGGCACAATGTAGAACATATTTCCTATGAAAAATCAGCTAGATGTTGACAATTTTCAATGCTTCTCCATGGTTAATTACCTAGTATTTCCCTCGGTTATTAGTCTTTCCCCGAGAGGAAAATCATCATGAGCACGTCCCGACTGGAAAACTTCCCTGTTTCCTTCTTTTCAATGATCATGGGAATGGCCGGACTGACCATTGCCTGGGAGAAAGCCCACCGGACCCTGGGGATTGGCCCGGAACTGGCGCACAGCCTGATACTGCTTACCTGTAGCGTTTTCGTGGTGCTCCTGCTCATATACACCACCAAGATCCTTCGCTACCGGCAGGCTGTAAGTGCCGAGTTACACAATCCCATCAAGCTGAATTTCTTTCCCTCCGTATCCATCAGCCTGCTGCTGATTTCCATCGCTCTATTGCCCATCGCCCGTGACGCGGCGGAAATCCTGTGGATAGGCGGGGTCAGCCTGCATTTCATCATCACCCTCTACGTCATGCGCGTGTGGATTCATCATGAACACTTCGAGATCCACCACATCAATCCCGCCTGGTTCATCCCGGTGGTGGGCAACGTGCTGGTGCCCATTGCCGGCACCCGGCTGGGGTATATGGAGGTCTCCTGGTTCTTCTTCAGCATCGGCATGGTGTTCTGGATCGTACTGTTCACCATCATCTTCTACCGGGTGCTGTTCCATCAGCCCATGCCTGCAAAGTTGCTGCCCACCCTTTTCATTCTTATTGCCCCGCCCGCCGTGGGTTTCCTGTCCTACACGGCCTTGACGGGTGAACTGGATGCCTTCGGCCGGGTGCTCTATTTCGTTGCCCTGTTCCTTACCATTTTGCTGCTTACCCAAATCAACTATTTCGCCAGGCTGCAGTTCTTCCTTTCCTGGTGGGCCTACTCCTTTCCCCTGGCGGCCATGACCATCGCCACCCTGAGGATGTACGAGATCACCGGCAAGCAGGGGTTCCACTACATGGGCTGGGGATTCCTGGCGCTCATCAGCACTGTGGTACTCTACCTGCTGTTCAAGACCATCCGCGCCATTGGGCGGCACAACATCTGCGTCCCCGAGGGATGAAATGAAAATCGCCATCACCAGCCAGAACTTCCGCACCATCACCGGCCATGCGGGAAAGACCCGCCGATTTCTTGTCTATGGCGATGATGGCAAGGGGAAAGCAGTGGAAGTGGGACGCCTTGATCTGCCCCGGGAAATGGCCATGCATGATTTCCGGGGCGAGTCCCATCCCCTGCAGGAAGCCGATGTACTCATTACCGCCGGCTGTGGTCAGGGTTTTGTGCGCCGCATGGCGGATTGGGGAATTCAGGTCATCGCCACCAGCGAAGCCGATCCCCAGGCCGCGGCCCAGGCAGTGCTGTCCGGTCAGCCGCTACCGCCACCGGCACCCCACGAGCACTGATTAACTTTCATGAGGTGCGAGCGCTCCACACCCCTATCATGAAAACGCACCCTCTCCCCCTTGGGGAGAGGGTCAGGGTGAGGGGCATACCTGGTGTATTCCACATCAAAAAACCTGCTCGCCAACGACTGGCGCCGCAGTCACCACGTAGCGCAAGGGGCCGCCGGGCACCAGGGCATCGAAAGGATAGCAGGTGACCAAGTGCAGCACCGTGCGGCCATCCTGGCGCAGGATGCGGGTGTCTTGTTCATCGACCACTGCCGTGCCCTGCACCCGGTAACGGCGCAGACGCCCGTCTGGTCGCTGCAGGCGCAGCTCATCTCCCGCCTTCAGCCCACGCAGCCAGCGGAAATGGGTGTCGCGATGACCGCTGATGACGCTGTTGCCTTCGTAACCGGGAATCGCGCTGCCAGACACTTGCCCCGGGCCGAAAGCCAGGGTCCGGCCCGTGGCGCCGGCCAGGACGTACTGGCGGATACCCAAAGCAGGCGCTTCCAGGCGCGCCACGGGCCAGGTATCCGCCCAGGGCCAGGGCCTGGCTTTCTCCACCCCCTGAAGACGCTGTTGCCAGGCATCGGCAATGAGGTACTGGGCCAGCAGCGCCTTGGCGTGAATCCAGACACCCTGGCCGAATGATAATGTGGATGCCAGGAGCAGCCCCGCCAGCAGGAACTTTCTCATGCCCGCCTCCGGTACAGCAGGAGAGACGTCAGCAGACCCAGGATTCCCAAGAGCAGGTAAAAATCCGCCGGCGTGGCGGTCTGGGGCAGCCGCCCGAACAGCGCGTTGGCGGACCAGCCTTTGGGCAGGGCCGTGGGCACGGGCCGGGATTCCAGCATTTCCTCCACAGGACGCGCGGGCGTCTTGTCCACCGCCACCAGGCTGGTGAAACGGCTCACCAGATGATGCTCCAGGGCCACGGCCTGGATGCGCTGCTTCCAATCCGCGACCTTGCCGCTCATTTCCTGCCCCATGAGATACCGGATATAGCGCCGCGCCCAAAGCACATGCAGGCCGGGACGCTCCTCACCGGCTGCCGTGCGCAGGCGCTGACTCCATACCTGGTCTCCGGCATTTCCCGAAAGCGCCACGCCATCCAGAGGCTGCTCACTGCGCACCGCCACCAGCACCGGCTCCCCGGCATAAAGATCCGGCACGGTTTGCGGCCATTGCTCCACCTTCTGTCCCCAGTCGAGATGGATATCCGTGAGGGCCGGAGATTCCAGTTGCAGGAACAGGCGCTGCATTTTCTCCCCCACTTCCGCCACGTCACCGATGTAGGTGTAACTGCCCCGGCCATGCTCGGCGGCGCGGCTCATGAAGTAACCGTTGGGGGCGGAGCCTATGCCCACGGTGAACAGGCGGCTGTCTCCCAGTTTGTCCTCGATCACCTGGAACAGGGCAGTCTCGTTGCCCACATCACCATCCGTGAGAAAAACCACTTGGCGCAGCAGCCCGTGATGGGTGCTGCCATCCAGGGCAAGCGCCATGGCCTTGCGCATTTCCGTACCACCGTCCGCGCGCAGCCCCCTGACCCAGGCCAGGGCCCGGGTGCGGTTGGCTTCGGTGACCGGTACGGAGGCCGGATACAGGGAATAGGCATCGTGGTTGAAGCGAATGATGTTGAAGCGGTCGTCAGGCCCAAGACGCTTCAGAGCCAGTTCCAGGGCCTGTTTCGCCTGAATGATGGAATCCCCTTCCATGGAGCCGGAAACATCCACCACCAGAATCACTTCCCGTGCGGGAGACCGGGGCAGCTTTTCCACCGGCGGCGGCACCAGCATCAGCAGTCCATAGTAATAATCCTGGTAGGTTTCGGTGAACCAGGCGGCGGAGGTGTCCGTTCCCGGAGCGAACTGCCAGTTGAGAACGAAATCCCGGTTGGCCGGGGTGCTGCCCTGCTCCAGCTCCACCTGGTATTCCCCGTCCGCCACTTCCCGCACTGTCACCGGATGATAGGGGCTGTCCACGAAAGACAGGGGCAGACCGGCGTGGAGCCGGATGTTCAGACTCACAGCATTGTCCGGACGGCCTTCCCCGAGATCCACCGGCGGGGTGACACGGGCGGCGTCAGGCACCTCGTCGGTGTTCCGCGCCCAGCCCATGCCGCCCCCAACCGACTTCTCGCTGTCCTGGACGGGAACGCCCGGAATATAGCGCGGCCCCACCACCATGGGAAAGCGCAAAGAGAACAAACCCGCGTCATACCGAACATTCTGCTGGTATTCGATCTCCACCCGCACCGAGGCGCCGGGAGGGATATTGGCCACGGAGGTAGTGAACATATTGGGCCTTTCCTGCTCCACCAGGCTGGCCTGCCGGCCGGCATCCCGGGCCTGCTCGTATTCCTGCCGGGCCTGCTCCCGGGTGCGTATCTCACCCTCGATGAAACGCTCGCCTATCCACAGGCGCATATGATCCACGGCCGCGTCCTCCGGCAGGGGAAACACATAGATACCCTCCTGCCAGCGGTTCGTGATGTTATGGAATTCCTGGTTCACCCTGACCCGGGCCAAAATGCCGGTGATCTCCATCTCCACCCGGGTATCCAGCAGGGGCGCTTCACGCACCTGTCCGTCCTCTGCCTCGCGCATGAACAGGCTGCCCTGCTTCACGGACGCCGGCGAAACCGCCTCCGCGGCGGCCATTCCCGGCCAGACTGCCAGCAGCGCCATCGCCAACAGGCTGAAACCCAGTCCCCCCGCCCAGGCCAGGGCCAGGGTATGCAGTATCCACCTGTTCATGACTTGTCCTCCTTCCTGTTGCGCTCCAGAGAGGTGCGCGTGGGGAGCGAAGATTTTGAAGCTGACCGGGTACGCAGGGGTCGCTGCCGGTCAACTTCCATGATCTGGGCAAAGGTGTGCAGCCAGCGGGCGCTGCGTGTTTCATTGATGCGCATGATGAATCCTCCGTCGTTGGACCAGCGCGCCTTCCCTGGCGGGGATGCGGGCTCCTGCCCTGCGCCGGTATGCAGGATTCATTCAACAGCAATGAAATGCAGGGGCCGGGATGAAAAATGGCTGGATGGAGAGGAAAAATGGCAAACCGGTGGCAGCGTTTGTGGCATTGTGTGGAGGGGTAAGTGTGGAGGGGTCGGAGTCAAATCAAAATGACTTTTGGCAAATTCAATGACTTGGGGTGATTTGACTCCGACCCCTCCACACCCGCCACGCCACTAGGAGTGCCAGAGCCCCCGGAAACGCCGGCGGATGCGCTTCATCATCCCCACTGTGCCCTGGTAGACATCCGACGCCTTGAAGCGCTGCAGCAGGCCGTAACCCCAGGCAATGAACCCAAAGGACAAGAGCTTGTCCCTGTTGGCGCTAAAGATATCAATGGCGGGTATGGCAATCAGGCCCTTGGAGACATAGACAAGTATGGCACTTTTCCAGTGCCCCTCCGCCGCCAGGGCCGCAGAAGCCAGGCCCAGCAGCTCCATGGGCACGAACAGGGAGAGATAGATGAGCAGCACGAAATAGCGGCTGCGGCGGGCGGTGAAGCCATTGATAACCGCCATGAGGCGCGGGTAATAGCGCCGGAAGGCCAGCAGATCCCGCAGCACCTCCCAGATCTCTTCGAAGACCAGAAAGCCAAGCACCAGTACATGAAGCAGCAGATTGCGCAGCCACAGAACCAAGTACATGAGGCCATCGCTGGCACGGATGCGCCGGCGGGTTTCTGCCATGGCCCGGAGCAGGGCTCGCCCCATACCTTTCAGCATGAGTTGCCGGCATCGCGCTGAAATTGCTGAAAGATGCCATAACGCCAGCGGCGCATGGCCAGCACCACAGTCATGCCGTTGCGCTCGGCAAAAGGCAGTGCAGCATCGTTTTCACACAGGGCATCGAATTCCCGGGCCAGTTGCTCCAGCTTGCGCTGGAATACCGGCAGCGAGTTTTCCGCCAGCATGCCGTTGACCACCAGGAGTTTTTCATGATCCTCATCGAAGCGGGAGGCAAAGAAATCCTGCTGCAGGCGGCTCAGGAAGAAGCGCTGTATGGGGCCGTTCTCCCGCCACTTGAAATTGGGCGCCACCCGCAGCCTGACCCGGTTCCCCGGCAACAGGTCGATCATCTTCAGGCGGTCCAGGCGCGTGAGCAGATTGATCAGGCGATGTTCTCCAAAGCTGAAATACTCCAGCAGTTCCTCGAACCGCCAACGGTTCAGCACGCAGACGGTCACCAGCAGCAGCTCCAGATCATCGACAATCTCCTGCTCCTGTTCGGGATCGAGTTCCGCCAGGGCTTTGGGGTCCCCTTCACGGGCCAGCAGGGCCAGGTCGGAAATCTCCATATCCAGCATCTGGCAGATGGCTTCCAGGCGATGCAGGGTAAAATTCCCCCGGGAGAACAGGCGCTTTACGCTTGCTTCGGACAATCCAAGATGACTGGCGACCCGGGCATAGGTGATGCCCTGGGCCTTGAGCACCCGCTTGAGGGCAGCGACGAGTTGCCGGGACTGGGCCATGATCTCCTCTCTAGTAGCAATTATTGCTACCTAACGGTCTAGTTTATGCGCCTGTTTTGAACATAGTAGCCTATATGGCCACAAGGCGCTAATCTGGGAACCAGTAATAACAACAGGGGTAATATTATGGACAGCTTGTTCAGGCTTCGGGGCTTTCTGCCCTATATACTGGTTCTGTTTCTCAACGCCTTCGTGGATCTGGGACACAAGATCCTCATCCAGAACACCATTTTCAAGGTCTGTGACGGCCAGACCCAGATCATCCTGTCCGCCGTGGTCAACGCCCTGATCCTGCTGCCCTTCGTGCTGCTGTTCAGCCCCTCCGGCTATCTGGCTGACAGATTCCGCAAACCCCGGATCATGCAGATCAGCGCGGCGGTGGCCGTGGGCCTGACCCTGCTCATCGTCCTGTCCTATCACCTGGGCTGGTTCCGGGCCGCTTTTGCTCTGACCTTCGCCTTGGCGGTGCAGAGCGCGTTCTATTCGCCGGCCAAGTATGGCTACATCAAGGAGCTGACAGGCGCCTCCCGGCTGGCGTCGGCCAACGCCATTGTCCAGGCGGTGACCATCGTCGCCATCCTTTCCGGTATCTTCGTATTCTCCGTGCTGTTCGAAGCCAGCCTGGAAGGGAAAGATCTGCGAAGCGAAGCGCCTATCCTGCAAGCCATGGCGCCCATCGGCTGGATTCTGGTGGCCTGCTCGGTGGCGGAGTTCCTGTTTACCCTGCGCCTGCCACTGACCCGGGCAGAGGCTCCGGATCTGGCATTCCGCCTGAAGACCTATGCCTCGGGCCATTACCTGCGCGACAATGTGCGCAAGCTCGTTTCCAACCGCAACATCTGGCTGTCCATCGTCGGCCTGTCCGTGTTCTGGGGGATTTCCCAGGTGGTGCTGGCCGCTTTTCCCGCCTACGCCAAGGAATACCTGGGTGAAACCAATACCGTGGTCATTCAGGGACTCATGGCCGCCTCGGGCATCGGCATCATCATCGGCTCTCTGATCGCCGGGCAGGCATCCAGGCACAGCATCGAGACGGGACTCATTCCCCTGGGCGCCCTGGGCATCGTGCTCAGCCTGTTCTTGACACCGCAACTGGATTCCAGCCTGCTCCTGGGCCTGGATTTTCTGCTGCTGGGCGTGGCCGGCGGCCTGTTCATCGTGCCCCTGAACGCCCTCATCCAGTTTCATGCCGGCGAACGGGAACTGGGCACGGTGCTGGCGGGCAACAACTGGGTGCAGAACCTGGTCATGCTGGCCTTTCTGGGACTGACCGTGGCCTTCGCCCTGACGGGCATGAGCAGCGTGGGCCTGTTCCACCTGCTCACCCTCACGGCCCTGGCCGGCGCCTTCTACACCGTCTGGCAGCTGCCCCAGTCCCTGGTGCGCTATCTCATCAGCCGCCTGTTTGCCGGGAGCTACCGCATCCGCGTCATGGGCTTCGACAACCTTCCAGGCCAGGGCGGCGTTCTCCTGCTTGGCAACCATATCAGCTGGCTGGACTGGGCCATGGTGCAGATCGCCTGTCCCCGGCCCATCCGCTTCA
>Ga0256832_1002300_pt1 | contig 13032 bp, 8 predicted proteins | sample 134614metaG_FD_190534 | JGI IMG/M metagenome (GOLD analysis project Ga0256832, IMG submission 190534) | Hydrothermal vent microbial communities from Lau Basin, Pacific Ocean - 134-614 | ecosystem: Environmental > Aquatic > Marine > Hydrothermal vents | place: Pacific Ocean: Lau Basin | collected... | reverse complement strand
CCAGCTTTTAAGGGGCATAAAGCCAAAGAGGCACGATGGATCTTGCCGCTCCTTTATCCTGTGGATTATCCTGGTGGCAGTCTTCTCCAGCACCATCTTGGCCTTTAAAAGACCTGCTGCAAGGGCGATTCCCACCCACAGAAGTTTGTATTCGTCCTGGACGTTTACGATATTTAGCAGCCCGCGGGCAAAGAGAAATATCCCCACCCCGGACCACATCAAGGCTGCCGTCAGCATCTGGGTCCTTAGACAGGCAAGGGGAGTAAATTTTACAAAAGTGTTGTACCTTTTCATTTCTCACTCAGCTTAAGTTCTTAAATATCCAGAGTCAATGTCAACAGGATAAAAAATAAGGGCTGCTTGCGGAGGGGGAATGAGGGGAAACAAGCAGCCCTAAAGGGAGGAAGGAATTGGAGTTATATTGAAAGGAGGAGTTTAAATCATTACTCAACTGGAGGGCCAGAAAGCACCTCAGAAAGCCATTTTTTAAGCTCTTTTGTTGGGTTATAGACACCCACGCCAGCCTTTTTTCCGCCCTCTTCAATGGACCTGAAGAAAAGTTCTTCATCCACAGGAATCTTTGCAAGCTCTTCAACTTCCTTTGAATCACGCCTGAGCAGCGTAACCTGCGGAGGAGACTCCCAGTCATAGATGACAAAGTAATAGGACTCGTCCTCACCGCTTCTGACAAAATCATTTCCCCGTGTCCAACCTGCACCCCACTCGAGGTACATATCCACGGCCTTTTCTGGGGTCATTTCCCAATCAATCTTGTCAATTATATCTCTTCTTTGTCTGAGTTCCTCAAGCCCCATAGCCATCATGCCCTGGCCTCCTTTGTTAAATTTGCTCAATAATTTTTAAGGAACTTTCCATTTTATTTGATATTAACTAAAAAAGATTTTTTGTCAAGAGTTTTGGGATTTTTTTTGTCTAATTTATTCTAAAAAAGAACGCAGCATCACGCTGCGTCTTAAACAGTGGGCTTGTAAATGGAAAATCAATCCACCTCTACCTGATCAGCCTCTACTACCTGCTCAACGAGCTCAAGGCGTCCTGCCCCAAAAAGCGTGGTCATGAGCCAGTCATAACCGAGGTGAAGCAGGGCAACGTCATCTTCTTTAATCTCTTGAACCCTTTCCTCTGGTATCCTGTAAATCTTCAGAAAATTACTCTTTAGGACAAAGCGCCTGAAGGCATCCAGGTTATAGCATGCCATGAAAAACATCTGGAGTGTCTTTTCGGGTATCTCCACAAAGGGCCCCAGGCTCTTTCTCCTAAGAATTATCTCAACCCAGCCCTTGTTTATGTCATCATAGGGCGGAATCCCTTGATTCTCCCGCCATTGGGCAATGGTCATCTCCTGGCCAAGATCGTGCCCAAGGCAGTGACCTTCCCTTATGAGGGCAAAAAAGCTCTCGTTATCAGAAAGATCAAAATTGTGAAAAAGGCCGGCAGCAATTGGGTAATAACGGCAGGATACGGGCCTGTCCTCATATACGCTGCAACCTTCCTCGCCAAGGAATGGACACGCGTTATTCTTTTCCTCAACAAGCTTTATCATGGGCACTGGAAGGTCCGATGCCTCCACCTTGCCGGGGGTGGTATAGGCCAGAAGAAACTCATCAGATGGCATACCCAGACGATTTTTGAGCCTTATGATGTCGTAGGGGGTAAGAAAGGTGGAATTATTGTGGCAGCACTTGGTAAAACAGGCAAGCTCCTTGTCACACTGGAAACATATTGTGCTGTCTAAATCAAGCCTTACAGGCACTATTGGTTTTTCAACATCTTTCGGTGCGTACATATGGATAACCCCTCTGGTCTTTTGATTTTAACTCTTTTAATATAAACCTAATTCAGTTTCTCAACAAAAGAAACCACCTTGTTTTTTGCACTCTGTTGATTGTTGATTCTCAAGGAGAAGGGATGAAAAAATTCCAAGTGGCCGTTGTCACAGGGGCCATAAAAGGCATTGGCCTTGCCATTGCAAAGTGTCTGTTAAAAAGAGGGGTTAAATGTATTGTAACCTACTATGACTGGCTTGATGACCTTGAGGCTATGCACACGCGCCTTTCAGCCACTGGAACCGATTACAGGGCCATTCAGGCAGATTTAAGGACAGAAGCTGGTGCAAGGGATACTGTAGGCGCAGCCATTGAGACCTTTGGAAGGCTGGATATCCTCATCAACAACATAGAAAGGGGCGGCTGGCCCGTGGTTCATGGCCCTTACACCCAGGAGCAATGGGACCTTGAATTCCAGACCACGGTTACTGCCAAGTGGCACCTTTTTAACAGTGCGCTCCCACATCTAAAAAAATCTTCCTCAGGTTGTGTGGTAAATATCACCTCCATCTCTGGAATCACCGGAAGGATCGGCCCTGCCGGACTCGTATTTAATGACTGTTACAGCCTTTCAAACAGGGCCGTCGGGCTTTTGACAGAGCAGTGGGCCAGAATGGGGGCTCCAAATGTGCGGGTGAACGAGCTGATGCTCGGATTCATGGAGACAAGGCACGGGCCTGGAACAAGGGGCTGGGGAGTGCTGTCTGAAGAGCAAAAAAAGGCCCTGATCAACCACGCACTTCTCAAAAGAACAGGCACGCTTGACGATGTAACGAGGGCCGTTGAATTTCTTGTATTCAACTCACCCTTTATGACCGGCACCAGAATCGTACTTGACGGAGGCTACCTCCTTGGGGGAGAAGGGGTGCCTAGAATGCCAAAAGGGGTGGTTGAACCTGGAGAATCCGTTTTTGGTGGCTCTAAGCCTCCAAAAGGGTCCTGAAGCTGCCTCCTTGAGAAACCGTGATAAAAGGGCATGAAAAGAGACAATAAACAAACCCGCCAGAGACTTATCCTGATCTTTTCTGTCTTCATCCTGACTGCCCTCTTTCTGCCTCAGGCCCTGTCTGCGGCAGTACAATCTGAAGCGATCAACCTTGCCACCGCAGGGGATGAACTCTTTCTTGGCCCTCATATTCGCTACCTCGAAGACGAAAGGGGAACCCTTGACATCTTAGAAGTAGCAAGTCCAAATACTGCCTGGAAGTTTAAAAGATGCAAAAGGATTTCACCAGGCTTTGGGTTTACCTCCTCTGTTTTCTGGTTCAGGTTTACCCTCTACAATCCCGGCTCCAAGACGCTTACACGTTTTCTTGAGATAGAATATCCACTCCTTGACCACATTGACCTCTACGCACCAGATGGCAAGGGAGACTACAAGATTTACAGACAGGGGGACAGACAGGTCTTTTTCAAAAGGCCCATAAAATACAGAAACTTCGTCTTTATCCTGAAAGTGCCGCCCCAAAAACGCCTGGACTACTTTTTAAGGGTAAAGACATCCAGCTCCCTTAACCTTCCTGCACGGCTTTACACCCAGGCCGGATTCATGAACAAGATCGAAAACGAAGAAACGGCTCTTGGCATATACTTTGGGATACTTTTTGCCATGCTGGCATACAACCTGATCCTCTTTTTTACCATAAGGGAGTCCGTTTACCTCTTCTACGTACTTTTCGTTATCTTTAATTTCCTTTTTCAGCTCGATCTTACAGGGGTTGCCTTTAAGTACCTTTGGCCAAACAACGTTGTATGGGCCAACAGAAGCCTGCCCTTTTTCATTTTGATATCGTATTCTTTCGGCACCATATTCACCAGGCAGATCATAAATTCCAGGCAGTACGCCCCCATTTTGGACAGGATCCTTTCTGTGCTCACGGTGGTTTCCCTGCTCTTTAGCGGCCTCTGCCTGGTTATTCCCTACGATATAAGCATCAAGGCCGCCACCCTCCTTGCAATGACTGTGGTAATCCATATCCTGGCAGGCTTTCTATGTCTCTTTAGGGGCTACCGGCCAGCCAGGTATTATGCCCTGGCCTGGTCCATATCCATGGCGGGTGCGGCAATATATGCCCTAAAGTCCTTTGGCATTCTTCCCAACAACTTCTTGACGGTTTGGGGCATACAGATTGGTTCGGCATGGGAGGTCATACTCCTTTCCATGGCCCTTAGCGACAGGCTTGCCCTGCTTCAAAAGGAAAAGGACCTGATTCAGACAGAGTACACGCGAAAGCTCGAAGAGGCCAACCTGCGTCTTGAAGAGTTTGCAAAGACCCTGGAGGAAAAGGTCATGCAAAGGACTCTTGAGCTTGAAAGGTCAAACAGGCTACTGCAGAAACAGGCAGAAGAGATGCGGCTTGCAGAAGAAAGGGCCGAAAGGGCAAGCAAGGCAAAATCGGACTTCCTGGCCAACATGAGCCATGAGATAAGAACCCCTCTTAACGCCATCACGGGCATTACCGCACTTGCCCTTGACATGGACCTTCCTGAAAAGCTCAGGGGCTACCTCAACATCATCCAGGTCTCGGCCAACTCCCTCCTTAATCTGGTTAGCGACATACTCGATTTTTCAAAGATAGAGGCCGGCAGAATGGAGCTTGAAGAGACAGACTTTCAGCTACTAGATATCTTTGAAAATATTGCTGACATGTTCACTGAGATGGCATCTGAAAAGTCCATTGATTTCATAATAGATGTTGACAGCAGGGTACCAGAGCGTCTTGTTGGTGATCCAATCCGCCTGGGGCAGCTTCTTACCAACCTGGTCTCTAACGCCATGAAATTTACAGAAAAGGGCAGCGTGATCCTTTCCTGCAATCTTTTGTCCGAGGCCCCTGGCTCTGTACGCCTCTCTTTCAAGGTCTCAGACACTGGCATAGGCATTGGCAAGGACAAACTCGGCTACCTCTTTGACATGTTCACCCAGGCAGATTCCTCCACCACCAGACGTTTTGGGGGAACAGGTCTTGGCCTGACTATCTGCAAAAGGATAGCTACCCTCATGGGAGGAACCATAGGAGTAGAAAGCGAACCTGCAAAGGGTACCACTTTTACCTTTGACGTGGAGATGCAAAAATCAGAAAACGGGGCTGGTGAAGACCTGATTCTGAAGGAGGATTTCCTTACTGACCTGAGATTGTACTTATTTTCGAGAAACCAGACACTTACCCATGCCCTTGAAAACATCATTAAAAGGCTTTCAATCCGGGACTTCCGACTGTTCGCTCCTGGCGAGCTTGAGGTCATGACCAGCGAAACTGCACCTTCAAAAAGGACGTGCTTTTTGGTTGACATTACTCAAGACGAGCTTGAACACGTTTGCTCCGTGGTTTCTGCCAATTGCGACAAGAAATTTCTCCTGTTTATCCCCTTTGGATTACAGGAACGGATAAGTTCCTGTGCAGACAACCATCTCCTTTCCCTATGTTTAAAACCCGTTACGATTTCCAGACTTACAAAGGGGCTAAGGCGTCTACTGACACCAGAAGAACAGAATGAAGCCAAGACCAAAGATACACAGGGACTAAGATTAAGGGATACCAGGATACTGGTTGTGGAAGACAATGAAATAAACCAGATGGTCGCCAAGGAGATACTGGAAAAATTTGGGACCGCGGTGGAATTCGCATCAAACGGGCTTGAAGCAATAGAGAAGGCCTCTCCTGTCTTTGATTTGATATTTATGGACATACAGATGCCAGATATGGACGGATATGAGGCAACCAAAGTGCTCAGAAAGAATGAAGACCTGAAAGAAACGCCCATCATAGCCATGACGGCAGGGGTCTTTAAGGAGGACAGGCAGAGGTGCTTTGAGGCCGGGATGGATGATTTTGTAATGAAGCCTGTCACCCCGGAGTCCGTGGCAAATGTCCTTAGAAAGTGGATAGATCCTGACAAAATAATGCAGGAAACCCGGCCTGAAATTCATGAGACCAGTGACTTTCCGTCCATTTCAGGAGTGGATATGATTGAGGCCCAAAGGCGATTTGGCTCAAATCCCAGGCTTTTTATTGAACTTTTACACAAGTTTGTTTCAGAACAAAGGGACATTTCTGAAAAAATCAGGCCATTTTTAGATAGAGAAAATGGGATCGAAAGACTAGAGAGGCTTTTTCATACCCAAAAGGGCGTAAGCGCAAACCTCGCCCTTAACGAGCTGAGAGACCTTTTTCTCAAGGCGGAAAAGGCCGCAAAGGCGCGTAATGAGGGGCTTAAAGATATCATTTACGAGATAGAAAAACACATAAAAGCCCTTGAAAAGGCGCTTTCCAATATCGAAGGGCCCACTGAGACACGTCAAGAGACCCAGAAAGAGGCCCAGGCCAGCCATAATGAACTCAAAAAACTTCTCCTTAAACTTGACGAACTTCTCGAATTAAACGATATTGAATGCGAAGATATATGGAGAAAAGTCAAGGGGAAATTAGAAGGCACAATATCTGACCAGGAGATTTCTCAGCTGGAAAACCTCATTGAAGACCTGGAATTTGAGGCTGCAAGAGACCACCTGGCTCAAATAAGATCCAAAATCTGACACTAAATCTGGGGGTGTAAGCCATGGACAAGACAAAAAGGCCTGCTGCATCTCTTTTGGCCTTCATGGCTGACCTCCACCATGAAATCAGATCCCCTGTAAATACCATCCTCAATATGACAGAGCTTGCCGCCAAGGAAGATCTTCCACCGGCAGCTAGAAATTACGTTGAAACGATAGAGAAGTCGGCAAACTCTCTTCTTACCATCCTTGACGACATAATAGAGCTTTCCCAGGACGAAACCGACTCCCCCAATATCAACCAGGCCTTCGCCTTGACAGACCTTTTGGAGGACCTCAAAGAGGCAATAGAGGGGCCTCTTAAGTCCAAGGCAGCAGAAATGACCCTTTCCTTTGAAAGGGGGATTCCAGAGTGGTTTTCAGGTCCCAGGGGAAGAATACGCCAGGTGCTCACACAGATTTGCAACTACAGCTTGAGGCAACTTGCCTCAAGGGAGTTGAAACTTGATGTTTCATATAAAAAAGGGGAGAAGGCAGAAAAACTCTGCTTTACCCTTTTTGCCCAAAACTCCTCACATGACGCCCTGAAACCCAAAGATGTGCTCAGAAACCCCAGGATACTTATCTGCCAGAGGCTTCTACTTGAGCTTGGCGGTCAACTCGTGGTGGAAAGCGCCACAGATAGTAGGATACGATTTTCTTTTTGTGTGCATGTCTCACCAACAGAGCGTTCCTGGGGAGAGCCCATATTTCCAACCCCTGTATCATGCCTTGTGGGAAAAGGCAGGCTTTCTTCAGCCCTTGTCGCAAGAAGGTTAAAGGGATGCGGCTTCAAGGTGGCACGTGCTGCTGCCCTTGAGGATGCCCAGGACCTCCTTGACCGGGAGGTTTCAAAAAGCCAGAAGGGAATTGCGCTTGTTGACTGGGAAAGCGTTAAAGAAGAACCGGACAGCTGGAAGGATCATGTCTCAAACACTCGCTACCCCCTTATCTACTATGACGTTCCGGCAATAAGCATGATGCACATCAGCGCAAATGTCTCCGAATGGGATCAAGGAAAGCAGAAGATTGGCTTTGTAATGTCGCCTTCCAAGGGCAAACAGATTGTATCCGAGGTCCTAAGGCTTCTTGGAATGGAAGCAGAGCAGTTGTCCTGCTCCCTGGCCTGGGAGGAAGAACCCCAGGATGATATGACAATTACTCCTGAAGGCCTGGAGGGCATGAAGGTCCTTGTGGTGGAAGACGACAGGATAAATCAGAGAATCGTCGTGGAGCTCTTGAAAAAGTTCTCCATAAAGCCAGTTGTGGCATCTACCGGCAAGGCCGCCCTTAATGCAGTTAAAAAACACGTGTTCGATGCCATCTTCATGGACATAAATCTTCCAGACACAGACGGTTACAGGCTCACGGAAGAGATAAAAAAGATGGAACAGTACCAGTCAGTACCGGTGATTGCCCTTACTGCCAGCACCAAGAACAGGAGGCTCTGCCTTGAGGCAGGGATGGACCACTTTCTTTCAAAGCCCTACAGCGAAACAAAACTGCTTAAAAGCCTTGTTACAACAAAAAGCAAAAGGGAAGGCCGCCCTTAAAGACTCTCAGGACGATTTATTAAGCCCCACGGGATAGGACCCAAGCCACTTCAAAAAGGTACAGCCGTTTTTTATGGCCTCCACCCCTTCTCTGACATGCTCATCTTCAATGTGACCTGCTATATCAACGTAGAAGAGATAACGCCAGGGCTCATCCTTCACAGGACGTGACTGGATTTTTGTAAGGTTTATCCCCTTGTGTGCCAGTGGCTCAAGGAGCCTGAAGAGGGAACCTGGCCTGTCCTCAAGGCTCAGGAGCAGGGAGGTCTTGTCGTTCCCGCTTGGCCTGGGGCATTCATGTCCAAGGATCAGGAATCTCGTGGTATTTCCTGCAAAGTCCTCAATGCTCTTTGCAACCGTATAGAGGTTGTAGGTGCGGGCTGCTAGCGGACTTGCTATGGCAGCAACAGAGGGATCCACCGCTGCCCACCTTGCCGCCTGGGCAGTGCTTACCACCTCCTCTGTGGGGACGGCGGGAAGGTTGCGCTGGAGCCAGATACGGCACTGGGCAAGGGCATGGGGATGGGAAAGTATCCGCCTGATGGTGTCTATTCTGCCGCTCTTGTTTATGAGATCGTGGGATATGGGTAAAAAGACCTCGCCACATACCTTTATGTCGTAATCGCACAGACCGTCCAGGGTGAGGGCAACCGTGCCCTCAACAGAATTTTCCACAGGCACAACGCCAAAGTCTATGCGTTTTCTTTCTACCTCCTCAAAGACCTCCTTGATGTTGGATTCTGGAATGAATTCAGGGGCGTGGCCAAAGAACTCCGTAGCCGCCATGTGGGTAAAGGTGGTCTCAGGGCCGAGAAAACCCACCTTTGCAGGCCGCTGTGCATTCCTGCATGCGGAAATTATCTCGCTGTATATAACCTGGAGCCCCTCCGGAGGAAACTGGCCCTTATTATACTCCAGGATGTGGTTGATGACCTCCCGTTCCCGCACTGGATCAAGGGGCTGGGCAAGGGACTTGGCCTTGGTCCTTCCAATCTCCTCGGCCACCTTGAGCCTTTCCTGGAGAAGATCAACGATCTCCCGGTCAATACCATCTATCCTCTTTCTGAGTTTAGTAAGCCTTTTCAGCTGTTCTTCGTCAAGTTTCTGTATCATTTCTGGCTAATTATGGTCTTGGGATAAAATCCTTTTTATCTGAAGTAGCTCCTGTCTTATTTCTTCAAGGACACTCTTGCTGTCAAGGTCTTTTGCCTCCACCCTTTGGCTATCTGGCTGGGAAAATTCCTGCTGGATTTTCTTCCTGGCCCCAGCAATGGTATAACCCTCATTGTACAGGAGCTCCTTGATCCTTTTAAGTATCTTTACATCCTGGCTTCGATAGAGACGCTGCCCGGAGATCCTTCTTGGCTGAATATATTTGAATTGGCTTTCCCAGAACCGCAACACATGGGGCTTGACCCCAACCATCTCGCTAACCTGACCTATCCGGTAATATTTGCGGTCCTTTTTGAGCATTTACCCTCTTTTTTAGCAAGGGACTCGGCTTGAAGGAAACGGTTTTACGCGCCGGTATCAAAATACTTTTTCCTGTAGTAGGATTTATACCCTTTCTGGATTTTTTTAAAAGGGGGGAAAAAGTGCCAAAACGCACTATTTTTACGATTTCGTCAGAGTTTAATGCCTGCTCCATGACCTTGAACAGGCTTCCTACCACCTTACTGGAGGACCTTACTGAAAAACCAAGTTCAAGACTTATTCTTTGAGATATCTCCAACCTGGTAAGAGCGCCCTTTTTCTGCCTCATTTCAGCCCCTGAGGACTCCCCCGAACCCCTTCAATATTGCCTCTTGCAGGGGCCCGTGCATTGCTTCCACTTCCTCCTCAGAAAGGGTGCGATCCTTGGCCCTGTAAACAAAGTGGATTCCCAGGGATTTTTTGCCCTTGGGGACCTGTTTCCCCTTGTAAACATCAAATATGTAAAAACAGACAAGCCCTTGGGCCGCCTTTTCCTGAATGAAATCGAGGACCTCCTGGGCACGCACCGAATCGTCGAGAATTATGGAAAGATCCCTCTCCACAGACGGAAACCTGTCAAGAGGGGCAAAAACCTTTCCAGAAGTCACAGCCCCGGACAGGGCATCCAGGGAAAGATCTGCCAAAAAGACCTTTTGGGAAATGTCAAAGGCCTTTGCCACACCCAAATGGACCTGGCCAATGGTTCCAACCATACCCTCTCCTGTCCTGATGTTGAGCTGGGTTCCCTCTTCATAAAAGGACTCAACCAGGTTGGCAGATGCAGGCTCAAAGACATAATCCCTGCAGCCAAGGGACAAAAGCAGGTTTTCAACCGCACCCTTCATATCGAAGAAATCTGCCTCCCTCTCTGGCCATGCCCAGGACTTGGGAAACCTCCTTCCAGTCATGGCTGCGCAATACCTCTGATATTCTGCAGGGATGACCCCTTGGCCCTGGTCAATAAACACGGCTCCCACTTCAAAAAGGGCAAGGTTAAGGTTGCGTCTTCTGATGTTTCGCGAAATTGTGGAGAGCATACAGGGAACAAGGCTGGTCCTCATTATGGACTGGTCCTCGGCAAGGGGATTCATCAACCGGACCGCCTTCATCCTTTCATCTTCAGCCTTAAGATTAAGATTCTTGAGCTCCGACGGCCCTATGAAGCTGTAGGAGATAATCTCGCTAAACCCCTGGCCCTTCATCTCCCTTCTGACACCATTCAGAAAAGGTCTAAAGGATACAGGCCTTTCAACTATGAGGGTTGCAACAGGAGAGGAGGTGGGAATCCTTGAAAATCCGTGGCACCTAGCCACCTCTTCCAGTATGTCCTCCTCTGCCTTGATATCTGCCCTGAATGACGGGGGAACAGTTTCAAATGACCCTTCCTTTTCCTCCACCTGAAAACCAAGTCTGCTCAATATCTGGACCATTTCCTGGGATGGTATCTGGGTACCTAGCAACCTGTTTATCCTGCCTGGACGAAATCTCACCCTCCATGGGGTAAACGGTACTGGATTTTCGTCCCTTACTCCCCTGAAGCTTCCGCCTGCAAGTTCCATTATCAGCTCGGCTGCCCTAAGGGCCGCCTTTTTCTGAAGCTTGGGATCAACACCCCGCTCAAACCTGTAGGATGCCTCTGTTGGCAGTTTGAGGGCCTTGGCGGTGCGCCTTATGGAAGACGGGGCAAACCAGGCACTTTCTATGAGGATGTTGTTGGTCTTTTCAGTAACTTCTGTATCAAGCCCCCCCATGACACCTGCAACGGCAACAGGGCGCTCACCATCGCAGATAAGAAGCATGCCCTCTGAAAGCTCCCGCTCCCTTCCGTCAAGGGTCACTATTTTTTCGCCCTTTTTGGCTGTTCTCACCACAATGGCCTGGCCCTTGAGTGTATCCAGGTCAAAGGCATGAAGTGGCTGACCAAGCTCAAGCAGAACGAAGTTGGTAACATCCACTATGTTGTTAATAGGGCGCACCCCGCATGCAAGAAGCCTCCTTGCAAGCCAGCCGGGTGAAGGTGCAACCCTGACACCGTCCACCTCTGCCCCCACGTATCTTGTACAAAGCTCAGGGGCCTCTATTGTTATGGAAACGGAATCAAGGTCTTTTGAGCCGTTAATTCCTGGCTCCGGGGATCTTGGGCTGGAATGAAAAAGGGCCGCTGCCTCCCTTGCCACTCCGAGGATGCTCAGGCAGTCTGGGCGATTGGGTGTGATGCCTATCTCAAAAACCGTATCCTCTATGCCAGTAACCTCTGAAATGCTCTGGCCCACCCTTGCACTGGGATATCTTGCTCCTATGTCAAAGATTCCAGAGCTGTCTCCCTCAAGCAGAAGCTCATACTCAGAGGCGAGCATACCTGCGGAGTTTACTCCAAAAACCTTTGCCTCCTTTACTTCCTTACCATCTGGCATCTCCGTTCCAGGAGGCACAAAAGCAGAAAGCATACCCTCCCTGACATTTGGTGCGCCGCACACAACCACCACCTCTCCAGAGGAGGTCTCAACTGTACATACAGAGAGATTTCTTTCTTCATCCAGGGTCTTGACCCGTGAAATCCTTGCAACCTGGCTCTTATTGAGCCACGGATAGGCAGGCTCAACTGCCTCAACTTCCAGGCCTGCAAGGGTCAGGGCCTCGGCAAGATCGTCATCTCCTGCCTCGATTTCAACCATCTCCCTAAGCCATGATGAAGGAACAAGCATCTTTTGCCACCTAGAACTGGTTGAGGAATCTCAGGTCGTTGTCGAAAAAAAGCCTTATATCATTTATGCCATACTTCAACATGGCAATCCTTTCTATTCCAAGGCCAAAGGCGAAACCAGAGTACTCCTCCGGATCAATGTTAACGTTCCTGAGAACCTGTGGATGTACCAGGCCTGCACCCAGGACCTCCAGCCAACCGGTCTGGGAACACACCCTGCATCCGTCTCCCCTGCAGATTACGCACTGTATGTCTATCTCGGCACTTGGTTCAGTAAAGGGGAAAAAACTGGGCCTGAATCTTACGCTGGTATCCCTGTGAAATATCTCCTGGGCAAAATGGGTCAATATGCCCTTAAGATGGGCAAAGGATACGTCCCTATCCACCATGAGCCCTTCTACCTGGTGAAACATGGGTGTGTGGGTGATATCGGAATCACACCTGTAGACCTTTCCCGGAGCAATGATCCTGATGGGAGGCTTCATGACCTCCATGGTGCGGACCTGAATAGGGGAAGTGTGTGTACGAAGAAGGACCTTCTCATCAACGTAGAAGGTATCCTGCATGTCCCTGGCAGGATGGTCTGGCGGAATATTTAATGCCTCAAAATTGTAGAAATCAAGCTCAATTTCCGGACCCTTGGCAGCGGAAAAGCCCAGCCTTTCAAATACCGAGCAGACCTCGTCTAGCACCTGTGTAATGGGATGAAGGTGGCCCAAGGGTAACGCCCTTCCCGGAAGGGTTGGATCGAATCCCTTTATAAGCCTTGGGCCGGCCTGCCTTTTAATGGACTTGAGCCTTTCCTTTATGGCATGCTCTATCTTTACCTTGACCTGATTGGCATGCTTTCCCACCTTTGGCCGCTCTTCCTTGGGAAGGCTGCCAAGCCCCTTTAAAATGTTGGTCAAAAGGCCCTTG
>Ga0256832_1002299_pt1 | contig 13035 bp, 12 predicted proteins | sample 134614metaG_FD_190534 | JGI IMG/M metagenome (GOLD analysis project Ga0256832, IMG submission 190534) | Hydrothermal vent microbial communities from Lau Basin, Pacific Ocean - 134-614 | ecosystem: Environmental > Aquatic > Marine > Hydrothermal vents | place: Pacific Ocean: Lau Basin | collected... | reverse complement strand
ATTAAAAAAAGCACTGGAAATGTTTGATGTGATTGATATCACACAACCAAAAAAGACCCCAATACAAAGTAGTCCAATTGGCTTCCCGCATCTCCGCAACGAAGAAATAAACATTATTGACGTAATACTTAACTATCCTGCAAATTCAGATCAAATTATCGATCTTGCTCGACGCAGCGGAATCGAGCCTTCAAGAGTTATAGTTATCGATAAAGATTTTGATGATAGTATGAGTCAAGAAATTGAAGGAGTTGAAGACGGTACACGCCTTGAAAACCCAAATTATCCCGAACAAACGAAATCACAAAAGAAAGCCAGTGATGATTATGCTAACAGTTATCAAGAAGCCGCTGCTACTTTTGCGAATGGCGATAAAACAGAATTTGAAATTGCTGGCAAAGGATCAGAAAAAGCAAAGTTTAATACTGATAACGACGAAGGCAAAGATAGCCCATTTTCAAAAGTAAAAAGAAAAAAAGTTAAGGATTTAATGAAATGAGTAATGAAATGTATAAAATTTTAGAAAGTTTTGATTCATTAAATGAGTCAAACCTTTCCTTAACTAATGTCGCTCAATATTTATATGATGTGCATCCAGAATTATTTTCGGAGTATGGCGACGAATATGTAATGAGTGTAATTGAAGATTTTTTACAGAGTGGCAATTATGATTCTCTAGAAGATATTCACCAAGCAATAATGAATAAACTCGAATCAGTAAACGAAACCAGAACTGAAATATCAAAACAAGGTAATAAAATTGTTGTTAAACAGGATGGCAATATTACCACTTTTGATGACGAAGAAACAGCAGAAAAATTTATGGGCGGTAATATGCAAAAAGAATCTAAAGAAAATACAGAATCTGATACTGTTGCCAAAAGAGTGAAGAAGCCTGTGAAAATTGTTACTGATAAAGGTGTAAAATTGCTCCTTGGCTTTAAACGTGGAAAAATTGGTACATATACAGCATTTCTTGCAGATCGCGGTCAAACAAAGAAACAAGTTGTATCAAGAGCACTCAGTGGTGATATGCCGGTAGAAGATGCAATTAAACATATTAATGATGTATGGTCAGATAAAACCAGGCAGATTCTAAGGTTGGACTCAAGTGAAAAAAATATAGACGAGAGTGTTAACAATGAAGATTATGAAGTACACACTTGGTTTGAACGTGATCGCGCTCATGTTGAAGTAAGAGATGCTAAAACTGATGAAACTATCTTAGACTTATGGGACGATGATGTTCAACAAGCAATTGACTATGGATATTTAGATCCAAGCGATTTTGAAGGCAGTGCAATTGAATACGCTAAAGAACTTGGATTAATTAATGAAGATTATATGGCGGAAGCAATGGGCGGACCGTTTGCTTCAAAAGAAGAAGCCATAAATGATGCTGTTAGTCAAATTGCAGGACCTCAGAATCCAACGCCAAAAGAAGGTGAAAATTTTGTAATTCATCATAAAGATGATGGTTGGTATTGGGATGAGCGTGTTGATGAGATCGCACCTTTGCTTGCTGTTGGAGCTAGGGCATTTGGTGCATCACTTGGTGCTGCGACCGCTGATAAGATTTTTGGTGAGGACGAAGACGAAATAGAACTTTCAACATTTGATTCGGATAATCCATTACATCGTAAAAGATTACAAAGAGGAACTCTTGTTGTTCTCACGCCGGATTTATTCAAAGATCCAAACTGCGATCGACGTGGTATTTTTGTTAAATTAAGTCCAAGCGGAAACTTTGGTAAAGTTATTCGTAAATGTGATGGTAAAGAAATAAGTGTTCATCTCGATGACATCGTTTCTGCAGATATTACTAATAACTCTATATATGAGGAATATAATGTGAATTTTGATAAACTTTTGTCTGAAGGCAAACAATTAAACGAAGATATTACTGTTACACGTACTACTAACCCAGACAATCCAGAAAATGATACAATTACAGTTACTGGTGTTGGACCAGAAGAAGTCAGTGAAATTGAATCATTACTTAAAAATGCTGGTTTAATGAATGACAACGATGAGTTATCATTTCAAACTGCTGAGCCAACAGTCATTGATACTGGTGAACCAAAAGCATTACCTGAACCTTCAATGGAAGATATTCTAGATAGAATTTCAACAGTTGAAGAAGATGAAGAATCTTTAGAACAGTGGAAAGATAATTATAATAAAGGATATATTCCAGACGAAGAAGATGAAATCGAAGGAATGGAAAGAGATATTGACGAAGAAAGAGATATCGAGCACGCAAACACACCGGACGAAGAAGTGTTCGATGATGATGTTATGATTCAAGGTCTTGCTGGCGGTCTAAATAAACCAAAGCGTATGTACAAAAAAGAATATCCAGGAGATAACCCAATGGGAGTATTAGAAGATTACGGCGTCGATTTTAATCTCGACGAGGAAGAAGAACTTGATGAGAAGTGGGATAAAAAAGTTACTGTGAATCCAGAAGAACGCGGTAAGTATTCAGATAAATCAGTAGCTGAATTACGTAAAGAATACAATCGCCTTAAGAAGTCAGGGCCACATCCACGTGGATCAAAGGAATACGAAAAAATGAGAGAGCTTGCATTCGCTATTCGTGCCAAAACTGGATGGGGTAAAGTAAACGAAGAAGAACTTACTGAAAAATCACCTCCAGGTATGGAAGATTGGATTCGAAAGAATAAAAAGCGTTTTATCGATCAATATGGTAAAGATAAAGGTTTGCAGGTACTCTATGCAACTGCGTGGAAAAGACATAACGAAAATGAAAGTATCGAGCAGCCAGTTAACGAAAGTGATGAATTGTCAAATTTCTTAAATCTTTATAAAGAATTTTCAATTCGCGGCGAAAAGAAAAATTAATCTTATATAAAGATTTATTGCCGGGCGCAAAAATAATGAGAGCTAATGAGCTTATAATAGAAACGAAACGAGGCAAACCACTTGACTCACAAGAAAAAGTGATGCCAAAATCTGTTTTTACGCCCGACGGATTTGTTGATCTATATAGAGCAAGTGGAATTATTGCACGTTTGCCAGCATCAACCGAAGATATCGATCCTTATAGTTTTGTTACTAAACTTCCTATGATTGTTGCTTATACTGATGCAGAAGAAAAAATGATTAAAGATGCTTTCAAAAAAATGGGAATACCATATAAACAGCACGTTCATACAAAAAGCGAAGAGCCAGATGCAGTTAATAATGTAAGTCCAATGGTTGGATTTAAAGGATATATATAAATAACCGCTTAGGACCGGTTAGGCGTTACGGCCAAGACAAGCGAATTCGCTACTCGCAAGTCTAAACAGTAATAGAAGCGGACTTGAGTCCGCTTCTTCATCTAAGGAGTCTTAAAATGAAATTTTTGATAATATTTTTAATGTTTTTTTCTTTACCTATTATGGCTGCTGAAAACAGTTATATAATTAAATACAATAAAGAAACACATTCAATTACAGTATATAAAGGATCGTCAAATAATCTAAACGAATGGAAAAAAGAAACATATTTACTAGATAAGAATAATAAAGTAATTGGAATCAACAAATCAATAAACGAGTTTGTTAGATCGTTGGAGAAATAAATGTCAAAAAGCCTCGATGGGGTTTTAGTAAAACGTGCCCATAGTAAAACATATTTTGACGAAGAACATATTAGAGAAGTTGCTAAGTGTGCCGATCCTAAAACCGGTCCATTGTATTTTCTCACTCATTATTTTTATATTCAACACCCACTTAAAGGCAAACTATTATACGATCCGTATGACTATCAAAAAGAATTAATTGAAACCTATGTAAACTATCGATTCAGTATTAATTTACTTAGCAGGCAAACTGGCAAGTCGACCACCGCTGCAGGTTATATACTGTGGTATGCTATGTTTAATCCTGATAGCACGATACTTATTGCAGCTCACAAATATAGTGGTGTGCAGGAAATTATGCAGCGCATTCGATATGCATATGAATTGTGTCCAGATCATATACGAGCTGGTGTTATATCTTATAATAAAGGATCAATGGAATTTGATAATGGTAGTCGAATTGTAGCACAAGCAACAACTGAAAATACCGGACGCGGTATGTCAATTACTTTATTATATCTTGATGAATTTGCTTTTGTAAGACCAAGTATTGCTAAAGAATTCTGGACTTCGATTCGACCAACACTTGCAACAGGCGGCCGCGCCATTATTACATCAACACCAAATAGTGATGAAGATCAATTTGCACTAATTTGGAAAGGTGCAATCAAAACAGAAGATGAATATGGAAATCAAACCGATGTTGGCGTAAACGGATTTAAGGCATATTCAGCCGACTGGCGTAGACACCCCGAAAGAGATGAAAAATGGGCTGCCGAAGAAAGAGCTGCTATCGGTGAAGAACGTTTTAGACGAGAACACGAAAATCAATTTATTATTTTCGACGAGACACTAATTGCTCCAACAACTTTGTTTGAATTAGAAGGTAAAGATCCTCAACGTAAAACAGGTCAAGTTCGTTGGTACGATGACCCAAAGCCTGGAATGATTTATACTGTGGCACTTGACCCAAGTCTTGGTACCGGTGGTGACCCTGCGGCTATTCAGGTATTTGAAGCAAATACAACTAAACAGATTGCTGAATGGAAACACAACAAAACAGATATTCCAGGTCAAATTCGTGTTATGGTTGATATCATAGCAGAAATTGCGGAAAAATGTCAGGATAGTAATAGTGTTTATTATAGTGTTGAAAATAATACCATTGGTGAAGCTGCATTATTAAGTATTAAAGAATATGGTGAACATAATATTAAAGGTGTATTTTTAAGCGAAGGAAAATCTCACGGTAATGCTCGACGATATAGAAAAGGATTTAATACTACTAATAAATCAAAATTATCTGCGTGTGCTAAATTAAAAAATCTTATCGAAACGAAAAAGATGAAATTGTTTAGTAAACCTTTAATTACAGAATTAAAGCATTTCGTAGCTCAAGGATCTACATACGCAGCAAAACCTGGCGAACATGATGATTTAGTCATGGCATTGGTTTTAACTGTTCGAATGCTTGAGATGATTAAAAATTATCATAAAGAATTAGAATCACAATTACGATATTATGATGATATTAAAGAACCGTTGCCATTTATTGCGATCTTTTAATTTGAGGTAAATATCTATATGGAAAATATTGCAAAGAAACTTTTTGATATTTTATCTGTTAAATTTGACGATTCAACAATAAAAACACTCGATAAAAAAGGAAACGAAACTTTAAATATGAACGAAGTTTCGATGTTTAGCTTTGATTTCAAAGCTAATCAAAAGAATTATGGACCTGTTGTAATAAGTTTAACAGATGATCTGAATATTTATTATGGTGATAATATAACTAGAGCACTCGATGATAAAGCCCGCGAAAAATGGGATAATATGGTTCAACATTTAAGTAATTTTGCACGTCGAAATCGTCTTGGATTTAATTTAAAAAATTTAACAGATTTGAAATATGATTTATCAAAAGTTGATAATTTAGTTGAGAGTTATCGTAATATTTTTGAAGGATATTATGGATCAAGAAAAACAAGTTACACTAAACAAGGCAAAGCTAAAATTATTATTAAGCATTCAAAACCCTTAAATGAAACTGATAAAAGATATCGATATATTAAAGCAATATATATTGAAAATGCAGATGGCGAGAGATTCAAATTGCCATTTAAAAAACTTTCTGGTGCGAAAGCAATGGCTCGACATGTAACCGAAGGTGGCAATCCATATGACTTGTTTGGTCAACATATCGCTGAAATGGTAAGAGATATTAATACTCTTGGTGGGTTTGTTCGCCGATCAAAAATGTACGAAGATAATGAAGAAGCACTTCAATTAATCGAAACAAGTCGTAATCATTATGACATGCTTCGTAAAAACCTTAAAAAAATTGCAGGTAAAAGAGGTTATTATCAATATAAAGAATCATGGGAACCTTCGGAGATAACAGAAACAGAATCAAATGTCGAAGCTGTAAAAAAATTGTTTACTGAACGTTCGATTAATGCAAGGATTGAAGAGGCATTACCGTTGCTTGCACGATTGCAAGAACTTGCCAAAGTACAGAATTCGAATAAAGAAATAGAAAAGGAACCAACCATGAAAGAATTAAATGAATTTGAAAGATGGGTAGAAGATGTGTCTAAATTAGATTTATCCAATTCAAAAGAAGAGATTAATGAAGGAACCTGGGCAGTTCCAACAACACCAGAAGAAGTTGAAAAATTAAAAGAATTTTTATCGAAACCGCAACCGGTTGGTATTGATGCATTAAATGCAACTGAAAAATTATATGATATTATTGGCGACGATGAGCTATTTGATCAATTGGCTGATTTAGCCGAAGATAACCCAGAAGCAGATGCCAGACCAGTTGTTATTAATTGGATCAAAGATGCAATCAAAAATAAAGAATTTGTTGAACCAGAAGTAATTGATAATTTAAGAAAGGTTCTTGGTGATATACAAGAGGATTGTATAAAAGATTTAGATGCTGGTGATAAAAAACATCTAAATGCCGAAATAAATAAAGATATCGACAAATATGCTAAACCTAAAAAAGTTCTGTCGGCACAAGAAAAGATTTCGGAATCAACTGATTTAAATGATTTGTTGGTTCTTACAAATCGATTACTTAAAGGCTAACATTTAATCAAAATCTCTTGTAAATTTTTATTTTTTTGCATACAATACTCCTGTGGTAAAAAATAATTAGAATTAAAAATTCTTATTATTATCTTACTCTGATAAATAAAATTATGCTATTAGTCGGGAAGGCTAATGGTATTAGGACTATAACACAGGAGAAACTATTATGGCCTCATTAGCAGATATCCGTAAACGCTTAGCGGAACAAGAAAGTAAGCGTAATCGCACCTTCAACGACGAACCCAGCCCAATTTATCCACACTGGAATATCAACGATGGCGACACAGCTATTGTTCGATTCCTCGAAGATGGTAATCCCGAAAATCCTTATTTTTGGGTTGAACGTGCAATGTTCAAATTCCCATTTAATGGAATTAAAGGTGATCCAAGCGCAGGAAATGTAATTGTACAAGTTCCATGTATGGAAATGTATGGCGAAAAAGATGCCGTACTTGACGAAGTTAGAACCTGGTTTAAGGATTCGTCAATGGAAGAGATGGGTCGTAGATATTGGAAAAAACGTTCATATATCTTCCAGGGATTTGTGCGTAAAGATCCAATGGATCTCAAGGCACCAGAAAATCCAATTCGTAGATTTATTATTAACCCACAGATTTTTAATCTAATTAAAAATGGTTTAATAGATCCTGAGATTGAATATCTACCAACTGATCCAGTTCATGGTTTAGATTTTCGTATTATAAAAATCACTAAAGGTGGTTATAGTGATTATACAACTTCAAGTTGGGCTCGCAAAGAAACTCCTCTAACCGACGAAGAACTCGAAGCCATTGAAAAATATGGTTTGAGTAATTTAGCAGACTTTCTACCACCTAAGCCAACTGAAGAGGTTCAAAAGGTTATTCGTGAGATGTTTGAAGCATCAGTTGACGGCGAACCATATGATCCTGAGCGTTGGGGAGCATATTATACTCCTCCAGGTATGGAAAGATCTGAAGAAACAACTACTACCGACACAGTAGCAAATTCTGAAGTCACTTCTGAACCAGAAAAAACAACTTCCGAAGAATTGGATTTTCTGAATACTGAAGAACCGCTAAACTCTAAGGCAAAGAAAGCAGAAGATATTCTCGCTCTTATTCGCCAACGTCAACAGCAATAAAATTATATTGGGGGCATTGCCCCCAATATTTTTCAGTAAAATGACAAAATCTTTCGATGTAAGCAAATTTAAATCTTATATCAAAAATCTCATTGAGAAAAAACCAAGATCATGGATTTATGATCTTAAAAAATCAGAATGGTTAGAAGATATTGAAATTATTGCTCAACAAAATAAAACAAGTTTACAAGGAGCAGTTTATATTATTCTGAATGATTTTAATCCAAAATGCAAATATGGAAATTTAATGAAATTTACGTGGTTTTCGAATGGATTTTCTTATTGCGGAAAATCGAATGAATGTAGATGTAATAAAGAATCATCTAAGCAAAAATTCAAAGAAACATCATTAAAACGATATGGCACAGAACACCCAATGCAGAATGAAATAATTCAGAAACGATCGTGTAATAGTACCATTAAAAAGTATGGAGTGAAATATACTTCACAAATAAAAGAATCTAGGATAAAAGCCAAAGAAACATCATTAAAACGATATGGCACAGAACACCCAATGCAGAATGAAAACATTAAACGAAAATGTTTAGAAAGCAATATCAAAAATCATGGAGGTATTTTATCTGCTAGACATCCTAAAATAAAAGAAAAAATCAAAAATACAAATTTAAGACGATATGGAGTATCAAATTATACTTATCATTTAATGGATAAAGAAGTTAAAGAAATTTTATTAGATGAGGAAAAATTTAAAAATTATATCGAAGATAAATCGATACAATATGCTGCTAAAGATCTTAGTGTAGATCCTGTAACCATTAGTAAATATGTTCGATTGTACCAATGTGATTCGTTAATACAAAAATCAAAATCAATATATGAATTTCAAATTGAAAATATTCTTAAAGAATTAGGTATTCGATTTGAACAAAATACTAAACAGATAATTCCTCCACAAGAATTAGACTTTTATCTGCCGGATTATAATGTAGCTATAGAAATTAATAGCAATTATTGGCATAGCGAATTAGCAGGTAAAAAAGACAAATATTATCATTATAATAAATGGCTTGCATGTCAAAAAAAAGGAATTGACTTATATTCTTATTTTGAAGATGAACTTAGAGATAAATTAAATGTTATTGAAGCAAAAATTCGATATTTAACTAATCAAAATACTTGCGTTATTGGTGCAAGAAAATGTACAATTAAAAATATTGATTATCATCAAGAACACGAGTTTTTAACCAAATATCATATACAAGGGCCTACAAAAGCAAGGAATAAAACGATTGGAGCTTTTTATCATGATAAGTTAGTTGCAATATTTAGTTGGCATTTGCGTAAACATTATCTCGAAATAACTCGTTTCGCAACTAATTTAGAAGCTAGTTACCCAGGTTTGTTTAGTAAAATGATGAAACATATGATAAACGAATTAAATTATAAAGGTCAGATTGTTAGTTTTTCAAATAATTCTCATAGTAATGGGGGAGTATATAGAGCATCTGGTTTTCAAATAGAAAAAATATTTGGTCCTGCTTATTGGTACACACGTGATTATATTACAAGAGAAAATAGACAAAAATATATGAAATCAAAAATTGCTAAAAAATTTGGAATTGATGTTAGCAATAAAACCGAATGGGATCTAATGCAAGAATTAGGATATGATCGTATTTGGGATAGTGGAAAAATAAAATGGGTATATAATTTTAACGGAGAAGATAATAATGACAAAACCTTTTGATGTAAGTAAATTTAGAAAAGAAATAACAAAATCAATAGATGGATTATCTATTGGCTTTAACGACCCCACTGATTGGATATCAACAGGCAACTACGCTCTTAATTATTTAATTAGTGGTGATTTTTTTAAAGGAATTCCTCTTGGAAAAGTGACTGTATTAGCTGGTGAATCCGGCTCAGGAAAATCGTATATTGCATCCGGAAACATCGTCCGCCATGCTCAAGAGCAAGGTATTTTTGTTGTCCTTATCGATAGCGAAAATGCTCTTGATGAACAATGGCTTGAAGCATTAAATGTTGATACTAGCGAAGATAAATTGCTTAAATTGAATATGGCAATGGTTGATGATGTTGCAAAAACTATTAGCACCTTTATGAAAGATTATAAAAATCTCGACGAAGAAGAAAGACCAAAAGTACTTTTTGTTATTGATTCTTTAGGAATGCTTTTAACGCCAACGGATGTTGATCAATTCAGTAAAGGTGATATGAAAGGGGATTTAGGAAGAAAACCAAAAGCACTTACAGCTCTTGTTCGGAACTGTGTAAATATGTTTGGAAATCATAATGTTGGGTTAGTTGCAACAAATCATACTTATGCTTCGCAAGATATGTTTGACCCAGATGATAAAATCTCAGGTGGACAAGGATTTATCTATGCTTCATCGATTGTTATTGCAATGAAAAAATTGAAATTAAAAGAAGATGAAGATGGTAATAAAATTTCAGATGTTCGTGGTATTCGAGCAGCATGTAAAGTAATGAAAACTCGATATGCTAAACCTTTTGAAAGTGTTCAAGTAAAAATTCCATATAATACTGGAATGGATCCGTATAGTGGTTTATTTGATCTAGTTGAAAAGAAAGGTTTATTAACTAAATCAGGTAATAGTTATATATACACAACTCGTGATGGCGAAGAGCTTAAAGCATTCCGAAAGAAATGGGAAAAAAATGAGGATGGATTACTCGATAAAGTAATGACAGATATTGCAATGCGTGATAATGATGCAATTCGTAACGAATTAAAAATTTCTGAGTAATTCTGAATATTGATATATAAATTAAATTTGATAGGAGATGTATAGTGGAATTTAATTTAGAACTTTCTTTGCAAATCTGGAAAGAATTAAAACCTCATTTAATTAGTGGCGATATCACAGAAGCAGCCGATGATTTTATTCATGTGTTAATTGAAAATGGGTTCTCACCAAATGAAATTATAGAGTATGCAGTTGATGAAGAGCTTAAATTGGCTTTACGTGGTCTTGCTGACGATGAGCATTTTGATGACGAAGATGACGATGAATATTTTGCTGAAATGTATCAAGATATTGATGGGTGTTAAATCATGATAAGATACCAGAAGGTCGTTGACGATTTATCACTTATTCCTAATTTTATTGATTATTACGAAAATGAATTAAAGGAAGCGAAAAACGATACTATCATTCATGGTAATATCGAAAAACAATTGCGCGATTTACCTGGTATTACCGAACATCGATTTAATCAATTGCAAGAAATTGAAGCATTACTTAACTATCTCAACGTTACATTTCGTAAAATTAAACATAAACATTACAAAAAATATCTTGAAAATTATCCTAAAGCCTTATCAAGTAAAGATGCACAAATATATGCCGAAGCTGAAGATGAAGTTATTGATGCCGAAGTATTAGTTAATGAAGTTGCGTTATTACGAAATAAATATCTCGGAATAATGAAAGCTCTGGAATCTAAGAATTTCCAATTAGGTCATATAACCCGATTGCGTACAGCTGGTCTCGAAGACGTTTCAATATAATGTATCCAATATCATTTGCATCTGATGCTGATAGTCATCAACATTCGTTGGAAACACTAACCCTTCTTGAAGGTTATACTGATTTTATGCTCAGTATCGACACATTATGCGATATAGGTTGTGGTTCAGGATTAGATCTTGAGTGGTGGGCTACACGTTATGTTTTGGATGATAATGATAATCCGGTACCTTTGAACATTAAGTGCACCGGCATAGATATTCTGTCAGAATTATTGCCGTCGAAGCGTTATCCAAATATTGTGTACGAACGAAGGGATTTCGAAAAAAAACCATTATATAAAGAAAAATTTGATGTATTATGGTCACACAATTCATTTCAATATGCAATAAATCCTTTACAGACATTACGATATTTTTATGATATTCTTACACCTGGCGGCATGTTAGTCCTTATTGTGCCACAAACAACAAATTTATTATATTATCGACAAGAGTTTGATCAATTAGATGGACAATTTTATAATTATACTCTTGTTAGTTTAATTCATATGTTGTCGATATCGGGTTTTGATTGTAAGAGTGGATTTTTCAAAAAAGACATCGAAGACCCCTGGTTACATGCTATTGTTTATAAATCAGACATTGAGCCAATGGATCCAAAAACCACAAGATGGTATGACCTTGCAGAAAAAAATCTCTTACCAGAAAGTGCCGAACGTGGAATTGAAAAATGCGGGTATTTACGACAAAGAGATTTAGTTCTTCCTTGGTTGAATAGAAGTAACACCGACTTCAGTCAATATTAAGTTATGAATGAAATATCAATTGGTCTTGTTTCGGGCGGTTTCGATCCTCTTCATTCTGGGCATTTAAAAATGATCGACGAAGCCGCGAAAAAAAATTCTGGTTTATATGTAGCATTAAATTCGGATGAATGGTTAATTAGAAAAAAAGGCGCTTACTTCATGTCGTGGGACGAACGAGCTGAGATTTTGAGTCATATTGTCGGTGTTACTGATATTATACGATTTAATGACGACGATAACTCAGCAGTTGATGCCATTAAAAAACTAAAATCAATGTATCCAGAGTACATTATAAATTTCTATAATGGCGGCGATCGGACTGAACAGAATATCCTTGAAGCAATTCATTTTGTTGGCGATCCTCAAGTAAAATTTCATTATGATTGTGGCGGTAATTATAAAGAAAATTCTTCATCTGAATTGTTAGAAAATTGGGTGCAAAAACAAAATAATATAACACATAAAGATTGGGGACATTATGTAGTATATCAAAGCAATAACGGAATGAAATTAAAATCTTTAATTATAAATCCCAAAAGTTCAACGAGTATGCAACGACACCATTATCGGAACGAATTTTGGTTTGTAGTTGAAGGTATAGCCGATATTATAATAAATGATCAACATTATCAGTTAACTAAAAACGATGCTGTTCCTATACCAAAACATTCCTGGCATCAACTTCAAAATAATAGCGATGAAATATTAAATGTTATTGAAATACAATTTGGAGAAAATTGTATTGAAGATGATATTGAGAGAAAAGATAAATAAAGTAAATTAGGAGAATAATAATGGGAGTACGCACAATTCGTCTTCTTGGTGAAGGATATGCGCCAGCTGGACAAGCACAATTAAAAGCAACAGTAGACGGAACCGTAGTTTATAATGGACCGGTACCAACTATTAATGCTGATCCTGATACGCATACTGATGAAAT
>Ga0256832_1002298_pt1 | contig 13041 bp, 14 predicted proteins | sample 134614metaG_FD_190534 | JGI IMG/M metagenome (GOLD analysis project Ga0256832, IMG submission 190534) | Hydrothermal vent microbial communities from Lau Basin, Pacific Ocean - 134-614 | ecosystem: Environmental > Aquatic > Marine > Hydrothermal vents | place: Pacific Ocean: Lau Basin | collected... | reverse complement strand
TAGCTAGTGGTGGTGGTGGAACTTGGACATACCACTATGAAGAGCCAAGAGCATTAACCAATAGAGAGAGAGCAAGACTTCAAGCATTTCCTGATGATTTTATTTTTAAGGGTAGCAATACTGAAGTAAGAAGACAAATAGGTAATGCTGTTCCTGCTGTTGGGATTTACCCTTTTGCTAAAGAGATAGAACGTATTTTAAAAGTATCTCAAGCTAAAGAGCAGTATAACTTAAAAACTTCTGTAGCTTAGTTTTAATAAAAGCATCAAATTTCTCTTTATCTTGAACTAACTCATAAATATCCTCTTTATAGGGTGTTTCTGTTGGGATAGTAATCAAAAAGCCATCTTCTAGTAAACTCTTAGGTCTTAATCTTAACTCTAGCCTTTTTTTAGCTTTGTAAATTTTGGAATTTCCATATTTTGCATCTATAACACCATTTAAAAATACTGATTGTTTAATCTCACTACTTTTATCTCTTTGAGTTATATTTTGGCTATTTATATTATCAACATCTACTTCAAAAGCACAAATATAACTCTCTCTTTTACTACCTCTTAAGAAAAAGAAAAAATAAATATTATCTATATTTTTATCAATTTTAACATTTACTAATTTGTCTTTCCAAATTGAAGTCCACCCTTCTATGATTTCTTGGTATTGCTCTTGTTTAAACATATCATCTAAACTAACTCCTGTACCTTTAAACTTTTGGGCCAATGATGTCTCTCCGCTATCTCCATTTGTAAGATTATCATTTTTATCTACCTTGCAAGATAACATTTTTACATCTGCACCCCATTCATTTTCTTTTAAAATATCAATAGGATAACTGCCCGCCCCTACAGCTTCAACTTGTAAAGCTTGAACAAACCACTGTTCTAAATGCTCTTTTGGTATTTGAATTGGTAAACTCTCTTTATCTTTGTGAACTTCAGGTTGAGCAAATAGTGAAGTATTCATAAAGTACTGAATAACTTTTAATGAGTATTCTGAAAAGAAATTGTTTAGCTCTTCTTTTGATAAAGGTCTTAATATATTCATGAATCTATTCTTTTAATCCTCATCCCCACCACCAGCAACAGCATGAACTGTTGCAGAAGTAACATCAATAGCAGCTCCTGCAACACTCCCTGCAACAGAGATAGGAGCTGTAACAATTTGAGTACAGCCACTAAATAGAAAAACTAATGATATATAAAATAGGTATTTTTTCACTATTAACTCCTATTTAAATAGGTCAGCTAAGGCATCTGTACTAGTTGTCTTCTCAATCTTTTGAGTATCTCCTGAGCTGTCACCTCTTCTGTCAGTAACTCCTTCTATTTCATTAAGTTCTATAGCATAACCAGTTAACATAGAGGCTAGACGAATATTAATTCCTGACTTACCAATTGCTTTTGCTTTTTGGTCAGAGGTAATGCTAACAATAGCTTTCTTCTCTTTGCCTTTAATTACTTTAACACTTTGAGCAATAGCAGGAGATAAAGCTCTAGTGATGAACACTTCAGGAATAGGAGAGTATTCAACACAGTCAATATTTTCTCCATTTAACTCTGCACTAACTGCATTGATTCTAACCCCTTTAACTCCGACAGCTGCACCAATAGGGTCTATATTTGGAAAGTCTGTTTTAAGAGCTATCTTTGCACGTTGACCAGGTATTCTAGCAGATGCCATAATTTGAACTGAACCATCTTCAATTTCAGGAACCTCTTTTGCCATTAGTCTCTCTAAAAATTTAGGGGAAGTTCTTGTAAGCTCTAAAAACATTCCCATCTCAGGGTCAATACTTACGTAGCGTAAAAGAGCTTTTATAGTATCTCCTTTTTTAAACTTTTCACCCTTTATACGGTTACGCTGAGAGAGTAGTCCTTTAAGTTCACCAATCTCAACAAATGTATTTTCATTATCATCAACACGATTAACTATACCTATCATAATAGTGTTTACTTTCTCTTTGTATTTTTCAAAAAGGTCATGTTCTACTTGTCGTTGCACATGATATTGTAGCTCTTTATATAGGTTAAATGATGCTGTACGTCCATACTCTTCAAGTATAAAAGGAGAACGTAGTTGGTCACCAACTTCTAAGTCCGCACCATACTCCTCTTGTGCTTCAGATAGGCTCATAACAGCATCGGGTTTACTCTTTAGTCTTTCATCATCATCGTTGACTATTGTAATAATCTGTTCAACGGTATAATCTTTTTTTCCCATATCTATAGTTACTTCAAATTCAGAGGTGGCAGAGGTACATCTCTTTGCTGTTTTAATAATGGCCTCTTTAAAGGCATCAACAGCAGATTCAAGTGAGATATTCTTTTCATGTGCCATAGCCTCAATAATATCTATAATTTTTTCCATATTTTAATCCTTATACACTATTTCAAACCATAATTAATTTAATCACAATATAATCACAAAGAGAAAACTTAACAATGCGTTACTATTTCGTGTGATTTTTTCTGTTGTTTGAAGAGTTGTATTATATCTAAACTAACCTTTAAGGAAAAGAGGTATAATTTAATAATAAAATACAACATAATTAAATTATGTTAGAAAAAAACATACGAATTTTACAAAGGATTAGGTAATGAAATTAAAACTAGCCAGAACGACTATATCGGCGAAGCCAAAAGCAGTAGAGCTGGATAAACTTGAAGAAGATTTAGATAAAAAATCTATTTTCTATTTTGATAAAGAGAATTCACATAAAGATTTAAAGGCATTAATAGAGTATTTTGAGGAGAAGGATTACTCTGTATATATGAGAGAGGTTAAGTATGGACTTAATGATGATGAGTATCTCTATGAGGTACATATTGTAAAATAGATATCGATGAAAAAATTATATATAGAAACTTTAGGTTGTGCTATGAATGTTCGCGATAGTGAGCATATGATAGCAGAGCTTAATAAAAAAGAGCCTTATGAACTAACCCAAGAGTTGAGTGATGCTGACTTAATTATTATTAATACCTGTTCTGTTCGTGAGAAACCTGTCTCTAAACTCTTCTCTGAAATAGGTATATTTAACAAATATAAAAAAGATGGTGCAAAGATTGGTGTAGCAGGTTGTACAGCTTCTCATTTAGGTAAAGATATTATTAAAAGGGCACCTAGTGTTGACTTTGTTTTAGGTGCTAGAAATATCTCCAAGATTACTCAAGTGGTTGAAAAGAGACATGCTGTTGAGATAGATATTAATCATGATGATAGTAGTTATGCTTTTGGCGAATATCGAACTAACCCATTTAAATCAATGGTCAACATCTCTATAGGGTGTGATAAGTCTTGTACCTACTGTATTGTTCCTGCAACAAGAGGAGATGAGGTATCTATTCCTTCTGATTTAATTGTTGGTGAGATTACTAAAGCAGTCAAAAGTGGTGCAAAAGAGGTTATGCTTCTTGGGCAAAATGTAAACAACTACGGTAAACACTTTACATCAAGTGATGAGGAGCTTAACTTTACAGGACTGTTACAAAAAATATCTAAAATAGATGGCTTAGAGCGTATTCGTTTTACATCTCCTCACCCACTACATATGGACGATGAGTTCTTAGATGAGTTTGCTAATAACCCTAAAATATGTAAACAGATTCATGTACCACTACAGTCAGGCTCTACATCACTCCTAAAAGCGATGAAGAGAGGATACTCTAAGGAGTGGTTCTTAAACCGTTGTGAAAAGATACGAAAACTCTGCCCAGAGGCTTCCATATCTACAGATATTATTGTAGGGTTCCCTGGAGAGAGTGAAGAGGACTTTGAAGATACTATGGAGGTACTCGAGAGGGTACGCTTTGAGCAACTATTCTCTTTTAAATACTCTCCAAGACCTCACACAGTAGCAGCTAAGTTTGAAAACCAAATCCCTGATGAGATTGCAGGAGCAAGATTGAGTAGGCTTCAAGCTAGACATACTGAGATTTTAGATGAGATTATGAACTCACAGATGGGTAGAGTACATAAAGTCTACTTTGATGAGTTGAAATCAGGTAGAAGAGTCTCTGGTCGTTCTGACGATGGAAAACTCTTTTTTGTAGAGGGTAGCGAAGAGCTTCTTGGAGAGATTGTAGATGTTAAGGTAACTAAAGTCTCACGAGGAGCTTTAGAGGGTGTGGTGTGCAACTAATCCCTTTTACAAAAAAGGAGTTATTTCGTAAATTGGGGGTTATTGTTATTCCTCCTATTATCTTCTTTTTTATGCGACTATTTTGGTTAACATATAGAAAGAACTACCACTTTATAGATGAACCGATTGAGGGGCAGTGTATGGCTATTGCTTGGCATGGAGAGCTCTTTGTAGCTCCTCAGGTATATAGAACTCTACGTAAATCTCAAAAGACCTCAGCTATTATCTCCAAACATCATGATGGTGACCTTATTGCTAAAATACTCTCATTTTTTAATATAGTTGCTCTGCGAGGCTCTTCTAAAAAGGGAGCAAGAGCAGTTTTGCTTTCATCTATTAAATCACTTAAAGATGGTTACTCTGTTATGATAACTCCAGATGGTCCAAGAGGACCAAGACATAGTATGAGTGATGGTGCTGTAGCTTTAGCTAAACGAGCAAATCTTCCTCTAATGGTAGTTAACTTTCAAGCAGAATCGTATTGGCAGTTAAATAGTTGGGATAGATTTGTTATTCCTAAGCCTTTTACCTCTTTAGATATTTATCATCAGGTATTAAATGTCTCTAATATGGATAGAGAAGAGGCTAAAAACTATTTAAAAAAACATATGTTAACATATACTATATAAGTAGAATAGATTTTTTTTAGAAGTTGACAATCTTAAAGCATATTTAAAGATTTATATTACTATTATTTAAAGTATTTTTAAATAATATAATCATATTTTAAAAATAATTAATAAAAAAAAATATAATATAACATAAGCTGTTAATTATGAAAGGTCTGTTATAATTTTGAATGATTAGTTTAAAAGAAAATATTAATAGTTTTTTATACTACTTAGAAAAGGTTAGAGGCTATACCTCAAGCTCTATTTTAACCTATAGAAATGCTTTAGATGAAGTGTTAGAGGTAAGCCACTACTTTGAAGAGGAGGGGCAAACAACTTTAGATATTACCCCTCTACGTCTAAAAAATATTAATAACTCTAAAAAAACTATCTCAAAAAAGTTATCTGCTGTTCGTTCTTTTATAAAGTATATGAGAGAACAAAGAGGGATTGATATTAAACTTGTTGGGGATTCAGCAGTTAAGGTTCCAAAGACTTTGCCTAAACCTATTGATGAAAATATTATAGATGAGATATTAAAGAGTGCTAATACAAAAGAGTCACTAATTGTTACCCTACTTTATGGTTTGGGTTTGCGTATCTCTGAGCTTTCAGAATTGAAAATTTCAGATATTTCAAAGGGTTGGGTTTTGGTACATGGAAAGGGTAACAAAACTAGAGAAGTGCCTCTTTTAGAGCCAATATATAATCAGATAGAAGCCTATAAGAGACAAGAGAATCCAAAAGAGTTTCTTCTTGAAAAAGATGGAAAAGCTATGAGTAGTAGTCAAATACGCTATCTATTTACAAAGCTTTTTAAAAAGAGAGGCATAAAAGCAACACCACATCAGCTTCGTCACTCTTTTGCAACTCATCTACTTCAACATGGAGCTAGAATCTCAGATGTCAGTGAGCTGTTAGGACACAGCTCAATGGTCTCTACGCAGATATATACCCAACTCGGTAGTAGTAAAAAATTAAATGAGTATGCAAAGGCTCACCCCTTATGCATTAAAACAGAGAAAGAATAAGATATTAAGATAGGAGAAATAATGCAAAAACAACCATATGTAACCATAACCCACTATAAAGAGAGAGAGTTCTTTTACTTAAACTATGCTATTCAGACAGAAGATGGTTTTATTCCAAAAGAGATTGAGCAGTTTCATGAGAGTGAAAAAGATAAGTTTATAGAGAGAATACGTCAGTTACAAAAAAAATATCCTAAACATCAGGTAATTTCTCTCTCTCTTACTTTTAATCAAGTAGTTAAAGATAAAGAGGATCCAAATAAAGCGTGTGCAAAAATTTATAAAGAGAACTATGTAATTCAAGATAAGATAGACATTGGTAATCTACCTGTTACACTATACTTCTCTCCTTTTGCTCTACTCTATGAGGAGTATAAAGATAAGTTAGATGAAAATAAGTTGACACTACTAATTGGATTATTTGACCGTAAGCTATATATTATGTTTGCAACAGCAGATAAGGTTCAGCAGAGTTGGATTATTGGGACACGTGGTCTAACAGAAAAGCAGATTGCAGATAGGGTTTATAAAAGTATGAAGGTCTACTATAAAATCTCCTATAAGTTTGCTGACCAAGTTGAGATGTTAGTAAATGATGACTCTCCTAAACTACTTAAAGTTTTAAGAGAAGAGTTGTCGATGAAGATTATACCTACACAAAAGACTATTCACTATCTTTTACATCACATGGGAGCAGACCAGAGCCGTTTTATAAGTAGTTTTATTAAGTCTTATCTCTCTGTTTCTCAATCTAAAGAGAGACCTAAAGAGAAGATTAATGAAAAATCAGAAGATATTACAGTAAATAGCCTTGATGATATTCGTTTAAATAATCCAGTTGACAGTAAAATAACTTCTGAATCATCTAAAGCACCATTTTTAGGAAAATCAAGTGGTAGAGAGGTTTTAGATAAAAAAGCTCCTGTCTCTCTCTTCTCTTTTATTCCTCTTCTTCTAGTTTTAGTAGCAGGAGGGTACTTTACTATCCAGAGTAAAACATTAGAGAAGAACATGAATCTACTTGCTTCACAATCACTTGCACAGAGCAACAGTACTCTGCTCTCAATGACATCAAAAGATGTTTTTAGTGCAATGGGGAAAAATGCAGAACTTCAATCGGCTACTATATCTACAGAAAATATTGAGTTAAAAGGGGTAGTTTGGGGTATTGAGCCTTTACGAAATTCACTAGATGAACTCTTTAGTAATGGTGAATTTGTTATTAAGCCACTAGAGAACTTTATGACAGAGTTTTCATTTAAATCAAAAATATAAGAGGAGAGTTTAAATGTTAGAAAGTTTAAAAAATCAATCAATAGTTACAAAGACACTATATCTACTAGCCCTGCTACTATTTATTTTATGGGTTATTCCATCTATGGTCTCATACTATTCTGATATGGAACAGTATAAAAGTAGTCAACAAGAGATTGTAAAACTTGCTTCAAAATATGGTGTAGATAGCCAGACTCAACCATTTAGCCAGGAGCAGTTTTACAAGGATACAGATAAGATTTTTGAAAAAGTTACTGTAAAAAAGTTAGATGAGAAGCGATATAGTATTGAGATTAAGATGAAGCGAGAGGATTTAAATAGTTTTTATAATTTTATCAATACTCTCTCTTTGCGTTACTATGTTCAGATAGATGGAGAGTTGAAGTTTAAAGCTAAAGATGATATTGTTAATGTCTCTTTTATTATCTCCAAGTTATAGAGCTAGTCTACTATGCTCTATTTTTCTTCATAACCTAAGCTCCACTAGAATACTACCATCTATATCTCTCTAAACATATAACTTTTTATAAAAATTAAAAAAATTAGTTATAATTGTTGCTTGATTTTATAAAAGGATACAAAAATGGAAGCATTACACTTTAGTGGAAAAGGTAGTGAGTATTTTAAAATTTGGATTGTTAATGTTTTGTTGACTATTATTACTATAGGCATCTATTACCCATGGGCAAAGGTTCGAAATCGTCGCTATTTTTATGCAAATACAAATTTAGCCAATAGAAACTTTGAGTATCATGCTACAGGAAAACAGTTACTTTTAGGATTTTTAATAGGTGTTTTTCTATTTTCTGTTTACACCTTTGTAACTCAAATAGCACCACAGTTTGCAGGTATTTTTATGATTCTGTTTATGCTTATTTTGCCATGGCTTATTTGGAGAAGTTTGATGTTTAATATGAGAGTAACAAGCTTCTCAAATGTTCACTTCTCATTTAAAGGTTCATTAGGAAGGTCTTATGCTATCTTTTTAGGGTATCCTTTGGTTGGTTTTTTGCTTTTAATGGTTGTTGGTGGATTGGCTTCAACTCTAATACCTGCATTAAATGGTTCAGGAGATGTTCCAACAAATAAAACAGCATTAGCAATAGGTAGCATTATCTTTGGGTTACTAATTATATTTGGATATATCTTCATGATTGCACTTATTAGAGCCAAATCAAAAGAGTATATTATTGGCAATAGCTACTATGGTCAAGGTGCATTCTCAACTAAACTAGAGACAAAAGAGTTTATTAAAATCTATGCTAAAGCATTTGGACTCATATTAATACCACTTATTATTATGGCTATAGGTATGTCATCATTGCACTATGGTGGAGGAGCTGAAATAGTTTTTATTGTAGGTTATTTTGGTACACTACTTGGTATGTTAGTTATTATGGCATATGTAGTGAGTCGAGAGAGAGCCTATATTTACAAAAATACACTGCTTGATAATAAAGTTACATTTAAATCAACTTTAGGTGCTAGAGAGTTTGCTTTTGTTATGTTTACCAATTTTCTTTTGGTTGTATTTACGATTGGTTTAGCTACCCCATGGGCAAAAGTAAGAGTTGCTAGATTGATGTTAGCTAATACTTTAGTAGATACTTCTGTTGGATTTGACGAGTACATTACACAACAACAGAGTAGTGTTAGTGCTATAGGTGAGCAGATTGGTGAAGCCTTTGATGTTGATATAGATGTTGGGTTCTAGTTATGATTCATGGGTATTGGCATCCAAAAGGGAGTGCATCACGTTTTAGTGCTACATTTGAAGTTAATGATTTGCAACGATATAGTGTAACTTTAGAAGATGGGACTACCTATCGTGGAGATGTCTCTAAGTTAGATATTTCTGAACGTTTAGGTAATGTAGCAAGAAAGATAACTCTTGAAGATGGTTCACTCTTTACAACATTGGAAAATGACAAGGTTGATGAACTTTTTAAGGGGAGACAAAAGCTCAATAGTTTTATTCACTATTTAGAGACACATTACCGTGCTATTTTTGTTGCTATTATAGTGACATTTGCTAGTGGATTTGCCTTTTTTAAATGGGGAATTCCTTGGACAAGTGAAAAGATAGCACATGCTCTGCCTTATGAAACCAATGAGTTAATTGCCTCTGGAAGTATGAAGTTCCTTGATAAAGCGATATTTGATGAGAGCAATTTAACTAAAGAGAAGCAACAGGAAGTCTCAAAACACTTTTATGATAAGTTGGCACTTTTGAGTTTGAGTGACGAAAAAAAGATTGTATACAAGCTACACTTTCGTTCATGGAAAATGGGTAGCACAGAGATACCAAATGCCTTAGCTCTACCATCTGGTGATATTGTTGTAACTGATAAATTTATAGAATTAGCAAAAAATCAAGATGAGATAGATGCTGTATTGTTGCATGAGATGGGACATATAGTCCACCGACACGGTTTAGAGATGATGATAGAAGGTACATTTATAACTGTTGCTGTTATGATGATAACAGGAGATACAAGTGGTATGAGTGATTTTGGTGTAGGTCTAGGTACAGCTTTAATTAGCTCTTCATACTCTCGTGGTCATGAGTCAGAAGCAGACAGATATGCCTTTGATAAGATGCTACAGGCTAAGATTGACCCTAAATCTTTTTCAAATATTATGCAGAGAATGACAGAGTATATGGCTACAGAGAACAATAGCTCTACATCAAAAGATAATAACTTTTTAGACTACTTTGCTTCACACCCCTCTACTAAAGAGCGTATAGAGATAGCAAATAGATATAGTGAGTGTTTTAGGCAGGGTTTAACTGTTTGTGGAATTTGATAATATTAATATCTACATTAAAAAGATAAGGACGAATCTTAGAAGGAATCTTAGCTACTCTACACTGCTCTTTAAACTTTTTAGGCATAGCCTCAGTAGAGTAGGGTGCAATAAAGATTCTATCTTCTTTAATCTCTACAGCCCACTTCCCACCAAAGACAATAGATGTCTCTCTCTTTAACTCCTCTCTTTGAGAGGCAGAGAGTAGATAGCCTAGCTTTTTTAGGTATTGGTCAACAACTCTTGGCACTTGATAAGGGTATTTGTAGCTTATGACAAAGAGTTCTTTTTGATGAAATAGCTCTTTAACTCCACTATTTAACGCTTTTTTATCCTCTTTTAGGTAGTTGAAACTACGTTTAATTCCCTCTTTATAACTCTCTAAAAGTCTGTTTGCAAACTTCTCTCTAAAGATATTACGCTCATAACATGGCTCAAAGTTGCTTTGGTCTACAAAGTAGCGATGGTTATTGGATTTGAGATACTCTAGTAGCTCCTCTTTGCTATATTGAAGTAGGGGGCGAATAAGCTTATAATTTTTTTTTACTGAAACCTCCTCTAAGCCCATAAGCTCATGAACTCCTGCACCTTTAGCAAGTCGCATTAAAAACCACTCTAGTTGGTCATTGAGTTGGTGGGCTGTTAAAAGATTGTCATAGTTGCTCATAAGTTTGTCAAAAAAGGCATATCGAAAGTCACGAGCATTTTTTTCAAAGTTATTTTCAAACTTTGGAGCGTAGGCAATGTGGGCTTTTAGACTGTATTTTTTTGCAAGTTCAAGAGCGTAAGCCTCTTCATCTTTGGCTTGTTGTCTTAGAGCATAGTTAACTAAAGCAATATCAAAAGAGATGTTATGTTCAAGAAGCAGAAAGAAAAGAGCAGAGGAGTCAACCCCTGCTGAGAAGGCAAGAAGATTTCTTTTGCCTTTGAGTAGACTAGAGAGCTTTTGTGAGAGTTCCAAGAAGTCTGTCTCCTGCTAGTTGGGTTACCTTTACCTCATATAGAGCCCCAAAAACAATCTCTAAATCTGATGTATCATTAATAAGAATATCTCCGTCAATATCTTTTGCCCAGAGGGTTGGACGAGCAGAGAGAAGATACTCATGCTCATCGCTCTCTCCCTCTAAAACAACTCTAACAGTTTGGTTTAACATCTTCTCTAAAGAGGCTTTAGTGGACTCTTTTGCAATCTCTTCAAGTATCTCAACACGCTCCTCTATAACATCTTCAGCTAGAGGTTCCATTGAAAAGGCTAAAGTGCCCTCTTCATGTGAGTAGAAAAATATATTGAGACGGTCAAATTGAAACTCTCTTAAAAAGTTGCAAAGATTCTCAAAAGCCTCATCGCTCTCACCAGGGTGACCAGCGATGATAGAGGTTCTCACAAAGCTATCTTTTTTAGATTTCATATACTCTAAAAGCTCAATAGTCCTCTTCTGCCCAAATCCACGACGCATAAGTTTTAACATACTATCGTCAATCTGCTGAATAGGCATATCGTAGTAGCTCTCAAAAATCTTTGAGTTGGCAATAGCATCAATAAGCTCAAAAGTAGTAGTACTTGGATAGAGGTATAAGATACGAGCCACTTTTACCCCATCTATCGACTCAACAGTTTTTATTAGTTCCACTAATCCATCTTTTAAGCCCATATCTCGCCCAAAACTAGAGGAGTCCTGAGATATAAAAGAGAACTCATAGAAGCCTTTATCAACTAAAGCCGATACCTCTTTTTTAATAGACTCTAAAGTACGAGAGTGTAGTTTTCCTTTAAAAGATGGAATGGCACAAAATGAACAGCTCTGGTTACAACCCTCTGCAATTTTTATATAGGCGTGAGTGTTGGAACCTGTAATAACTCTGTCTGAATTTTCATTGGCAAGATAAACTGAAGGTGAAAAGAGACTCTCTTTTTGAGTAATCATCTTGTCAATTTTTTCGTAGTCACCAACCCCTGTAAAGATGTCAACCTCTGGCAACTCTTTCTGTAGCTCCTCTTGGTAACGTTCGGTTAAACAGCCACTTACTACTAAAAGTGACTCCTCTTTACGCTCTTCATGTATGTTTAAAATAGTGTTGATACTCTCCTCTTTAGCAGCATCTATAAAGCCACAAGTGTTAACAATAATAACATCAGCTTCAGGTACATCATCGGTGATTTCATATTCGCGAAGTCGCCCAAGCATAACCTCTGAATCGACTAGATTTTTGGTACAGCCTAGGCTTACAAGGTGTAGTTTTTTTGACAAAGTGGTTCTCCAAATGTTAAGGAATATTTTTTCGTATTGTATCTAATCCCTTAATCTATTTGGCTTTATGGTCGAAGAACTTGAACTACAAAGCTATCTTTATGAAGATACTTTTTGACACTTTTTATATGAGAGTGAGCTTCATTATAAGACTTATATGGTCCAATGAGTACATAATCTTTACTATATTTATTGAGAACTATATAGTTAAAAGAAGAGTGCTCTATTGGAGCAAGAAAAGCTTTATTTGGACGATACTTCTCAAAAACAGCTATTTGCAGATAGAATCCTGGTTGTGCTGATTTTGAGAAGATTTTATTGCTACTAGCTGTTTTAGAGTGGGTTTTGTCTACAATTCCAGAAAGTGGTTCATTTTGAACACTACTTTTTACCACTTTGCTATGGTCTACAATTCCTGAAATAGACTCATTATTTGTATGTTTCGTTTTATTACTTACGCCTGTTTCACAACCAAATAGAAATAAGAGTGCAGTCCCCATCAATACAGTTTTTTTCATATTTTCCCTTTTAGCATAGATTAAGTACCTAAATAGATACTTGGTCAATAAATGATAACTTACACAAACTTGAGAGCACTTTAGAAGAGCATTTAAAAGCAACATAATTTAAAGAAAGCTACTTTAATCTATTTTACTTTTTCTATAAATCTATTAAAATTAATATATAATTTTTATTTTAATTTAAAAAAATGCTTCTGTTATATATAATCTACATACTCTTTAAGTTATAATTCTCCACAATTAAGTCTTATAAGGAAAATGTTATGTTACAAACTATTCATAAAAAAATTAAAGATATTTTTATAAATTTTCAATCTCTTTTTCTTCTTCTTGCAAGGTTTATGGTTGCGTATGTTTTTTTTGAATCTTCAAAATCAAAATGGAGTGATATTGATGCTACTGCTA
>Ga0256832_1002297_pt1 | contig 13042 bp, 11 predicted proteins | sample 134614metaG_FD_190534 | JGI IMG/M metagenome (GOLD analysis project Ga0256832, IMG submission 190534) | Hydrothermal vent microbial communities from Lau Basin, Pacific Ocean - 134-614 | ecosystem: Environmental > Aquatic > Marine > Hydrothermal vents | place: Pacific Ocean: Lau Basin | collected... | reverse complement strand
CCGAGGATCAGGCACAGCGGCCGGGCACCGATTTCCTCGCGCAGGGAAGCCAGGGTATCCACCATGTAGGAAACCCCTTCCCGGTGGATCTCCCGCTCGTCGATCACGAAACCGGGCTGCCCGGCCACGGCCCGCTCGAGCATGGCCAGCCGCTGCTCGGCACTGGCCTGCGGCGCCTCCCGCAGGTTCGGCCGCCCCGCCGGGATAAAGCGCACCGCCTTCAGCCGCAGCGTCTCCATCACTTCCAGCGCCGGGCGCAGATGGCCGAAGTGAACGGGGTCGAAGGTTCCGCCGAAAATCCCGAGCATATCAGGGACGAGGAACTAGGGACGAGGAACCAGGAGAGGCATTGGACAATTCGGATCGATACATTGATTGGAAACGGGAAGATTTATGCTTCGAATTATTTGTCCAGACACGAAGATTGACTTTCAAAAACACCGATCTCGGTGAATATTGCACCCACTTCCGTTTTTCCTCGTTCCTAGACCCTAGTTCCCAGTTCCTAATTCCTGATATGCCCGTCACCGATGACGACATACTTCTGCGAGGTGAGTCCCTCCAGGCCGACGGGGCCGCGGACGTGGATCTTGTCGGTGCTGATCCCGATCTCGGCGCCGAGGCCGTATTCGAAGCCGTCGGCGAAGCGGGTGGAGGCGTTGACCATCACCGAGCTGGAATCCACCTCGGCGAGGAAGCGCCGGGCATGGGCCAGGTTCTCGGTCATGATGGACTCGGTGTGGCCGGAGCTGTGCCGATGGATGTGCTCCATGGCTGCGTCCAGATCGGGCACCACGCGGATGGACAGGATCGGCGCCAGGTATTCGGTGTCCCAGTCTTCCTCGGTGGCGGCCTTGATGTCCCGGAGAATCTCGCGGGTCTTTTCGCAGCCGCGCAGTTCCACCCCCTTTTCGGTGAACATCCGGCCCAGTTCCGGTAGCACGTCGGGGGCGATGGCCTCGTGCACCAGCAGGGTCTCCATGGCATTGCAGACGCCATAGCGGTGGGTCTTGGCGTTGAAGGCCACGGCGATGGCCTTGTCCCGATCGGCGGCGTCGTCGATGTAGACGTGGCAGATCCCGTGCAGGTGTTTGATCACCGGCACCCGGGCCTCGGCGCTGATCCGCTCGATCAGGCCCTTGCCGCCACGGGGCACGATCACGTCCACGTATTCGCTCATGGTGACGAGTTCGCCGACCGCGGCGCGATCGGTGGTCTCCACCACCTGCACGCAGTCCTGCGGCAGGCCGGCACTCTTGAGGCCGGCGTGGATGCACTCGGCAATGGCCTGGTTGGAGTGGGCCGCCTCGGAGCCGCCACGCAGAATGGCGGCGTTGCCCGACTTGAGGCACAGGGCCGCAGCGTCGGCGGTAACGTTGGGCCGCGACTCGTAGATGATGCCGATGACCCCCAGCGGCACGCGCATCCTGCCCACCTGGATGCCGGAGGGGCGGTATTTCATGTCGCTGATCTCGCCCACCGGATCGGGCAGCGCGGCGATCTGGCGCAGGCCCTCGGCCATGGCGGCGATGCGCTCGGGATTGAGTTCAAGGCGATCCAGCAGGGCGGCATCCAGCCCTTTCTCGGCACCGGCTTCCATGTCCTTGCGGTTGGCCTCCAGCAGGTCGCTCTCGGCCAGCAACAGGGCATCGGCGGCGGCCAGCAGGGCCGCGTTCTTCGGGCCCGTGGGGGTGCGGGCCAGCACCCGCGAGGCGGCCCGGGCCTGGCGGCCGAGCTGGTGCATGTAGGTTTTCACGTCCACGTTGGCGTCCATGGGAAATCCTCGGGTTCAGCCGGTGGCCCGGAACAGGGGGCGACCGGCGATCTTGAGCGTCAATTGTAACAACTCCGCCCACGGGCTGCCCGGGGCCTGGCCCTTGACGATACGCTCGATCTCCCCGGCCTGCCACAACAGTCCCTGCCAGCGGCGGGCCGGATAGCGCCGCAACGCCGCCTGGACCGGCCCCTTGCGCTTGTCCCAGATCCGGTGGGCCCTGAAGACGGCGGCCTGGGGCTGGTCCTCGGCCAGCGCCCGGCTCATGCCGGCCAGGGCGCGCAGTTCCCGCATCAGGGCCCAGAGCACCAGGTTGGCGGCCACGCCCTCGGCGCGCAGGCCGTGGAGCATGCGCGCGGCGCGGGCGGCATCGCCGGCCAGGGCGGTGTCCACCAGGCCAAAGACGTCGTAGCGGGCGCTGTCGGAGACGGCGGCGGCCACCTGGTCGGCATCCACCGGGCCGCCGCCGGTCAGCAGGCGCAGTTTTTCCAGCTCCTGATCCGCCGCCAGCAGGTTGCCCTCCACCCGATCGGCCAGCAGGGCCACCGCCTCGGGGGTCGGCGCCATGCCACGGCTGCGCATGCGCTGCTCGATCCAGTTCGGCAGCGCCGCGGCCTCCACCGGCCAGACCTGGATGACGGCCCCCGCCGCGTCGATGGCCTTGAACCACTTGGCGTTCTGCTGGGCCTTCTCCAGCTTGCCGGCGATGATCAGCAGCACCGTGTCCGGCGGCGGGTTGGCGCACCATTCGGCGAGGGTGCGACTGCCCTCGGTGCCAGGCTTGGCGGAGGGCAGGCGCAGCTCCACCAGGCGCCGCTCGGCGAACAGGGACAGGCTGTCGGCGGCCTGGGCGAGCCGTTGCCAGTCGAAACCGCTCTCGGCCCAGAACACCTCGCGGCTGGTGTGGCCGGCCGCCCTGGCGGCCGCGCGCACCGCGCCACTGGCCTCCTCGAGCTGGAAGGGCTCGTCGCCGGAGACGAGATAGACCGGCAGCAGTTGCCGCGCCAGGTGGCCGGACAGTTGCTCAGGACGCAGGCGCACCGGCGGGCTCCGGGTTGGACAGGCGCAGGGTGAGCTGGCGCAGCAGGCGGCCCACGGCGGCGCGGCGCATTTCCGCCTGCAGGCGCCGCTCCTCCTCGCCCTTGGCCAGGACCGCATCGGGATCGAAGCGGTACTGGCGGAACACGGTGAGGTTGCGGGCATCGAGCCGCGGCTTGCCGTCGGGCGAGTCGAGGCGGTAGCCGAGGGTGTATTTCAGCTCGTATTCCTGGGCACGGCCCTGGCTGTCCACGGACAGCACCCGGCGATCGAAGCGATCCGCGGTGATCACCAGCACGGCATCGGCGTTGGCGGCACCGGCGAGGGTGCCGCCGGCGGCGGGGATGGCGTCGCGCAGCACCCGCCACAGCGGGCCGTTCTCGGGGGTACCGGTGACTGCCAGCGCCCGCAGATCGGGCGGCAGCGCCGCGGCGCCGCGCAGATGGAACCCGCAGGCGGAAAGGGTCAGGGCGAGCAGCAGGAGGAGGATCCGGTTCACGCCCCTATTTGACCACGAAATTCACCAGCTTGCCCGGCACCACGATGATCTTGACGATAGTCCTGCCCTCGGTGAACCGCCGCACGTTCTCGTCTGCCAGGGCGATCTCCTCCACCCTGGCCTTGTCGGCGTCGGCCGGCACGTCGATGCGGGCGCGCAGCTTGCCGTTGACCTGCACCACGTACTGGACCGTGTCGCGCTGCATGGCCCGTTCGTCGGCCTCGGGCCAGGGGGCGTCGATGACCGGCTCGGCATGGCCCAGCTCGCGCCAAAGGACATGGCAGAGATGGGGCACGATGGGCGCGAGGATCAGCACCGCCGCCTCGAGCGCCTCGCGCACCACGGCCCGGTCCTGGGGCGTGGTCTCCTCGAAGCGCTGCAGCTCGTTGAGCAGTTCCATCACCTTGGCGATGGCGGTGTTGAAGGTGTAGCGCTCGCCGATGTCGGCGGTGCACTTGGCGATGGTCTCGTGGGTCTGGCGGCGCAATCCGGCCTGCCGGTCGTTCAGGGCCGAAACATCCAGTGGCGGCACTTCGCCTCCCTCGAGATGGGCATGGACCCGCTTCCACAGCCGGCGCAGGAAACGGTGGGCGCCTTCCACGCCCGCGTCCGACCATTCCAGCGACTGCTCGGGCGGCGCGGCGAACATCATGAACAGGCGCGCGGTATCGGCGCCGTAGCGCTCGACGAGTGCCTGGGGATCGACCGTGTTGCCCTTGGACTTGGACATCTTGCTGCCGTCCTTGAGCACCATGCCCTGGGTGAGCAGGCGGGTGAAGGGCTCGTCGCACTTCACCAGGCCCTCGTCGCGCAGCAGCTTGTTGAAGAAGCGGGCGTAGAGCAGGTGCAGGATGGCGTGCTCGATGCCGCCGATGTACTGATCCACCGGCAGCCAGTAGTCGGCCCGCTCGTCGAGCATGGCCTGGTCGTTGTCGGGGCAGGCGTAGCGGGCGTAGTACCAGGAGGACTCCATGAAGGTGTCGAAGGTATCGGTCTCGCGCCGCGCCTTGCGTCCGCACTCGGGGCAGGTGGTCTCATAGAACTCGGGCATGCGCGGCAGGGGCGAGCCCTGCTCGTCCAGGGTCACGTCCTCGGGCAGGACCACCGGCAGCTGGTCCTCCGGCACCGGCACGTCGCCGCACTTCTCGCAGTGGATCATGGGGATCGGCGCACCCCAGTAGCGCTGGCGGGAGATGCCCCAGTCGCGCAGGCGGTAGGTGGTCCGCCGGCCGCCGAGGTGCCGCGCCTCCAGCCAGCGGGCGATGGCCTCGAAGGCTTCCTCGGAAGTGAGTCCGGTGAACTCGCCCGAATCGATCAGGATGCCCTTGTCGGTGAAGGCCCCTTTGCCGAGATCCACTTCCACCGACTCGTCCTTCGGCGCGATCACCTGGCGGATGGGCAGGCCGTACTTGCGGGCGAACTCCCAGTCGCGCTGATCGTGGGCCGGCACCGCCATCACCGCACCCTCGCCATAGCCCATGAGCACGAAGTTGGCGATGAACACCGGCACCTTGTGGCCGGTGACGGGATGAATGGCCTTGAAGCCGGTGTCCATGCCCTTCTTCTCCATGGTCTCCAGCGTGGCCTCGGCCACCCCGGTGGCCTGGCACTCGCGCACGAATTCGGCCACGTTGGGGTGTGTCTCGGCCGCGGCCCGGGCCAGCGGGTGTTCGCAGGCCACCGCCACGTAGGTGACGCCCATAAGGGTGTCGGGACGGGTGGTGAAGACCTTGAGCTTCTCGTTCCGGCCCGCGATTTCGAACTGCACCTCCACCCCTTCGGAGCGGCCGATCCAGTTGCGCTGCATGGTCCTGACCTGCTCGGGCCAGCCCGCCAGCTTGTCCAGATCGGCCAGCAGCTCCTCGGCATAGGCGGTGATCTTCATGAACCACTGGGGAATGTCGCGCCGCTCCACCGGCGTGTCGCAACGCCAGCAGCGCCCGTCGATGACCTGCTCGTTGGCCAGCACGGTGAGATCGTGGGGGCACCAGTTGACCGGCGCCGTCTTGCGGTAGACCAGCCCCTTGCGATACAGGCGGGTGAACAGCCACTGTTCCCAGCGGTAGTAGTCGGGATCGCAGGTGGCGATCTCCCGCGCCCAGTCGTAGGCCAGGCCCAGGCGCTTGAGCTGTCCGCGCATGTAGTCGATGTTCTCGCGGGTCCATTTCGCCGGCGGAACGTTGTTCTGGATGGCGGCGTTCTCCGCCGGCAAGCCGAAGGCGTCCCAGCCCATGGGCTGCAGCACGTTCTTGCCCTGCATGCGCTGATAGCGGCTGATCACGTCGCCGATGGTGTAGTTGCGCACGTGGCCCATGTGCAGGCGCCCGCTGGGATAGGGGAACATGGACAGGCAGTAGAACTTGGTCTTCTGCGGATCCTCGATGGCGCGGAAACTGTCCTGTTCTTCCCAGAAACGCTGGGCCTCGGCCTCGATCTCGGCGGGATTGTAGTGTTCTTGCATGGGTGTCTTCTTCGGGTCTCGAAAGCGGCGGTCCGCCCGCCTGCCGGGCAGGACGCGGCGTGCAAGGATACCGCAGCCCCCCTCCCCCCTCAATCGGACTTGCAATCCCCGGAGGCTGCCACGATGATGAATGGCATCGAAATCCGTGAAGGACACCCGCCATGACCGACGATCGCCAGGACAAGCTGCTCCACGCCTACAACGAAATGCGCAAGGCTCTGAAGAAGGCCCTGCACGAAGCCGAGGAAAAGACCGCTGACACCCTGAAGGAAGCGTTCGAAAAAGCCGAGGAGAAGGCCAGCGAGCTGGGCGAGCTGACCAGGGAGGAAATCGAAAAACTGGGCGAATGGCTGCGCCGCGACTTCCGCGAGGCGGCCGAGGCATGGGAGAAGAACAAGGAAGACCTGGCCGCCTGGTGGGAGATGGACAAGGATCTCATCGAAGCCCAGCTTCTCGACTGGGTAGCCAAGGTGGCCGATCCGACCCTGGTGCAATGGGAGCTGCTGCGCGAGCAGGCCCGTTTCGGCGAATGGCACACCGGCGAGATCACCGGCCCCGGCGTGCTGATCTGCAAGAACTGCGGCGAGAAACTCACCTTCGACAAGCCGGGACACATCCCGCCCTGCCCGAAATGTCACGGGACGGTGTTCGAGAAGGTGTACGAATAAGCCTCGTGTAGGGTGCGATAGCGCAGCGTATCGCACCAAAGGATTGTGCCTTGAAACCACAATCTGCAACGGTGCGATACGCTGCGCTATCGCACCCTACAGGTTGTATTCGCCCGCAGCCCGCCCCCGGCTACGGAGTAACCATCCGGCCAGCACGGCCATCAGCATCAGCACGACCACCAGCGTATTGCCCGTGCGCATGTAGGGGGTGACGCCGGTGCGCGGCTGCACGGTACCGGAGAGGACGGCGGCCTCGAACTGGCGGGAACGGGCGAGAATGCGGGCGCGTTCGTCGATGATGGCGGAGATGCCGTTGGTGGTCACGCGCAGCATGGGGCGGGCGTTTTCGAGGGTGCGCATGCGGTTGATCTGCAGATGCTGGTGGGGGGCGAAGGAATCGCCGTACCAGGCGTTGTTGCTGCCGTTGATAAGCAGCGTGGATTCGGGCAGGAAGTCGAGCAGTTCCTCGCCGAAGGCGTCCTCGTAGCAGATGCTGGGGGCCAGTTTCTGGCCGGCTGCTTCAAGGGGCGGCTGATCCGGCGCACCGGCGGAGAAACCGGTCATGGGCAGGTTGAAGAAGTCGATGAGCGGTCGCAACACGCTGCCAAGGGGGATGTATTCGCCGAAGGGCACCAGATGGCGCTTGCGGTAGAACTGCGGCGGATCAGCAAGCACGGCGAGAGTGGTCCAGTAGCGGCCGGTTTCCCGATCCTCGATGGGCACGCCCACGATCAGCGTTGCCCCGTGTCGCTTGCCCTCTTCCGCCAGCGGCCGCAGATAGTCTGCCTCGAGGCGGTGATAGAACAGGGTCAGGGCGTTCTCGGGCCAGAGGATGAGATCATGGTCCCAGTTGTTGCGGGTCAGCTTCGCGTAGGTATCGAGCCGCAACTGCACCATCGCCGGATCCCACTTGGTGATCTGCGGCGCATTGCCCTGGACCAGCGCAACGCGCAGCGGCTCGCCCGCCGGTTGTGACCAGTTGACCATGCCGGCCAGCGCCGCCGTCACCCAAAGCAGTCCCAGTCCGACCAGGGCCAGGATCCGCGTGCGGCCGGCACGATGGACGGCAGCCACCAGCAGCGCGGCAGACAGGGCCGCTGCCCAGCCCACGCCATAGACCCCAAGCCAGGGCGCGAACCCCGCCAGCGGCAGATCGATCTGGCTGTAGCCCAGTTGCAGCCAGGTGAAACCGGTGAACAGCCAGCCGCGCAGCCATTCGACCAGCCCCCAGACCGCCGGCACCACCAGCACCAGCCAGCGCAGCCCATGCCGGTCGCGCAGACGCACGGCCAGCCAGCCGGCCAGGGCCGGATAGAGGGCAAGAAAGATCACCAGGATGGTGGTGAGCAGCACGGCCACGGGCACCGGGCTCTGGCCGACATCGTGGATGGCCACGTACACCCAGGAGACGCCCACGCCGAACAGGCCGAGTCCGAACAGGTATCCCTGGATCAGCGCCTGCCGCGGCGTGGCCTGCAACCACAGGCGAAACAGCACGGCCGGGGCCAGGAAGGCCAGCGGCAGCAGATTGAGCGGAGCAAAGGCGAGGGGCAGCAGGGCACCGGCGGCGAGGGCGAGCAGGCCCGCAGGAACCGGACGCACGCGCTCAGCCCTCGGCGGCCTGTTCGACCGGAGCGGCTTCCTCGGGTGCGCGGGTCACCTGCAGCAGGTGGATGCGACGATTGGAGGCGCGCAGGACCTTGAAAAGGAAGTCGCCGATGCGAACGGTCTCGCCGCGCTTGGGCATGTGCGCAAAGGCGTGCATGACCAGACCGCCGATGGTGTCGAACTCCTCGTCACTGTAGTCGGTGCCGAAGTGTTCGTTGAAGTCCTCGATGGGGGTCATGGCCTTGACGATGTACTCGCCGTTGCGATGCTCGAAGATGTAGACGTCGTCGGCGATGTCGTGCTCGTCCTCGATCTCGCCGACGATCTGCTCGAGCACGTCCTCGATGGTCACCAGGCCCGCCACGCCGCCGTACTCGTCCACCACAATGGCCATGTGGTTACGGCTGGCGCGGAATTCCTTGAGCAGCACGTTGAGGCGCTTGCTCTCGGGGATGAACACCGCCGGTCGCAGGATGTCGCGCAACTTGAAGCGCTGCTCGTCATCGTGCAGGAACAGGGGCAGCAGATCCTTGGCCAGCAGGATCCCAACGACTTCGTCACGGTTCTCGCCCACCGCCGGAAAACGGGAGTGGGCCGAATCCACCACGATGCGCAGGATGTCCCGCAGATCGGCGTCGCGCTCGACGACCACCATCTGCGAACGGGGAATCATGATCTCCCGTACCTGCATTTCCGAGACCCCGAGCACCCCCTCGATCATGGCCAGGGCGTCGTTGTCGATGACATGGTTTCGCGCGGCTTCGTGGAGGGCTTCGAGAAGCTGTTCGCGGGTCTTGAGTTCGCCCTTGAGGGCGTGACCCAGCCGTTCCAGCCAGCCGCGCCTGGGACTGTCGTCGTTGTCGTTCATGAGGCTTCGGAGAGTTGATAGGGATTGGGGAAACCGAGCGCGTCGAGGATGGCCACTTCGCGGCCTTCCATGCGTTCGGCCTCGGCTTCGGTCAGGTGATCGTGGCCCAGCAGATGCAGGGTGCCGTGGACGACGAGATGGGCCCAGTGGGCCGTTTCGGCCTTGCCCTGTTCGGCCGCCTCGCGGCGCACCACCGGCGCGGCGATGACCAGATCGCCGAGCAGTTCGGTCTCGACGCCGGGCGGGGCCTCGAAGGGGAAGGCGAGCACGTTGGTCGGCCGATCCTTGTGCCGGTAGCGGCGATTCAGTTCGGTGATCTCGGCCTCGTCCACGATGCGCACGGTCAGCTCCGCATCGGCAGCATGGCCTTCGGCCTGCAGGGTCGCGGTCACCCAGCGGCGTATGTCCGCCTCGTCGGGGCCGTCGGCCACGACGCGCTGCACGTCCACCGTCACGCTCACCGGCCCGGCTCCTCGCTGGCCTCGTAGGCGGTGACGATGCGCTGGACCAGGGGATGCCGCACCACGTCGCGGGCATTGAAGAAGGTGAAGGTGATGCCTTCCACGTCCTTGAGCACCTCGATCACGTGGCGCAGACCCGAGGCCTGGCCGCGGGGCAGATCCACCTGGGTCACGTCGCCCGTGACCACCACCTTGGAGCCGAAACCGATGCGGGTGAGAAACATCTTCATCTGCTCGACGGTGGTGTTCTGGGCCTCGTCGAGGATCACGAAGGACTCGTTGAGGGTGCGCCCGCGCATGTAGGCCAGCGGCGCCACTTCGATGACGTTGCGCTCCATCAACCGCGCCACCTGCTCGAAGCCCAGCATTTCGTAGAGGGCGTCGTAGAGGGGCCGCAGGTAGGGATCGATCTTCTGGGCCAGATCGCCGGGCAGGAAGCCCAGCCGCTCGCCCGACTCCACCGCCGGGCGGGTGAGCACGATGCGCCGCACCGTCTCCCGCTCCAGGGCGTCCACCGCCGAGGCCACCGCCAGGTAGGTCTTGCCCGTGCCCGCCGGGCCGACGCCGAAGCTGAGATCGCCCTCGGCGATGTTGCGCAAATACTGCTTCTGGTGCGGTCCGCGGCCGCGCACGGCGCCACGGCGGGTCTGGATGATCACCTCGTCGGGTGGGGTGATGTCGGCCACCAGGGCCTCGACCCCCGATTCCTGCAGATGCAGGTTGACCCGGGCGGGATTGAGGGTGCGGGTTTCGGTCTCGGCATAGAGATCCCGCAGCACTTCCTCGGCGGCCCGCACCGAGCGGGAATCGCCGATCACGCGAAAGGCATTGCCGCGGTTGTTGACCTCCACGCCCAGGCGGCGCTCGATCTGCCGCAGGTGCTCGTCGAACTGGCCGCACAGGTTGGCCAGCCGTTCGTTGTCGGCGGGCTCCAGGACGATGTCGGTAGAAAAGGCAGTGGTGCTCAAGGCAGGGGGTGGTTCAGGCGCAGTGCTGTGTCTGGCGAACGAGTTCGCCACGCAGGGAGTTGGGCAGGGCTTCCGTGATCTTCACGTCCACAAAGGTGCCGATTCGATCGGGCTCTCCTGTGAAGTTTACCACACGATTGCACTCGGTGCGGCCGGCAAGCTGGCCCGGATCTTTCCGGGAGGGGCCGGCCACCAGCACCCGCTGGGTGCTGCCCACCAGGCGACGGCTGTAGGACTGGGCCTGGCTCTGCAGCAGCTGCTGCAGGCGGGCCAGGCGTTCCTTCTTGACCTCGGCCGGCACGTCGTCGGGCAACAGCGCCGCCGGCGTGCCGGGACGCGGGCTGTAGATGAACGAGAAGGAGTGATCGAAGCCCACCTCCGCGACCAGATCCAGCGTGGACTGGAAATCGGCCTCGGTCTCGCCGGGGAAGCCGACGATGAAATCGGAGGAGAGGCGAATGTCCGGCCGGGCCTCGCGCAGGCGACGCACGATGGACCGGTACTCGAGCACCGTGTGCTTGCGCTTCATCAGCGCCAGGATGCGATCCGAGCCGCTCTGGACCGGCAGGTGCAGATGCCCCACCAGTTCCGGCACCTCGGCATGGGCCCGGATCAGGCTCTCGTTCATCTCCAGCGGATGGGAGGTGGTGTAGCGGATGCGATCGATGCCGTCGATGGCGGCCACGTAGTGGATGAGCAGGCCCAGATCGGCCACCCCGCCGTCGTGCATCTCGCCGCGATAGGCGTTGACGTTCTGGCCCAGCAGGGTCACCTCGCGCACGCCCTGCTCTGCCAGCGCCGCCACTTCGGCGATCACATCGTCCAGTGGGCGGGAGAATTCCTCGCCGCGGGTGTAGGGCACCACGCAGAAGGTGCAGTACTTGGAGCAGCCCTCCATGATGGAGACGTAGGCGGACGGCCCCTCCACCCGTGCCTCGGGCAGGTGGTCGAACTTTTCGATCTCGGGGAAGCTCACGTCCACCACCGCGCCGCGGGCACGGCGCACGTCGTCGAGCATCTGCGGCAGGCGATGCAGGGTCTGGGGACCAAAGACCAGATCCACATAGGGCGCCCGGGACAGGATCGCCTCGCCCTCCTGGCTGGCCACACAGCCGCCGACGCCGATCACGAGCTCGGGCCTGGCGTCCTTCAGTTCCCGCCACATGCCGAGCTGGGAGAAGACCTTCTCCTGGGCCTTCTCACGCACCGAACAGGTATTGAGCAGCAGCACGTCGGCTTCTGCCGGGTCGTCCGTGAGGGTCAGGCCATGGCTGGCCGCAAGCAGATCGGCCATGCGGGCCGTATCGTACTCGTTCATCTGGCAGCCGAAGGTGCGAATGTGGAGTTTGCCGCGCATGGATCTCGGGACACCGGGAAAAAGGGGCGTAAACTTAGCATTTTGCTCGAATTTTATCCACCATCCGGTGCCTGTGATACGATGCCGCTGGACAGGGTCAAAATCCCGCCTGCGGCCAGCCATTGCAATTGATCTCTGTCATACCCACATCGTCCTTGACGTGAAAGACTGGCCCTGACGAAAGACACCAAAGACAGAAAGGGGATGCCTATGCAGATTCCGCTCCAGACCGTCTACCACAACATGGAAAAATCCGACGCGATCGAAGCCAAGATCCGCGAAAAGGTGGACAAGCTCGAACATTTTGCCCCCGATATCATCCGCTGCCGCGTGACCGTCGAAGCGCCCCACAAGCACCACAACAAGGGCAATCCCTATACCGTAAAGATCGACATCACCCTGCCAGGCGGCGAGATCGTGGTCTCCAGTCACCCGGGCAAGAACCCGGCCCACGAGGATCTCTACGTGGCCCTGCGCGACGCCTTCGACGAGGCCCGCCGCCAGCTCGAGGACTTCGTGCGCAAGCGCCGCGGCAAGGTCAAACATCACCAGCCGCCACCCGCCGTGTAAACCCGCCGGCGCCCGTCCCTCGGCGGGCGCCGGCATCACCTCGCGCCGTTGTCCACCTCCGCCACCTGCCGTGCCGCGTCCACCACGGCACACAATGCCTCCGCCCCATCCAGGATCCGGGGCCCGTGACGTTGCAGCAGATCCGCATCGATGAGATAGAGCTGGTTGCGGGCCACGGCCGGTAACGAAGGCCAGCGCCGCCAGGCATCCAGCCACGCCTGCCGATTCTGCCCCATGCCGCTGCCGGCCACGATGATTTCCGGCCGTGCCGCCAGCACGGCTTCCACATCCACCTGTGGCACCAGCGCCGGCAGTTCCGCGAACACGTTGACGGCGCCGCACAACTGAATCACGTCCGAAATCAGATGCTGACCATTGATGGTCAATAGCGGCTGATTCCAGATCTCGTAGAACAGTCGCACCGGTCGGCGGCCGGCGTAGGTTTCCTGCAAGCGTCGGTAACGGGCCTCGAAGGCCCGGGCAAAACGTTGTGCCTGCGCCACCGTGCCAGCCAGCCTGCCAAGGCGCCGTGCCGTGGCGGCCACGTCCAGCACTCTCCGCGGTTCGTTGCGAAAGACCGGGATCCCCAACCGTTCCAGCGCTTCCACCTGCGCCGGATTGTTGCCGCTCGACCAGGCCACCACCAGATCCGGCCGCAGGGCCACGATGCGTTCGACATCGATATTGTTGTAGCCACCCACTCGTTGAATCGCTTTTGCCGCCGGCGGATAGTCACTGTAGTTGACCGCCCCGACAATCTTCTCGCCGGC
>Ga0256832_1002296_pt1 | contig 13045 bp, 10 predicted proteins | sample 134614metaG_FD_190534 | JGI IMG/M metagenome (GOLD analysis project Ga0256832, IMG submission 190534) | Hydrothermal vent microbial communities from Lau Basin, Pacific Ocean - 134-614 | ecosystem: Environmental > Aquatic > Marine > Hydrothermal vents | place: Pacific Ocean: Lau Basin | collected... | reverse complement strand
CCATTTCCTTCAGTATATCGTATGCCAGCAGGGCGCCACTCACCTCGTGATTTACCCTGTTGATGGCATTTCCTATGTCGTGAAGGTATCCGGCGATTTCGGCAAGCTCTGCCAGCCTTTCATCGTATCCCAGTTCTCTGAGTATTCTCCCTGCCTGATAGGATACCCATCCCACGTGTCTGAAACCATGCTCTGTATAGCCCAGGGCTTCCAGGGATTTGTCTGCCAGCTCTATGAAGTAGCGGACCTTGGGATTCTGCTTCACATCTTCCACCGTAATAGTGGAATTTTTAACAGTCATAATGAACCTCCTTTATGATGGGACTGTAACGGATGGTTAAAAGTCCTCTGATACCCATTTACCTCCTTTGAAGGACTGATTTTTATAAATGAATGACGGCGGTGGGACTCGAACCCACGACACGGGGCTTATGAGACCCCCGCTCTGCCTCTGAGCTACGCCGCCGTCAATGGAAATTGCGGGGGCGGGATTTGAACCCGCGACCTCCGGGTTATGAGCCCGGCGAGCTACCAGACTGCTCCACCCCGCGTTCGACGGCTCAATAATTTTAAAGGAAGCCCTCTGGGAATGCAAGAAGGCGGGGGAGGGGTCCAGAACCCCTCATCTTATAACGATTTTCCTTCTCAGGCTACGATTATTTTCCCGTATCTCCACTATGTAGATGCTGGCGGGGAGGCTTATTCTGATGTCTCCGTAATGATTTTCGATATGTCTGACCAGCCTTCCGGATGGGTTGAATATCCGGATTTCATATGGCGGATTCAGACCGGAAATCCATAGTCCTCCCGATACCGGCGTTATCCTTATGGATGGAGCATTTTCTCCTCTGGAGACCGCAGGATTCACGAGCCAGTAGAACAACGTATCGGTGCTGGAGGCATTCCCGGCACTGTCGGAAGCTGCTGCAAAGTAGAATACCTGAACACTGTCCGTGGGAAGGGGGAGGGAGGGAATCTGACCGCCGAACCATCCACCGACCGCGGGATTCATGGGGATGGAGTTCCAGGAGCCGGATACCCCGACCCTGTAGAAGAGATTTACATGTTCTATTCCCGCCTTGTCGTCTGTGGCAAACACATCCACATCCCTTGCATCTGCGGTTGTATCTCTGTCCAGAACCGTAAGGCTGTCCACATACGGGGGATTTAAGTCCAGTCCCTTCAGCTTCACAATCCAGAAATCCTTTTTCCCGGACCCATAGGACCTGGTATATCCGACCCCTATGTAATAGCCTTCGTCATCCACCATTATCCTCTCTCCCCTGTCGGCACTGTCTGCTCCGAATGTGGCTGTCCATATGGTATCTCCATCTTCGTTGAACTTGACGAACCACATGTCGTTGCTTCCGGCTCCGTAGGTACTGGTATATCCGATGGCTATATACCCATTTCGCTGGTCAATTGCCAGACCATAGAACCTGTCATCGTTCAGACCACCAATTACGCTGGACCAGAGAGTATCACCGGTCGAGGGTTCTATCTTCAGGAGCCAGCCGTCCCTGTCGCCGGCACCGAACGATGCTGTTCTTCCAGCCACTATGTAATATCCGGCGGAATCCACCATTACATCCATGAATACATCGTAGGATGGTCCGCCGAAGGAGCGGTTCCATATCACAGAACCCGTCCCCTTATCCAGCTTTATTATCCATCCCTGTCTGGACGTATCGCTGTTCACATCGGGTGATTCCTCGTATCCAGCAACGATATAAGCATTACCATCCTCGGCAACGGCAAAGAGTCTGTCGAAATCACTTCCCCCTATGGAGGTTGACCAGAGCACATTACCATCGGGGTCCATCTTTACCACATAACCATCGTATGTTCCCGATGTTCCATAGGTTCTCGATGAGCCAATGAGCACATAGTTTCCATCTCCATCCACCATCACATCGAACCCCTGGTCGAAATCCGCACCGCCAACCGTTCTGGACCATACGGTATCCCCCGTGGATGCGTCTATCTTCAAAACCCAGAAGTCGTGCTGACCTGCTCCGAAGGAGGCGGTTATACCGTTTACGATGTAGAATCCACCGGGGTCCACATCCACACCGCTGGCATAGTCGTATCCGCTTCCTCCGTACGTCTTCGCCCATACCGTATCACCTGTTTCCGGGTCTATCTTGAGAATCCAGTAGTCGTAATTGCCTGCACCCAGGGATTTGGTACCACCGACAACAACGTAATAGCCATCGGGGTCCAGGGCGATATCCTTTCCCACATCGTAATTGGAGCCACCATAAGCCCTGTCCCATACGGGCGAGCTCTCGTAATTCGCCCATACGAGCCCGGTACCCAGAATAACACCAGCAAGTAAGGTCATGGCTCTCATGGTTAAATTATACACATGCAGAATATTCACACCGGATTTTCGGAATTTTCTTCCGGATAAACCTTTATGATGCTGGAACTTGAATTACAGACCCTTCCTGCTTCGCGTATGAACAACTCCTTCACCTGATAAGGGTTTTTTCAAAATGATGAAAACTTTCCACCTTTCGATGCGGATTTCTGGATTCAACACCCATACAAGATTTCCGGGATGCCCGGAAAACGATGATTTTAAACTTTCTCGATGCACAAGAGGGAAATCGCGCGGATGTTCGATTCCATCGTCGAAACGTACGAATTTTTAAACCATCTATTCTCCTTCAACAGGGACAGGTCGTGGCGCAGGAAGGCGGCTTTGCTTGCGAGGGGAAGGGTTCTCGATATAGCGTGTGGAAGCGGGGAGATGGTGGAGCTTCTGGTAAAGAGACCCGATGTGGATTTCGTCGTGGGGCTGGATTTGAGCTGGCAGATGCTGGAATACGCTGTTCGAAAGCGCAAATTCGATAAATCTGCTTACGTAATGGGAGATGCCGAGTCCCTTCCTTTTCCCGATGGGACTTTCGACTCGGTAACCATAGCCTTTGGAATAAGGAATTTTCCCGATAAGCCCCGCTCTCTTAAGGAGATTCACAGGGTGCTGAAGCCGGGGGGTGTCCTTGCGGTGGTGGATATGGCGGGGGCTGAGGGGTTCTTCAAACCATTGTTCGATTTCTACAAGGGATATGTGATGCCCTTCGTTGCCCGTCTATTTACGAGAAACTGGCAGGCATACGAATACCTTTCCCGCAGCATAGATGCCTTCCCGCCCAGAGAAGAATTCGTCAGAATGATGGAAGAAGCTGGATTTACCGATGTTAAATACACGGATTTGACTTTTGGCGCTGCCACATTATTCCATGGCGTAAAGGGTTAATCCCTATTGGACTGGTAGGAATTTGCCGTTTCCCTTCCAATCAGTCAACTTTAAAATTTCGCCCTATGGTAAAGATAGGGCTGCTGAAGCCGAAGAACAGCAGAGTAATCACACTCCTTCCCCAGACTGTTAAGGAACTCTCTAAAGATGCAGAGGTTCTGGTGGAGAGGGGAGCGGGACAGAGCGTTTTCGTCAGGGATGAGGATTTCGAAAGGGAAGGAGCGAAAGTGGTTTCCAGAGATGAGGTATTGAAGAATGCCCGGGTGTTTCTCTTTTACAGACTGGATGAAGATACTGCAAAGGAATTGCCCGATGGCTCTACGCTAATCGGATTCATAGATCCCTTCAATAAGAAGGACCTACTGGATTTACTGGTGAAGAAGAACATCAACGCCATTGCCTTCGAACTGGTTCCCAGGATTTCCCGTGCCCAGTACATGGACGCCCTCACATCCACCGCCATGCTCGCCGGATACTATTCCGTAATCCTTGCCGCGAAGCACTATCCCCGCAGGTTCCCCTACTTCATGACAGCCGCCGGAACCCTGTTCCCTGCCAATGTGTTCGTAATAGGTGCCGGTGTTGCCGGTCTGCAGGCTATCGCCAACGCCAAGCGACTTGGCGCAATGGTATATGGATACGACATAAGACCGCAGGTGAAGCAGGAGATTGAAAGTCTGGGTGCCAAATTCGTTGAACTTCCCCTGACAGCGGAGGAGAAAGAGGGTTATGCTGTTCTGGAGGGGGAGGAACTCATCAAACGCCAGAGGGAGCTGTTGAAGGATGTTCTTCCAAAGATGGATGTGGTGATTACCACCGCAGCTGTTCTGGGCGGAAAGGCACCACTGATAATCACGAAGGACCTGGTGGAAATAATGAAGCCCGGATCCGTGATAGTGGACCTTGCAGCTCCCCGTGGTGGAAATGTGGAACTTACGAAACTGGGCGAGGTGGTGGAGCATAACAATGTGAAAATCGTGGGAATGACCGATGCTTCTGAAGACCTGTTCCTGGATGCTTCATTCATGCTCTCCAATAATACGAAGAACCTGCTCAGGCTCTTCCTGAAGGATGGCCAGCTGGTGTTCGATATGGAGGATGAAATCGTCAGGAAATCCCTTGCAACCTACAATGGAGAAATATACAGCGAATTTTTGAAGGAGGTTAAGAAATGAATATCATAACCATCGCTTCTACAGGTGGGGCAGGTCTGGACCCCATTTTAACAGCGGTTCTCCTGTTTATACTGGCTCTGATTATCGGTTTCGAGGTCATCACCAAAGTTCCTCCCATGCTCCACACCCCTCTGGTGGTCGCCTCCCACGCCATGGCTTCCATAATGGTGGTTGAGGCTATCAGGGCGGCTGGATATGGCTCCATACTGGGACTGATTGCTCTCTTCATCGGAACAGTCAACGTGGTGGGCGGTTATCTGATTGCAGACAGGATGCTTGCCATGTTCAAGAAGGATAAGAAAAAGGAGAAGTAAACCATGCATGATATAACGGTAATCCTTTACCTGATTACGGTCCTTTTATTTATCGCGGGCTTGAAGTTGCTCACATCCCCGCGAACTGCCCGTCTTGGTAATATAGTCAGTGCCATAGGAATGACCATAGCCATAATCGCTACATTCCTGGGATACTGGAACGAGCTTCACAACTGGACATTTATCCTCATAGGAGGTCTTGCCGGTGCTGTGGTGGGTGCCTTCCTTGCTTACTGGGTTGATATGAGGGATATTCCCCAGTTCGTTGCTATACTGAACAGTTTCGGAGGTGCAGTTTCTGCTCTCGTGGGAACATGGGCAATCCTCAATATGGATAAGGTGAAGCCCCCATTTGCCAGTACGGGACTCTTCGTGGGCTCCGTCGTGGCTGATGCCTTCATCGGTACCATAGCCTTCGTGGGAAGCGTCATTGCATTTGCCAAATTGCAGAAGTTGATTACCGAGCGTCCAGTCGTTCTTCCCATGAAGAACCTCCTGAATATCCTGGCATTGATTCTCGTGTTCGTCTTCGGCTATTTGCTTATTCAGAATCCACAGAACCACCTTTACCTGTATCTTATAATCCTCCTTGCAGCATTCCTTGGATTCAATATAACGATGGCTGTGGGCGGTGCCGATATGCCCGTGGTTATCTCCCTTCTCATCTCTTACGCGGGTCTGTCTGCTGCGGCTCTCGGATTCACATTCATGAATTATGGTCTGATAATGGTGGGCTCGCTGGTGGGCGCATCTGGATTGATTCTAACCAGAATAATGGCGAAAGCCATGAACAGGGACTTCTGGGGCATACTTCTGGGCAACATCACGCCCCCCGAAATGGCAACAACTTCTTCCGATGCTGCTTTCTACGAGGGAAAGGTGAAGAGTACCTCTCCTGATGAGGTTGCCATGATGCTCAAGTATGCTGACAGAATCGTAATCATTCCCGGTTATGGTCTTGCAGTTGCACAGGCCCAGAGGGAACTCAAGGAGCTCTACGACCTTCTGACGAAGGAGGGTAAGGAGGTCTATTTCGCAATCCACGATGTGGCTGGAAGGATGCCCGGACACATGAACGTCCTTCTGGCAGAGGTGGAAGTGCCTTACGAGGCTCTCAAGACGATGGATGAGGGCAATCAACTCCTGGAGGGTGCGGATGTGGCTCTCGTGGTGGGTGCCAACGACGTGGTAAATCCCCTCGCAAAGGAAGACCCCAGCACTCCCATCTACGGGATGCCCATTCTGGAGGCGGATAAAGCCAAATCCGTAGTCGTAATAAAGAGGAGTCTCAGCCCCGGATTTGCGGGAATACCCAATCCCCTCTTCATAAGGGACAATACGGTAATGCTCTTCGACGATGCCAAGAAGGCTCTGAAAGCCATAATAGACGCATACAAGGAACTCTAATCTTTCGGGCGGCTTTCGCCGCCCTTTAACATTCCTAAATGGATGTCAGGAATTCTGTTTTCATAGCTCTGTGGATAATGATCGTTATGCAGGTGCTGGTACCTCTGGCGCTGTCCGTTCAGATTTTGTTTTCCAGAAGGATGGACATCTTTCAAAGGCTCTCCATATACGCTTTTTCCACCGTTTATGCTCTATTCATCTACCTGATGGGCAACTGGTCCATCGTCCCGTATCCACTGCGTTATATTGTTCCGGCAGTTATCATCCTTTCCATGGTTTATTCCTGGTGGAAGGGGAAGCCTGCGAATGGGAGAGGGGGAGCGGGGTACTTCCTGAATATCTCCTTTTATATTTTCCTTGCACTCGTGTTCGCATATCTCGATTTTAGGGCTGTTTCGGGGTTAAAGCCTGATAAGCCCGCTGTGGAATTCTCTTTCCCCCTCAGGAGCGGATTCATATACCATGGAGGAAACAGCCCCCTTCTGAATTATCACAATGTGGATACCACCGCCCAGAGATACGCTCTGGATATAGTGGCTCTCAATGAATATGGCACGAGGGCTTACGGTCTGTATCCGAAGAATCTCCACAAATATGCCGTTTTCGAAGATACTGTATTTTCTCCGTGCGATTGCATGGTTCTCCATGCTGTGGATACTCTGTCGGATATGGCTCCCGGTATAATGGACACTTCCAATCCCGCGGGAAATCACCTGATACTGAGAATGGATTCCTTTCTCGTAGTCCTTGCCCATCTTCGCCAAAATTCCGTAATGGTTCGTGTAGGAGATAGTGCCTTCATGGGGCAGAGTCTTGCTCTCGTGGGAAATTCGGGAAATACCAGCGAACCCCATCTGCACATGCATGTTACTGTGGGCGGGGATGTTTCGGATGCCATGAGGGGCAGGGGAGTGCCTATTGCCTTCGGAGGGAAGTTCCCGGTTCGAAACGATGTGTTTCGTGGGTCCTTTCGATAAATACTGGAAGCTGGAAGAGAGAAACTACAAGCCCTTCATGGGGGATAAGGACTGGAGCGAATTCAGCAGGGTGATTCTTAAAACGAACGAAAGATTTTGCGGAAATCCGGAAATCCCAGAACCTCCTCTTTTGGGCAGGAATCCAGAGCAAACTGGAGAACGGGAAATGCCCTAAAATTAAAAGCAATGGATGTGGAAAAGAGTAAGGATGATCAGGAGCAGGAACATAGCCTTCCCATAAAAGATTCTTTAAGAGTTCTCAGGTTGAAGTCAGAGTTTTATCTTACGGAAGGATATAAAAGGGGATTGGATGGTATATGGATAGATGAGTTCGTGTATTTCCTTTCAGAGCTTTCCGATGCCCTCATGGAAGGTCAAAAGCCCGATCCGAAAGAGTGGGAATACCTGATGGGATTGCTTAGAGAAGTGTTCGAAAGGGTGAAGAAAAATAAACGCCACAGAAGTCTATTTAAGAAGTATATAGAAATCTATACCGAAGGAGAAAACTACCCCGAAAGCCACTGGTGGTGGCACGCTCTGGATTGATTCAATTGATTCACATGACGAATCCGTTTACGTTGGGGTATCTCCTCTCCCTGTAGAATGCCCTTCTGGAGACCTTCGGTCCCAGGGGAGCCTGTTTCCTCTTGAATTCTGACCTTTTGAGCATCCTGTAGGTCTTCTCCACATAGGGTTTTACCTTTTCCCCCAGCAGGTTTATCACCTCCTCGGGACCCATGTCCTCTTCCACCGCATACTTCAGAATTTCGTCCAGTATCTCGTATGGGGGAAGGACATCCTGGTCTGTCTGGTTCGGTTTCAGTTCGGCTGTGGGCGGTTTTGTGAATATCCTTTCGGGTATAACCGGTTCTATGGAATTTCTCCAGCGGGCAATCCTATAGACCCACGTCTTATATACATCCTTCAGGGGTGCATAGGCTCCTGCCATGTCCCCGTAGAGGGTTGCATATCCCGTTGCATATTCGCTCTTGTTTCCGGTGGCTATGACGAGAGCCCTGTACTTGTTGGCTATTGCCATCAGGATATTGCCCCTGATTCTCGCCTGTATATTCTCCTCCGTCGTATCGGGTTCATACCCCCTGAAGGCTTCTTTCAGATTCTTCAGATATTCATCGAATATGGAGTCTATGGGTATTTCCAGAAAGTGGATTCCCAGATTCTCCGCCAGCTGCTTTGCATCCTCATAGCTCTCCCTGCTGTTGTATCTGGAGGGCATCCAGACCCCATAAACGTTCTCCGGTCCAAAGGCATCCGCCGAAAGGGTTGCAACGAGCGCAGAGTCTATTCCTCCGGATATACCTATGACCACTTTATCGAAACCGCTCTTCTTCACATAGTCGTGAAGGGCGAGCTTAATCACATTGTAGATTTCCTCCTCGAATGCGGGGAATGGGGAGATTTCACCCTTAAACTGATATGGATTCTTCAATTCCTTTTCCACCCTCTTTATGATGACGGGCGGGATTTCATCATACTGGTTCAGGCGTGGTTCATGGGCTTTTGCTCTCAGGCTCCAGTCCCTTGGAATATCGATTACCAGTATATCTTCCTGAAATGGTTTTGCCCTTGCTATCACATAGCCCCTCTCGTTTACAGCAAAGCTCCTTCCATCCATAACGAAATCATCCTGCCCCCCCACCATATTGGCATAGACGATGGGAACCAGATTATCCGCAGCCCTCGCTCCCACCATCCTCTCCCTGTAGGTCTGCTTACTCACATAAAAGGGGGAAGCATTGAGAACCACTATTACATCCGCCCCGTTCAGGGACTGGATGCGGGCGGGCTCATCGTGCCATATGTCCTCGCATATCTCTATCCCCACCCGAAATCCTGAAATGTCCAGAATATGATAATCGTCCCCCCTTCTGAATGTTCTCATTTCATCGAATAATCCGTAATTCGGCAGAAAAACCTTATGGACTATATCCACTATCTTCCCCCTGTGGATTACTGCTGCAGAGTTGTATATGAAGCTCTCCCACTCGTCTATGAAACCCAGGATGACGATTTCATTCCCCACATGCTCCACGATTTTCTGGAGCTCTTTTTTGTTCTGCTTAACGAAGTAGGGATTTATGGCAAGGTCCTCGGGAGAGTATCCCGTCAGAGCAAGCTCGGGAAACACTATTAAATCCGCGTTTATCTTTCTACCTTCTTCTATACCCCTGAAAATCTTTTCCCGATTTCCTTTCAGGTCTCCAACCGTGGGATTCATCTGTATTACGGCTATTCGGAGGTTCATGACAGGGGAAATTTTAATGGTCGTTTCGAAATTCGCTTTTACATGAATTTCTGACATCTGCAGGGGATTTTGGCTCTTTCCCAACGGTTTAAAATTAATATGGAGAGCGTTTATGTTTTGTTGATAATCGGGGTTATAATAAAACTGGATAAAAGGAGGTTGAGCGATGATTATCATAATCGTCAATGCACTTACCTGGACATTCGTGGGTCCGGAGGGTGGTGATGTGGTGAGCATCTCTTCCGGGGGAAGCATGGCTCTTGCTGCCAGTCCCATAAACGCTTACTATTCGACGGATGGTGCTGCCAGCTGGAGCCGGGTTTCAGCCACCGATGGACTCTCTCCTGTTCCGGGATTCATACCTTCTTTCAGAACGGCAATACTGGCGGGAAGGATGTATGTATTCCACTCAGATGGTTATCTATATAGCGATGATGGAAGCATGTGGAACAGCGAGGATTACTCCGGTGTCACATATGTCTCCGAACCCCTGAACGGCTCCTTCACATTCGTTGCCGGAAATACCCTCTACAGGCTTCGCTCCGGAAGCTCCACTCCTGATACCCTGCTATCCCTCTCAACAGATAGTACCATCGTGGCGTCTGCTTCATTCGATACCCTCTGGTACGCATTCGTGAGGGTGAACGATTCCCTGGACATTTACAGGGGAATAAATACATCCTACTCCATCGTGGGCAAGATTGCCAGTGTGGATATAAACGATGTCGCCATAAATCCCGATGACCCCAATGAGCTCATGCTTGCCACGACCGGAAGCGGAATAGTGCACAGTTCGGATGGGGGAGCCTCATTCTCCGTAGAGTACGGTTCCATACTGGCTGGGCTGGTTGTCGTTCTGGATGTGGATTTCCTGAGTACAAATTCCATAAGGGTTGCTTCCTTCTATATGCCCGGAATATACGATGGAAGTCGGGGATACTTCTGGAGTTATAATTCCGTGTACGACGAGGAAGCGATGTCTGTGAGCGGGGACCTGGCTGCGGTGTTCGGCAGGGGAGTATTGGATATAGCAACTTCTAATTTCAACAATTCTGGTTTGTATGCCCACGTGATTTACACTCCGGGGATGGTTTCGAATTCCATTTCCAGCAGGCTCACTTTCATTAATATGGGCGGTGCATTGATTTCCACGAACGATGGAGGTAGTACATGGAATTCCCCATCTTTCAAGATGGATATAGGAACTGCTGTGGAGGTTGCTCCATACGATGAGAACATAATCTTTGTGGGAGGTCATAGGGCTTACGGAACGCTCTCCGACCCCAGGAGCATAGTGCTTGCACGCAGTACCGATGGAGGAGCCACATTTGACCCTGTTATAGATACGCCCATAACCGCCATTGGTTATTATCCATTCGAAATACAGGTGGGCTCCAGCTCATCCGATGTCTTTATGGTGTATGGAAGACCGGGATACTGGGACATGATGTATTCGCCCGATACCGGAAGCACCTTCTCCACCGTCATGCATAACGGCGGGTATAATGGTTTCTGCTTCTCCTGCATCGATACGCTGTTCCTGATAACAGATACCGGCGATGTTTACTGGTCCGTGGATGCAGGAGCCACGTGGAATTACATTCTGAGCATCGGATATCCTGGAAACGTCTATGCAACTTACTGGAATGGAAATCTTTACTATTCCACCGGGCACGATGCATATCTCAGGGTAATAGACCCTGCCGGTGCCACCATTGATTCTGTGGACCTGAGTTCGTATCTCGATTCTGTCATGGAGGTTCAGGTATCTCGCACGGGGATTTTATTCCTCACGGGATATGCAGGTGGAGCCTATAAGGTCGCATATGGCGCTTCTCTTACAGATTTGACTGTAGAAGATGCCCCCGCCGTTTTCGGAGGTGTAATTCCTCTGAACGATTATGTGTTCTTCTATTCCACTACGGAGGGTGGTTTTTATGCGGCTCAGGCTCCGGTTTATGAGAGAGAGGTTGTCGATAGGGTCAACGTTCGATACACCAGATGGGGGATACTGCTGGAGGGAATCACCGGACCGGTGGATGTTTACGATTTGAATGGCAGGCTCGTAAAGAGGATAAATGGAAATCGTATATACAGCCGCGATTTCTCCTCAGGACTCTATATACTGAAGACCGGTGGAGGGACTTTCAAGGTAATCATCAGGTGATTCAGCCGGGGTTTCCCCGGCTTTTTTCGTTGAAAATATTCACAGAGGGGTTTTTGAGGCCACGCCCGTGTTTCTGTTTCGGAAGTCTGACCGCGATTGGAACATAGAATGGAACCTGATGGAGGGGGCAAAAACAAGTTATTCATAACCTTGAAGTTATTCGAACTGCAAAAGCTGTTTTTAAAGTGTCAAAAATTATACAGAGATAGACGGAATGCGGGATTTATGGAGTTTTTAAGGGAAAGCCATTGATGTTCCAGGTATAACGATTTCTATCGAGGATTGTTAAATGTTCCGGGGGTGAACTAAAATCGGGAATTACCTTCCTTTCCAGGAATATTTCGATTTTGCATTAAACCGTTTTTCATGAGGCATGGAGCCAGGTTCAGGTCCATGTTTTGCTTTCATTTTCAAATGTTTTCGAGAACCACCTTGACTTAAGTGAGTAACTCTTCTAAAATTAGATTGAACTGGATAAAAGGGAGGTGGTAAGATGCTGCTGATGTTCCTGGGTTCTCTCTCCTGGAATTTCGTGGGACCGGAAGGGGGTGATATTCTGAGCGTTGCATCTGATGATGCGGGGCATGTTCTTGCGGCGGGGCTACGGGTTGCTTATTATTCCTCCGATTCCGGATATTCATGGAGCAGGGTTTCCACAGATGGATACGAGCCCCTGCCCGGTTTTCTGAGGGGTTATAAGGTGGAGATAATGGGGGGGAGGATGTATGTATTCCATTCTCAGGGATTCCTGGTAAGCGCGGATGGTAGCATATGGAACAACTATTCCCTCCCGGATATCGATTTCGTCTCCGATGAACTTGGTGGAAGCATTGCTATCGTTTCCAGGGATACACTTTACGTTCTGAATGCCGTATCGCTAACTCCTACACCTGTTTTCCAGACCGGAGTCGATACCTCGCTGATTGCCGCTGCTTCTTTTGATACTCTCTGGTATGCATTCGCCAGGACCCCTGAAGACACTATACTGATTTACAGGGGAATACTGGATACTGCCCAGCTCAGAGGGGAGTTCTACTACAGCGGTGATATAATCGATGTTGCTATAAATCCTTTCAATCCCGATGAAGTTCTCCTGTCCCTGTTTGGAGGAATATATTCGAGCACCGATGGAGGAGCCTCATTCAGTCAGGACTTTGGTTCACTCCTCTCCGGATTGTTCGTTCCAACCGATATCGATTTCGTTGCGGCGGATACGATTGTGGCTGGCTCCTTCTTCTTCTCTGGCGGGTATATAGGGGTCAGGGGATTTCTCGGATGGTCCTTCAGCCAGGTATATCCGGATGCTGTTGTGAGGGATGTGGATGGCTCCTATCTTGCAGCCTTTGGCCGGGGAGTGGTATATACACCTGATGGAGGAAGCACGTTCGAGGAAAGGAATAATGGACTCTATGCCCAGACCCTTCTTACTCCAGGAATGGTCTCCAATACGAGAACGGACAGGCTGTCCTTCATA
>Ga0256832_1002295_pt1 | contig 13046 bp, 11 predicted proteins | sample 134614metaG_FD_190534 | JGI IMG/M metagenome (GOLD analysis project Ga0256832, IMG submission 190534) | Hydrothermal vent microbial communities from Lau Basin, Pacific Ocean - 134-614 | ecosystem: Environmental > Aquatic > Marine > Hydrothermal vents | place: Pacific Ocean: Lau Basin | collected... | reverse complement strand
TTTGGCATGTTCGGCAATGTCTTCCTCGTGAGTCACCAACACAATGGTGTGTCCTTTGCGGTGCAAGTCGTCAAAAAGTTCCATAATTTCTTCAGACGTTTTAGAGTCGAGGTTTCCGGTGGGTTCATCGGCTAAAATGATAGACGGATTGTTAACCAGTGCACGGGCTACGGCAACGCGTTGGCGTTGTCCACCGGATAACTCATTGGGTTTGTGCGTCATACGGTCGGCAAGCCCGACGGTTTTTAAAACTTCTTTGGCGCGTTCGGTTCGTTGGGCTTTGGGCTTGCCGGCATATACCAATGGCAGCGCCACATTGTCCAGTGCTGTGGTTCGCGGTAGCAGATTAAAAGTCTGAAAGACAAACCCGATTTCTTTATTCCGGATTTTAGCCAGTTCGTTATCGCTTAATTTTTCGACTTCCTGTCCATTGAGCCGGTATTTGCCCGAAGTCGGCGTGTCCAATGCCCCGATAATATTCATTAAAGTCGATTTACCACTTCCCGAAGGTCCCATTAAGGCAACATATTCCCCGCGATCAATGTTTAGATTAATCCCACGGAGGGCTTTAACGGTTTCATTACCCATTTTAAAATGGCGTTGAATATCTTTGAGTTCTATGACAGGATTATTTTGAGGAATTGAAGATTTGTTGTAGTTCATTGTAAAATTCGTTTTTTGGATTATTAATTTGTACTACGAATTATAATTCTGCTTTTTATTTGAGAAAAAGAGGATTTTATCTGCTTCATAGTTTATTAGGTTCTTTGAGGTTTGTTTACTGCTTTATACTTTACTGCTGCATATAGTTTGAGGAATTGAGGATTTATATTGCTTCAAAGTTTGTTTTCTTCACTGATGCTTTTTTCTACTTCATTTAAAATTTCTGCTTTTTATTTGAGGAATTGGGGATTTTATATGTTATTAAGTTTGGTATTTTTTCATAATTTTAAAATTTTTCCTCACTCCTCAATTCAATATTATCAATCAATCGAATTTCTCCTGCATATACAACGATAAACCCACGGTATTTGTTACCGGTTATTTTTTTAGTTGCCGGTTTTAGGGTTTGTTCCTCGGCTATTTCGAAATATTCCAATTCTAAATAAGGATGTGCCTCAATAGCCTTACTGACAAAATTTTTGACCGTATCAATTGGTTCTTTTTCAAACAACACCTTGCTTTGTTTCAATACTTGATAAATAAAAGGTGCCGCCGCTCTATGATGTTGCGTCAGGCGACGGTTACGCGAGCTCATGGCTAAGCCATCCGGTTCGCGATAAATGGGTATCGGAATAATTTCAATAGGCATTTGCTGTTTTTCGACCAATTTTTTGATAATTTGTAATTGTTGAAAATCTTTTTCGCCAAAATAAGCCCTGTCGGGTTGCACTACTTCAAACAACTTTTTGACTACCGTACCAACGCCGTCAAAATGCCCCGGACGGTGTTTACCTTCCATTTCATTTTCCAAGCCGTCAAAATCAAAATGTTCACTTTGAATTTTCCCGTCATAAAAATCTTCTGCATCGGGATAAAATATGATGATTTCGGGAGATAGTTCTTTCAGTAATGACAAATCCGTTTCAAAAGTACGCGGATATTTTTTTAAATCATCCGGATTATCAAACTGCGTCGGATTGACAAATATACTGACAACCGTAACATCATTGTCTTTTAGTGAATTTTTGACCAAAGCTAAATGCCCTTGATGTAAGGCACCCATGGTCGGCACAAAACCAATAGATTTTCCTTGATTTTTGAGTGATTTGATATGATTTTTAAGCTCTTTTTTATTGCGGAATACTTTCATTATGAAAAATTTAACTAGCAACCCAGGTTGATGAGCTTCAAATATACATCAAAATTTTGTATCTTTGTAAATCAATAACAAGCCTTGGTTTTATGAAATCTAAAAACTTTTTAATAGCTTCGTCGGGTATTTATCCGTATATGAGCCATAACGATACCGCTAATTTGGCATACAAAATAGCCCGTTCCGCCAATAGTAAAGGTAGCCAAATCAGAATGTTTATGCCCCGTTTCGGCACAGTCAACGAACGGAAGCACCAGTTGCACGAAGTGATTCGGCTCTCGGGCGTCAATATCGTGATCAATGATGACGATATGCCTTTGATTATAAAAGTAGCTTCCATCCCCAAAGAACGCATGCAAGTCTATTTTATTGATAATGATGAGTTTTTTAAGCGTAAAGCTGTTTTTGCCGATGATGACAACCAGTTGTTTGAAGATAATGACGGCAGAGCGGTGTTTTTTACCAAAGGCGTGGTCGAAACGGTTAAAAAACTCAAATGGCGACCCGATTATATCTTGGTATTTGATTGGTTTTCAAGTTTGTTGCCGTTATATATCAAAACCTATTACAAAAACGAACCTTTATTTCACGATAGTAAAATTTATATGGTTTTATCGGATGAAACTTTTGAAAAACCCATGTCCGAAAACTTAAAAGATAAATTAATTTTTGACGAACTGCCCCAAGAATTTATTGAAAAATACAAAGAGCCTACTGAAATAAATCTACTTAAAAATGCTATTGATTTAGCCGATGGCGTCATTGTGCGAACCAAAAATATGCCGGAAGCCATAGCCCGGCATCTGGAAGGAAAAGATTTGGATGTTATCAATGTTTCCGATATAGATTTGGACGAAAATGAAAACGAATTAAAAACCAGAATCATCGAAGCCTTTGGCGAAAAATCTCCTGCCAATTAATGGCTGACATTAATCGTATTAAAAAAGAAAAATTTTATGTTGACTAAACAAAAAAGTATCATTGTGCTGCTATTGGCAGTTATACTAAATATTTCCTGTAAAAAAGATTTTACAACCATAGGTAACAATTTGATTGACAAACCTTTATTTAAAGGCGAATTGTATCAAGACGGTTTGGTTAGAATATATGACCAACGTGTTGAAAAAGTGATGAGTACCGGATCTGCGAGTATTGCCGGTAGCAATTTGCCTATTGCCTCCTTAGGTATTTATAAAGACAACAAATTCGGGACGCTTAAAGCGGATGTTGTCACTGATATTTTGCCCGATGCCGCCAAATTTAGTCAAGCATTCGGTGACAATGTCAAATTGCTTGGGGCTAAACTTCTGGTGCCTTATTTTTCGCATACCAAAGTTGTAAACGGCGATAAAGTTTATGTATTGGACTCTATATTCGGCAGTCATAAATTTGAAATAAAGATTTTTGAGCAAACTTATCTTTTGCCTTCCTTTGACCCGGATACCAATTTAGAAGCCAGACGACACTACTATTCTGATTTTGATTTTAATCCCTACAAATCGACTATGATAGCTGACACCATTGGTTTTAATGTTAGCAACGATGCTTACATCACTTACCAACGTGAAGAAGACGGTAGTTTTAAATTGGATGATAACAATGAAAAGATAGTTAAAGATTCCTTAGAACCGCATATGGTTATCAAACTGGATACCACATTTTTCAGACAAAAAATATTTGACCATTCGGGAGAAGATGTTTTGAGCAATACAGAAAAGTTTAAAGATTATTTCAGAGGCATTTATATGGAAGCTATCAGTGACAATGGTGAAGGTTTATTGATGCAATTGCCATTTAATAAAGCCAAAATTTTGGTACAATACACCGAAGAACAAACCGATGATAACGACACCCCCAACGACACTTCCGATGACACTGTTAAGACTGTTTACAAGGAAATAACCATGAAATTGGGCAATACTGTTGTGAACCACTATGAAAACAATTTAAGTAGTTACGTCCAAACCGCCTTGAACAATAGCGATTTAATCAATGGTGATATGGAAATTGTGTTAAAAGGTGAAGCCGGCTCAGAAGCTGTTATTCAGCTGTTTGACGACCAACAATTGCGTGACTTACGATTAAAAGACTGGTTGATTAACCGCGCAGAATTATATTTTTATGTCGATGAAACCGCAACTGCCGATATGTTGGCACAACCTTATCGGTTATTCCTTTATGACTATGACAATTCCAACATTTTAGCAGACTTAAATGCACCTGAAAATCTTCCTGACAATGACTATAAGGAATATAGCGGTAAACTAAAAACCGACAAAGAAGGGCATCAATATTACAGATTCGGAATCACAAGACATATCAGAAATATCATTAAACGGGATTCAACCAATGTCAAATTGGGCTTACGAGTTACCAGTGATGTACACACATTCTTAAAAGTAAAAGACATTTTTAGAGATCCGGATGCTTACAATCCTAAAGGCGTGATACTCTATGGTAATCAATCCACAAATACGACCTTAAAACCGGTTTTAAAAATTTATTATTCCGACCCGGAGTAAAAAATTGTTTTTCTGACAATTTATTTGTAAAATTTCACAAATACCGCTCCAAAAAACGAGCAATTACAACCGGTAACGGATAGTCTTTTAGCGTTGATTTTGAGACGCTTAAAGCCGGTTTTTTAAGGCTTTTCACTTGCCAAAACGTAATATGTAAATGCTGATGCGTCAGCTTATGGATGGTTTTTTCAATCTGTACCGGTTTATCTATTGGAACAATTTTGTATTTGTTAAACAATTGCACAAATTCTCCTTTCGAAATCCGATTTTGTTTACCGGTCTCAATCAAAGGCAATTGATATAAATTTTGCCAAATACCTTTATTTTCACGTTTTTCCAATATGATGCGGTCTTGCCATTGCACCAAAAAATAATGCAAATAACGCTGTTTAACTTTAATTTTAGACAACTTAACCGGCAAATCGGTCGTTTGTCCTGTTTGGTATGCCACACAATTAACTGCCAACGGACAATTTTCACATTTTGGCTGGGACGGCTTGCAATGTAAAGCGCCAAATTCCATAATGGCTTGATTGTACAATCCCGGTTGCTGCAAGTTGAGGTTTTGTTGTGCCAGTTTGGTAAATACTTTTTTGCCTTCGGTTGTGTTAATTGGTGTTGTTACGCCATACAAACGTGATAATACACGAAAAACATTCCCGTCTAGAACGGCAACCGGTTCATTATAGCAAAATGATGCAATTGCTGCCGCCGTATAACTACCGACACCTTTCAATTTTAAAAGTTTTTTGTAAGTATTAGGAAATGCACCTTGATAATTAGTCACGATATCCTTGGCCGTGTAGTGTAAATTACGGGCGCGTGAATAATATCCCAACCCTTGCCATAAGTTTAAAACTTCTTGTTCTTCGGCGGCTGCCAAATCAAATATGGTAGGATAATGCGATACAAACTTTTGATAATAAGGTAGTCCTTGCTTAACTTGGGTTTGTTGTAAAATAATTTCAGATAACCAAACTTTATACGGATCTTTGGTTTGTCGCCAAGGCAAGTCACGCTTATTTTGTTGATACCATTCCAAGAGTTTTCCGGTGTCCATTAGCCCAATATGTCTTTTAAACAAATAATTTGATGATAACCTTTTGACCGGAAATAATCCGGTGCTTCTTGCCGGGTTGCCATGATAAAATCACCCCCCCAAGCCCCTAAACTTTTGATTTGTCCCGGATAATCATCAAAAAATGCTTGCTGCACCATGGGACGCTTTAAAATCCGGCTAATAATTTGTTCGTGTTGGTCGATAAGCCTTTCAAATCCTTCTAAACTTTGACATTGTAGAATGTCTTGACTGATTTTTGAAATGGTTTTGACTTGTGCCGGCGTTACTTTTTTATATTGATAATTTTGGATTTCCTTGCGGCTATTTTGTTTGATATTTAAATAAATAAGAAACAGATTTTTAGCAAAAACCGGTTGAAAATTAACCACTTGCCAAACCGGATACTGTTCCCGGTAAACCGGAGCGCCAGATTGTTTTCTGCCAGATAAATGATATAGAATAGCTTGATTTTGCATAGCAACTGCCACGTCGTAACCGCTACCGCCAAAACTAATGTTAAGCAAATCAAAAGCAGACACACCTGACCATTTGGCAAGCAATGCTATCAAACTTGATGATGAACCCAAACCCCAAAACCGGTTAAAATTTAAGTTTGTTTTAAAATATTTAGAGTGTTGAAACAATTGCGGTTTTTGACGTTTAATAAATTGCAAAAGTTGTTGAATAATAACAGCTTGCGGTTTGTTACTTGTTGTGATGATTTGATTTAAATCTTTTGAAAAAACAGCTTCAAACCATTTCCCGTTGACATCATAGCTCTCCCAACGATGGTTGTCAGCCGGATGTTTATCAACTTGCAAATTTTGACCGTAACCGGCGGTTGGAATTGCCAGTGCCAAGGCACCATCTAATACGACATATTCGCCGCTAATCATCAATTTTCCGGGAGCATAAAACGACATTACTTTTCTTTTACGATAAAAAATCCATCACTACCTTTTTTTTGATATAAAGGCATCAGCATATAACCGCTAGACGGACTTTCTATAACTTGTTGATTTTGAATTGCCAAATTTTCAGATTTCTGTACCGGTTTAAAATTATAATATCCCGGTTGCATCTTAAAATTTTGATATTGATCGAGCTTGTGGCGGTATGTCAATTCTAAGTGATGCGGTAAATCTTTTGAAATGTCTTTTAACAATTGTCTACTTTGAACAACTTCCGGCAAATTTTCGGCTAAAAAACCGGCATAAGCCAGACTATGCCAAATACCGGCAGTTAAATTTCGTGTTGCTTCGGGAGTTTGGTGTGTGCCACCTTCAAAAACAACCGATGTCATGCCTTTTTGACCCAGATATTGCAAAGCTGTTCCGGGCAAACTTTCGGATAAACGCTCAATAAAAGGGACGCCGAAAGAACGGGCAAATTCCAAACTTTTCCGGTTACCCGCAGGAATAGCAAACACGCCGCTTTTGGCAGAAAAAGTATGCAAATCTAAAAAAATACAATTGTCAAATAGCCCTTGACAAATGTCGTTGACAATTAAATCATGTAAAGCATGGAGAGCGGTATAATCGGCAATATTCGGGTTTTGATTTTGCAAGTGTTTGTTGAGCCAAAGACGGTTTAAATCTTTATCAAGAAATCGTTCACCCGCTTCCAAAGCGGGAACATTACCTTTAAGAAACCAAATTTGACCGGTTGTTTCATCCAGCAGTTTTTTTAATCGAGGCAAAACCTGTTCAATAGCTTCAACGCCATTGATTTCGTTGCCATGCATGCCGCCAAGAATAATGATTTTCTTACCGGCATTTACGCCAAGTTTGTCTATAATGTGTATCTCTTTTGTGTCTTTCATCAAATTTGAAAAATGATTACAAAAATACAATTTATTCTTAAAACTTGACGCAATTGTCATTGTTAAACAACTTATATATAAAATACTGACTTGCCCTGAAACAGGTTGACTCGAAAAGTCACAAAAATCAGAACGAGGAGTTGAAAGTTCGTAAAAAAAATCAAAAATCATTAATCGGTGTTCGATATTTCTTTCCTCCCTCATTTCCTCAATTCCTCAAATAGTAAGTAGAAACATTTTTTGAAGCCATAAGTAATCATCAAAGCACCAAATATTCTACGAAGCACAACAAATCCTCAATTCCTCAACAAAACCGGTCATTTCGATACACTTTTTGCTCCTGCGTCACAAAAATCACTCAATGACCTGTGCTTTCAATTCCTCAATTCCTCAAATTTAAAGCAGTAATATAATATGAAGCAAACAAAACTCATCAAAAGCGCCAAATAAACTATGAAGCGGCGAAAAATTCCTCAATTCCTCAAAATATTAATTAACTTTGCACCAAACATCAACAAACCAATGCCCAAAAATTTATACATTATATTATTATTAGCAATTTTTGCCCCTGCAAGCATGTTGTTTGGGCAGAATCCGGTTTTGGCCAAAAAATATTTCGAACAAGGCGATTTGGATAAAGCGGCTTACGAATACAAATTATTGGTTGACAAATTTCCTTATAATGACAATTATATTTTTAATTTGATCAAAATATACCAATCTCAATCAAAATTTAACGCCGTCAACAAGCTCATCAAACAACAAAATACCAAACAAAAGCCGCAGTACTTTGTCTATCTGGGGTATAATTACCAAATGCAAAAAGACAGTATCAAAGCTCAAAAATATTATCAAAAAGCCCTAAAAGCCGTCAAAAAAACGCCATATCGGGCTTATGCCGTCGGACAAGCTTTTAAAAAATTATATTTATTGGACGAAGCACTGCAAACTTATCAAATCGCTTTAAAACAAGGTAATAATGCTAATTATTTGATGCAGATGGCTCAAATTTATGCCGAAAAAAACGATTTGCCCAATATGATTAAAAGCTTTTTGGACTTGATAGAAAAAGAACCAAAATATGCGTCGCAAGTCAAATATTATCTGACCAGAAGTATCTCACAAGACCCTGAAAATGCAGCCAATTTGATCTTAAAAAACCAATTGGTGCAACGCATCAAAGACACGCATGCAACCACTTGGTACCGACTACTTCAATGGCTTTATACCCAACAAAAAGAATACAAAAAGGCATTTTTGCAACTCAAAAGTTTATACCGCAAAGGCGATGCCGAACTCAGCGAAATTTACCATTTGGCACAAACCGCAGTATTTAACAAAAAAACCGGTGATGCTCAAAGTATTTTGCGTTTTTTGTCCACACAAAACAAGGATTCGAATTATGCCGAATTAGCCAAATTGGAATTGTTAAAACTCGATTTAAAAACTATTTTAAATCCGGAACAAAAACAAGCTGTTGCGCAGCAGTTTGAAACCTATTTACAAGAAAATTGGTCGCCCAAAAATCAAACGGATTTAAAAATTGGTTATGCCGACTTTTTGGCTTTTCATTTAAACCAACCCGAAAAAGCCTTAGACATTTTAGATGGATTGGTGCATAAAACTTTTAGCCGCAAACAACAAGCGGCTATCAAGCTGAAACAAGCCGATATTTTATTGTATCAAAAAAAATTTAACCAAGCATTAGTGCTATATACCCAAGTGCAGCTGGATTTTCCCAATAACCCGACCGGCCACAAAGCTACCTATGACATTGCCTGCGCCTCTTTTTATCAAGGCGATATCGATTGGGCACACGCACAACTCAAAGTTATCAAATCGGTGGCTAGCGATTTAATTGCCAATGATGCCATTGATTTGGACTTGTTGATTATCAACAACAAAGAAGAAGGTGATACACTTTATTCCGGACTTAAAAAAATGGCGCGTGCCAAGTTTGAAATTTACAGAAAACAACCGCAAGTCGCCCTTAAAATACTCGACACTTTAACCCGTAACTTTAAAGGACAACTCATCTACGACGATGCCTTAATGCTCACCGGCAAACTCTTGGAACAATCCGGCAAATATGATGAAGCACTACAAAAATACCAAGCTGTTTTGGACAACCAAACCGAAGACTTGCTCAAAGACGACGCCCTATTTAGAATGGCAATAATCTACGAACAGCTCGGCAATGCCGACAAAGCCAAAGCCTTGTTTAAAAAAATCATATTAGAATATCCAGCCAGCTTTTGGTATGTCGATGCGCGTAAATATTATAGAAAATTGCGGGGGGATAAGCTCTCTGACGATAATTTGTGATTTTTTTGTCGAATCAAGTATTTTAGACCCATATTGATTTAAGCAGTCTGGAAATTTTTATTCAAAACATATTGAAAGTAATAATATTCTAATTGTTTAATTTAAAAAAATAAATTGGTAAATAAAATAAAACAAAAAACACTGATGAAATATCTTGATATTGATAAATTTGCCAGCGTCATCAATTGCATGGACGGTCGAACACAACTCCCTGTGTTAGAATGGATTATTGAAAATTATGATATCGATTATCCCGATATGATTACCGAAGCCGGACCGGTTAAAATATTAGCTGAAAATAAAGATAAAGCTTTGGTAGAAGCTATTAAATACCGCTTAAATATTTCTGTTAACAAACACCATTCAAAACATATTTTTATTGTAGCCCACTATGACTGTGCGGGCAATCCCGAAAAAAAAGCGGTACAGCTCAAACAATTAAAAAAAGCCATTAAACGCGTTAAAAAAATGGGGTTTGAGGTTGATGAAATTGTAGGTTTATGGGTAGGAAAAAATTGGAAAGTTAAGAGAGTATATTAATAAATCAAATAGTTATGCTAACATGGCACATTTAATATTTATCCTCAAAAACTGAGAAAAACAAGTTAGTAATTTCACTATTACCCTATTTTCGGGCAATAAAGCTTACAGGATGTATCAAAAAATTTTAAATGAGATATTTAACGAAGTAAACCGGTTGAACTTGCAAGGCAAACAAGCGGATTATATACCCGAATTGGCCAAAATTTCACCGGACAAATTCGCTATAAATCTGACAGAATTATCAGGTAAAAATTACGGAATAGGTGATATCAACGACAAATTCAGCCTTCAAAGTATCGCCAAAGTTTTTGCCTTTACTTTGGCTTACAAGCTAAAAGGCAATGAGGTTTTCCGACATGTCGGCATAGAACCCTCCGGTGACCCGTTCAACTCGTTAATCCAATTGGAACAAGAAGAAGGCATGCCCCGCAATCCTTTGATCAATGCCGGGGCTTTGGCTATCTGTGATGTATTGATAGATGAATTACCCAATCCCGAACAGGATTTATTTGATTTTATTAAAAAAATTGCACAAAACAATACAATATCTTACAACCCGAAAGTATATCAATCCGAAAAAAAGACGAGTTACCGTAATCGTGCTCTGATTAACTTAATGAAATCTTTCGGTCGTATTCATAATGATACCGAAGCAGTTTTAGATTTATATTTTAAACTATGTTCGGTAGAAATGACTGCCCCGGAATTGTCCCGGACTTTTTTATTATATGCCAATCATGGCAAACTGCCCGGCACGCAAGAACAAATTTTGACTAGCAGTCAGTCTAAGCGCTTAAATGCCATTATGCAGACTTGTGGTTTTTATGATGAAGCCGGAGAATTCACCTTCCGCGTTGGCTTGCCCGGAAAGAGTGGTGTCGGTGGTGGCATTGCGGCTATTCATCCGGGAAAATACGCCGTAGCGGTTTGGAGTCCGTTACTCAATCCGAAAGGTAATTCCGTTAAAGGTATGAAAGCTTTGGAATTATTGACAACCAAATTGGGTTGGAGTATTTTTTAAAAGAAAAACATTCAATTCTTATACAAACAAAATCTCCGCCGGAAAAGTCCGGCGGAGATGAAAAATATAAAAAACTTCAATTTACTGATTTTTAAAAGCTTTAAGTTTTTCAATCAATTTAGGAACCACTTCAAAAGCATCGCCAACAACACCATAATCGGCAGCTTTAAAGAATGGTGCTTCCGGATCGTTATTAATGACTAACATGTTTTTGGAACCATTGACGCCGGCCAAATGTTGAATGGCTCCCGAAATACCTATGGCAATATACAAATTAGGGGCGACTTGCTTTCCGGTTTGTCCGACGTGTTCGGTATGCGGACGCCACCCCATATCGGCCACGGGCTTGGAGCAAGCAGTAGCAGCGCCGAGCACATCGGCTAATTCTTCTACCATACCCCAATTTTCGGGTCCTTTCAAACCGCGACCGGCTGATACGATAATATCGGCATCGGTCAAAGATACTTTACCCGTAGCTTTATCTACTTTGGTAACTTTGTATGTTTCATAAACACTTTTATCAACATCCGGCGCAAAATCTTCTACACTTCCCGCTACCGGATTTTCAAGCATTCCAAAAGAATTTTTTGCCAAACGTAACAATTTTTTATCGCTTAAAACTTCTGTATAAGCGATGCCTTTGTTTGAAAAAACTTTTCTTTTTACGGTAAAATTTCCGCCATCTTCCGGCAAACCAATAACATGAGAAACATAACCTGCATCTAATTTATCAGCCAGAATAGGTCCCATGTAAACGGCATCATTGCTGTCGCTGATTAAAATCAAATCGGCGCCTTGTTGGCCGGCAGCTTGTGCAACCATTTGGGCATGGGCAAAAGCATTAAAGGTTTTGAGCGTGTCATCATTGACATTTAATACTTTCGAAACACCATATTGAAATAAACTGTCGGCATCTTCCAAACCGGCACCAACGGCTACAACGTCTTGTCCGGTTTTGTCGGCATAAGCTTTGGCATAAGAAGCTAATTCTTTGGCACTTTTAGCCACTTTTCCGTTTTGTTGTTCTGCATATATTAAGATTGACATAATAATATTTTTTTAGTTTAACATTAAATAACTTTGGCTTCGTTGTGTAACAAATCGATAAGCTCATCCAAATTATCCTTATCGACTAATTTAATAGCACCTTTGGGCGCCGGTTTTTCAAACTTGTCAATTTTGGTTTTAACCGCTGCTTCAACAGCCGGCAATACTTCCAATGGTTTTTTGCGAGCCATCATAATTCCGCGCATATTCGGAATACGCAATTCTTCTTCTTTCACCAAACCCTTTTGTCCGCCTATGATTAAGGGCAAACTCGTTTCTATAAATTCTTTCCCGCCATCAATTTCACGGGCAACTTCAACCATATTATTGTCTTTAAGTTCCAGTCCCATAACGGCATTGATAAACTTTTTGCTTGTCATGCCGGCAACTAAGCCGTGGACCATACCACCGTTATAATCTAATGATTCTTTTCCGGCGATAATCAGGTCAAATTCATCGTGATTGTTGATGTAATGGGCAATTTGAACTGCCGTAAAATAACTGTCTTTCGGATCGGCATCGATGCGAACAGCTTTATCGGCACCAATAGCTAAAACTTTGCGGATAACCGGCTCGGTTTTAGCAGTTCCAACATTTAAAACTACCAGTTCCGCACCGGTTTTTTCTTTGATTTGCATGGCTTTCGTCAAGCCAAACTCATCATGCGGATTGATGACGTATTGAATACCCGATTCGTCAAATTTTGTATCATTATCCGTAAAATTTATTTTTGAAGTCGTGTCGGGCACACTACTCATTAAAAATAAGATCTTCATATAGCTTTGTTTTTTATTTTACTCAAATTTATTTCGCTACGAATTTACGATATTATTTTCAATTTATTATGCACGCATAATATTTTTTTTGAAATAATGAAAAAAATAATTTAA
>Ga0256832_1002293_pt1 | contig 13052 bp, 10 predicted proteins | sample 134614metaG_FD_190534 | JGI IMG/M metagenome (GOLD analysis project Ga0256832, IMG submission 190534) | Hydrothermal vent microbial communities from Lau Basin, Pacific Ocean - 134-614 | ecosystem: Environmental > Aquatic > Marine > Hydrothermal vents | place: Pacific Ocean: Lau Basin | collected... | reverse complement strand
GCCAGTTGGCGGGCGTTATCCACCTTTCCGATCTGGTCAATGATACGTGTTTCCGCCACATTCCAGTTGACTTTTCCTTTTTTCAGATAGTTTCCTTTATTGACAACATCATAGTTGTGTTTGCGTAACAGCTTTGTCAGTTGGTCGGCAACACCCTTGGCGCCACAGCCGTTGAGAATCTCCAACTGTATTTGCCGTTGCACGGGTGAATAGTAGGGCTCGGTCTCTTCCTGTTCCATGGGCAAAGCCGGTTGTTGCTCCGAGGGTGCCGCCTTGTCCGTTTTTTCACTGACGGAAGTTTGTTTGTTATTGCCCCAGAGGTGATCAAGAGCGGGCAGGGGGATCATATCCATAAACAGCAAAAAAGCCGAACCGGCCACAATTAAAGCGATGATGATGAAAAAAGGCCATTTGGTTTTCTTTTTTGGCCGGGGTATAGCGGTCCGGGTAACGGAATGGTGTCTTTTTTTACTGATTTGCGTGTTTTGTATTCTTCTGCGATGTCTCAATCTGTCAGAACGCTCCCAAGTTAGGTCAAAAAAATAACCGGGCTTATAACAAACCCGGTTTAAACATCAACTTGCTTAAAATGATTTACCGTTTGCTTCCGCTGCCCCAGGGCATAAAGTTGGAATAGGGCGAACCGTAATATCCGCCGTTACCATAGCCGTAACCATAGTTATAAGGTGCCTTTTCTATCCGTAAGGAGATAGATGAATTTTTTGATATGCGATAATTTAACTGCGCGCTGCCGAAAAACTGTGGTTGATTGGAATTGGATTGATCGCCAAAGCTTTGATACGGCGTGGACATGATGCCGATATTGGTTTGCAAGGTCAGATCTTCCGAAAACGGAATGAACATGCTGTTGATATAGGCATTTTGTAACACCTGGCCGCCGCCACCCATGCCAAAGGACATTGATAGCTGATGGCTCATCTGAATTTTACCCACATCCAGCCAACTGAATAGGGACGGCATGGAGGGCTGGGTCAATGCGGTTGTAATATTAGGCTGGCGCGTATCTTTTTTTAACTGCGCCGAAACCCATACCGGCATGGTGAAAACAAAAACCAATGCGAACAGGGTAGCTTTTTTCATCCTTCATCCTCCTTTGAATGGGCTAAAATATCAAACCTGTATCATTAAATCAACCTTAGTATCAAGAACGTTACTTTTAATGACCGGTTCCTGCCAACCTTAAATAAAAGCACAAGGCCGGATAGCGCTTCCGGGCCAGCTCTTTGCCCCGGACAAGGCGTAAACGGCTCATAAAAGATAAATATGTTTTTATTTTCGTAAAGGATATTTTTTATTTACAGATTTTTATTTAAATTAAGTGCCTTGCATGAAAATATATAGCCAGGTCCCACGCAATAGGACTTCGCCCAACCCCGTCAGGTCCGGAAGGAAGCAGCGGTCAGCGGATGCACTATGTGCCGTGGGTCAGCCTGGCTTTTTACATTTAAATAAAATTTTCTGCTTATGTCTTATGTAGTTATCGCCCGCCGCTATCGCCCGATGAGTTTTGAAGAGGTGATCGGCCAGGAACATATTACGCAAACGCTGGCCAATGCCATTAAAAATCAGCGTATAGGACAGGCTTATATTTTTTCCGGCCCGCGTGGCGTGGGTAAAACAACGACAGCCCGCATTCTGGCCATGGCTTTAAATGCCGAGGACGGACCGACGCCCACACCCGATATCAACAGTCCGGTTTGTCAGGCCATTATTCAGGGGCGCTCCATGGATGTCATGGAGATTGACGGGGCGTCCAACCGCCGCATCGAAGAGATTCGCAACCTGCGCGAAAACATCAACTATACCCCTTCCGAAAGCCGCTATCGTATCTACATCATCGATGAGGTGCACATGTTGACCAACGAGGCCTTTAACGCCTTGTTGAAAACGCTGGAAGAGCCGCCCGCCCATGCCATTTTTATTTTTGCCACCACGGAAATTCACCGGGTACCGGCCACCATCCTTTCCCGTTGCCAGCGGTATGACTTTAAACGTATTCCGCTGGACACCATAAAAAAACATCTGAAGCTTATCTGTGACCGGGAAAAAATTGGGGCGGAAGATGACGCTCTGCTGGAAATTGCCAAAAAGGCCGACGGCTCCATGAGGGATTCACAAAGCATTCTCGATCAGATAATCTCCTTCAGCGGTCAGAACGTGACACTGAAGAGCGTGCAGCAGGCTCTGGGGGTTCTTGATCAGGAGGTCTTTTTTAAACTGAGCGCCCTGATTGCCGCTCACGATATCAAGGGTATTTTGCTTTATGCCCGGGAACTGTTTGGTTCCGGTGTGGATTTGATGGAACTGCTGACAGGTTTGGAAGAACATTTTCGCAATCTTCTGGTGAGCCGGGCCATGGAGTCGGCGGATTTGCTGGAAGTGTCCGAGATGTATGCCGAACGGTATATCAAGGAGGCGCAGGGATTTGAGGAACGGGATCTGATCAGCTATCTTACCCTGTTGGGGCAGGCCATCCAGGAAATGAAATGGAGTCCGCAACCCTATCTGAAGTTTGAACTCTCTCTGGTGAAAATGGCCCAGATGCCGGAAACAAAAAGCATTGAGGCCATACTCCGGGAACTGAGTCAGGTAAAAAAAAAAGCCCTGAAGGCCCCTAAATCCTCCGTTTCCTCCTCCCCGGCGTCTGCTTTAGCCACCGATGTACATATTCTGTGGCCTAAAGTTGTAAAGCATATAAATTCAAAAATGCCTACACTGGGCAGTGTGCTGGCCCAGGCCGAACCTCAAAGTATTCATAACGGGCATCTGCGCGTATCCCTGCGCTGTGAACGTTTTAACAGTGAGCGCCTTGATAAAAACATGAAATTTATCAATGCCGGGATCCGGGAGGTGACGGGGCAGCCTTTGGGATTAAAAATAGACTATGAGATCGTTGAAAGTATTACGGGCCGGGCCGGGGAGAAGTTGGGTAAGGTGCGGGAAGAGAAACTTGAAAAGTTGGAACAGCTCAGGAAGGAGAATGTTCTCTTTAATAAGTTTGTTGAAGAATTAGGCCTTGAGCCGGATTTTTAATTTAAAAGGAGAATGAATTATGAATATGAATGATCTTTTAAAAAAGGCTCAGGAGATGCAGGCGGAAATGTCCAAGGCGCAGGAGGGGCTGGCCGAGATCACCGCCGAAGGCAGCGCGGGAGGCGGCATGGTTAAGGTAACCGCCAATGGTAAACTGGAAATTCTCTCCATCTCCATCGAACCGGAGGTTGTTAATGCCGATGAAAAGGAAATGCTGGAAGATTTGGTGGCTGCCGCGGTTAATCAGGCTATAAAAAACGCCCAGGAAAAAGCGGCCGAGGCCATGCAGAAAATTACCGGGGGGATGTTGGGTGGTCTTAATTTGCCGGGCATGTAGGCTCAGGCTCTCAGTTCATCGTGGTAAATAAATATGTCTCAGTTTAGAATTGCTTCTTTGGATAATCTTGTATCTCAGCTGTCCAGGCTTCCGGGTATCGGGCGGAAGACGGCTCAGCGCCTGGCCATCTATATTTTAAAGGGGTCGGAGGAGTATGCCGGGGCCCTGAGCGGCGCCATTGTGGATGTAAAACAGAATACCCGTTTATGCCGGCAGTGTTTTAATATTGCCGAGGATACATTGTGTGCCATCTGCGCGGATACGACACGCGATTCATCAAAAATATGCGTGGTTGAGGATATCGTGGATGTTATGGCCATTGAATCTTCCAATGAGTATGGCGGCGTCTATCACGTTTTGGGCGGGGTCATCTCTCCCCTGGCGGGTGTCAGCGTGGAAGATTTAAAAATACGCGAGTTGGTGGAACGGGTGCGCGCGGGCGATATCCGGGAGGTGGTGCTGGCTTTAAACCTGTCCACCGAGGGAGAAGCCACGATGATCTATCTTTCGCAACTGCTTAAAAACCATTCCGTGGAAATTACACGCATTGCCCATGGAATCCCCATGGGTTCCCATTTGGAATTTGTGGATCAGACAACGATTGGCCGCGCCATACAAGCCCGCCGGAAAATCTAAACTTTCCACTCCCAGCCTTCCACGGCCAGTTCGCAATTGGGAAACAAGGCCCGGGCTTTTTTCTCGATAGCACGTAAATCGGCGTCGCTATGGGCGGGATTGTGATGGAAGAGTAACAGTTTTTGGGCTTTGGCCTGTGAAGCGGCGTCACAGGCGGAAACGAAGGTGCTGTGCCCGTAGCCGGCAAACATTTTATATTGCTCCTCGGTATATTGGGCATCGTGGATTAGAATGTCCGCATTTTGGGAGAACTTTATCAGCCGCTGGTCGCCACCGATATATTGCTCCACGTCCGTGGCATAGACAATCTTTTTATCTTTATATTCGATACGCATGGGGTAGCTGCCATCCTTGGGGTGAAAATAGTATTTCATCAAATGGATGGAGAGGCTGCGGTCCAGGGGAAGTTTCTCCATAACATGGGCCACTTTTGGCGCCGGCCGGTCTTTGGTGAAATAGATGACATCGTTCTCGGTCATGTCATGAAATTCCTTGGTGGAACGGAATTCATCCATGGCCACGGGATAGAACTGAGGCATGACCAGGGTTCTGAGAACCTCTTCAAAGCTTTTGCCCAGAGTGGCCGGGCCGAAAAAATGGATAAAGACATTGGGCATATACAAGGGGGCAAAGAAGGGTAGGCCCAAGATATGATCCGAGTGGGTGTGATTAAAGATGAAGGTGATATGAAAGGGGGTGTCATTTCTTTTTTGGTGTTGCAGAATCTCCGGCACCAGTTCCTTTCCAAGATTAATCACGCCGCTGCCCGCATCCAGAATAACGATGTTTTCGGGGGTGCGGGCCAGCACGCAGGCGGTATTGCCGCCAATTTCCGTGCCTGCCTTTGAAGCCACGGGATAACTTCCACGGACGCCGTAAAACTTAAGTTTAAATTTATAGTCAGCCATAGGTTCTACCTTATGTTCTCATAATTGAATTATTGTTTCGCTTCCAGACGTTTTATCTTATCCCGTATCTGCGCGGCTTTTTCATACTCCTCGGCTTCCACGGCTTTTTTCAAATCCTCTTTTAGACGGTCCAATTCCTCGGAACCGGATTTGAAAATGAAACTTCGGTCCATGTTTTCCTCTTTATCCTCGGCCACATAACTGGCCTGATCCATCACCGATTCCTCAACGTATATCGGTGTCTGGTTTCGTACGGCCAGGGCGATGGCGTCACTGGGACGTGAATCCACATCCAGGGCCTGGTCGTTTTCCGTTCGCAAACGGATGGTGGCATAGAAGGTATTTTCCTTTAAATCGTTGATCAGCACACTTTCCATCCCAATACCGCATTGGGCCATGATTTGCGTGGTCAGGTCATGGGTGATCGGGCGGGGCGGTTTGATGTTCTCCAAGCCCAGGGCAATGGATTGCGCCTCATATTCACCGATTATTATAGGCAGTGTACGATCCCCTTCGGTCTCTTTTAATAAAATCCCACTGGACTGATTTTGCGTTAAAAAAACGCCCTTTACTGAAACTTCTATCATTTTAAACCTTTTTGTAGTGTTCCCCAGCCTCGACATGTTCCCGGCTGAGTTTAAATGTTGTAAGCTCTATGTTTAACAGAACTTTAACTCGGATAATTTCAAAAAAGGTTAATAAAAACGATACTAAAGTCAAAATCTTTTTAGATTAGAAGCAATCTATTGGTCCGGGAAATTTATCTCATTGATTTTCAGCACTTTAGCGAAAAAAGTTTTTCCGGGAATTTATACCTTGATCGTTCTTGAATAAAATATATATTAGGTCGATAGGAATAAAATATGAAGATAATCCTTATTTTTATTGCCATGTGCTCTTTGGCCGCCGCTCAAAGCTTTAAAGCGCTTCAACGTATTAACCTGACGGAAGCGGGGGATTCGCTGCTTTTAAGCCCCATGGCCATTGATATCAGTCCCGAACAAAAAGTCTATGTGGTGGATACGGGTCACAACCGTATCGTGGTTATGGATATCCGCGGGAAAGTTGTGCGTACCATCGGCGGTTTTGGTTTTGATGAGGAGCAGTTTGACGAACCCCGGGATATCTGGAGCCGTTCGGTGGTTGATATTTTTGTTTCCGACTATAACAATCGTCGTCTGCAACGTTTTGACCGGCAGTTGAACTTTCTTTCCTTTTTGGAAGCCAACAGCGCCCTGAGTGAGGAACTGCAATTTGATTATGCCGCCAGTTGTGCCGTGAGCAGCCAGAATGAACTGTTTTTGCTCAGCCGAAACCAGGATAAGGTGATCAAGTATAACCGCAACGGCGACGCAGAATATGCCTTTGGCTATCTGGAAAGCGCCTCGGCGGAACTGAATGAACCGCAGCAGATCGATATTTGGCGCGGAGACCGTCTGCTGGTGAGCAACAGCGGCGACTCCTCGGTGATTGTTTATGATTTTTTCGGAAACCTTGTGCGTCGCATCTCCAGTCCGCGCTTTGTAAGTCCTTCCGGTTTAACCATTATAAACGATGACTATTTCCTGTTATCCGATCCGCAGGCCGGCCGCCTTTTTCTTATCGACCATCACTATGCCGTAAGGGCGGTAAAGGCCGCGCCGGTAAAGCACCCCCGTGACGCCGCTGCCATAAAGGATGGCGATCGCTACCTGCTTTTTGTCCTGGATGGAAATGAAGTGATCAAAGGAATATTGACTCTGCCGTGAAAAAACTTCTGTTTATTGTTGTTTTTATGGCGGCAGGGGCGTTAGCCGCCCAGGGGAATTCCTCTCCCTGGCAGGTGGATTCCACCATAGTGCCCGGGCGCCCGCTTAGGTTTTTTACTTTTCCCGACCGTCATTTACCGGTAAAGGAATCGCTGGAGATTTATTTAAACAAACGGCGGGCGCAACCGGTTTTGGATTTTCGCCTGGAGGATACACGCATACGTTTTGTTCCGCCGCCGCAAAAGGGCGATACCGTACGCATCCGCTACCGGCGTTACCCCATCAATCTTAAGCGGCGCTATACCCTCTTTAAAAAAGATACCCTGACCCGTAAGGAAAGCGGAGAAATCGCCGCGAAAAAAAGAGTGATTATTTCCGCCGTGGATCTGGGGACGGCCTTCGAGGATTTCGGCAGCGGTCTGAAAAAACGCGGTTCCATCGCCCGCGGGGTGAATATCGGTTCCAACCGTGATCTGACCCTGAGTTCCGGACTGAATCTGGAACTTAGCGGCCAACTGAATGAAAACATTGAGATTATCGCCGCTTTAACCGACGAAACCACCCCCATTCAGCCGGAAGGGAACACGCAGACGCTGGATGAGATCGATCGTGTTTTTGTACAGTTTAAAAGTCCCGTGCTTGATGGAACGGTAGGAGATATCTACTACGACGTCAATACGCTGCGTTTTGGCAATCTTAAAAGAAAGCTGCAGGGTATCAACCTGTCCGGCAAATATAAAGGCCATCGTCTGGAACTCACCGGGGCCACCACGCGCGGATTGATTAAAAGACAGATTTTCATCGGCCGGGAAGGAAATCAGGGGCCGTATCAGTTAACCGGCAACAACGGCGAACGGGAAATTATCGTATTGGCCGGTACGGAACAGGTATGGCTGGACGGTCAAAAAATGAGCCGTGGAGAGAGCAACGACTATGTGATCGAATACGGCAATGGCGAAATACGTTTTACCAACAAAAGGCTGATTACCGGGGAGAGCCGCATCGAGGTCGATTTTGAGTTTTTCCCCGCCGGGCAAAAGTTTAACCGCGACGCCTATGGCGCCACTTATGAAGGGGCCCTGGGATCCGGCCTGAGCTACTCCCTGCGATATTTTCGTGAAAGCGACAGCAAGGAACGCCTGTTGGGGCGTGAGAGCGGTTTTACCTCCGCCGAAAAAGAAGTGCTCAGGCGCGCCGGTAATGATCCGTTCAGGGCATTTGTCAGCGGGGCCAGTGAGGTGGGCGCGGGAAAAGGGCGTTACATCCGGGCCGATACACTCTATGCCGATTCCCTGTACCGCATCTATAAATATGTGGGGCGCGGTGGGGGAGACTACCGGGTTTCCTTTAGCTATGTCGGCAGGGGGAACGGCAGTTATACCCGCGACCGGCTGGGGCAATACCGCTGGATCGGCCCGTCACGCGGGGATTATGAACCGGTAAAGCTGCTGCCCCTGCCGCAGGATCATCAACTGGCGGATTTGGATGTTAAGTGGCGGATCGATGAAAAAACAGACTTTAAGGCGGAGTATGCCTTTAGCCGTTTTGATCCGAATACCTTTTCCGCCCTGGACAATAGCCGGAACAATGGTCAGGCCCTCTTTATGCGTTATAAAACCCGTGACCGGCAGATCGCTCTTTTCGGTTTACGGCCGGGGCGCTTTACGGCGGATATCAGCGCCACTTATGTCGATGATCGCTTTCAGTCTCTGGACCGGCTAAACAAACCGGACTATCAACGCTACTGGAATGTGCTCACTGACAATCTTGACACCCGCGAGGAAAAAAGCCTGCAATTTAACGGAAGCTATTTCCCCACGGAGAACATAAATTTACGCTTAAACGGGGGATTGCTGAATAAGGCCGGGCAAAGGACCCGGCGTGTAAACAGCGCCCTGGAAATGCGCAAAAGCAGCTGGGGGCGCGGCGAGGTGGATTTTACCTATCTGCGCAGCCGGCAGGAGAACCGGCAAATCGACAATACCTGGCGACGTTTGCAAAGTGAATACGGGTATGGTCTGGGAGGTTTTGAGCCGCAGCTTATCTACCGCTTTGAAAACAGAAGGAATCAAACACCGGCGCTGGTAAACGGGTTTCGCTATGATGATGTGGGTTTGCGTCTTAATATCCTGGATTGGTGGCGGATCAAGGGGTTCGCCCAGTATCAGACGCGCTATGATCAGGTGTATGATGTGGAACGGCAGGGTCGGCTGACGCCGCAATCGGTGGCGCGTACCGCCCGTCTGCATTTTGAGCTCACCGGCGTGCCGCGTACCGCCCTGACGGTGGATGTGCTGCGCCGCCAAAAGGTGTTCGAGGAACGCTTTAAAAATATCCGGGTCGATACGCTTAAGCTTTTGTATGCGGATGCCACGGTTCAGGATACCGTCTGGCAGGATAATGCCACCAATCTGGCCGATGTGACCTTTAGCCACAGTCGCTGGAAAAATGCCCTGCGTATCAACGCCAAGTACAGGATCAGCACCGATCAGACCGCCTTGAGAGAAAAGGTCTATATCAAAGTGGAGCCCGGACGGGGTAACCTGCGTTTTGATACGGACTTGCAGGAGTATGTGCCCGATCCCGACGGGGATTATGTTCTGTTTATCGTCTCCTCCGGGCGCTTTGAACCGGTGACCCGCTTAAACTCGGCCTTACGGCTTACCTATGATGGCGCGGCCTGGTGGCGAAAACCCGGCCACTGGTGGCAGGTTATTCTGAAAAACCTGAGCGGGAACAGCTATCTGCGCGCGGACGAGGAGACCCGGGAACCGGATGTTGCTTCCATCTACCTGTTAAACCTGAGCCGCTTTCAGGGGGCCTATACCTTGCGGGGCGCGCTGGTGTTTGATCAGGACCTGTACATCATGAAACGTAACCGTGCCCTGAATTTCCGCATCCAGTATCGCTATCGGGATGATCGCTTTAACCAGTTCCTGGATGCGGCGGATAACGAAGACCGTCTTAATGTGGAACGGGCTTTACGCATGGACTGGCGCATTATACCGGCCCTGAAAAGCCAGACCGAGGTGCGCGGACGGTTTGTGACGCGTAACAGCCGAAGCAACGTCATGCGCAACCGTAATATCAGCGGCCTGTTGGCGACCGAAAAAATTACCTGGCGCCTGAACAAACGATGGGAGGCCCGTTTGGAAACCGAATACGGGCGCGAGGAAAACCGCACCGATAACTATCCCCTGTCCCTGTGGTATGGTCTTTTTAAGCCGCAGCTTAATTTTATTATTCCCGGAAAGGCCCGGCTTTCCCTGAATTACGAATATCAGACCGTGCGTTTGCTGGACAATCCCTTAAACCTGACCGTGCCCTATGAAATGGCCCGCGGGCGCAAAGAGGGCCTAAGCCAGCGCTGGCAGGCACGGATGGAGTATAACATCACCAAAAATGTTCTGTTTAATTTCTCATACAGCGGACGGAATGATGCGGGACTAAGCCGGGTCATCCACACCGGCCAGGCCGAAGTGCGCGCCTATTTTTAACCCGCCGCGGGCGGGCCGACCCATTTTTTAGAAGGTGATTTGCAGGCTGAGCCCCAGGTATTGCTCATCGACCCGCGGCTGCAGAAGCGGGTCGTAGGAACTGAACAGGGCATCGGCAATGGAAGCGCCCCAAAGGGCCAGGGCGGTGTATTGCATGATGCGCCGCGTTTTGGACATGGTGTTGTAGTCGTCATAACGACCGGCAATCCGTGCGGGATCTTTTTCATCAAGGTATTTTTGACGCATATTTTTTTCCAGCGCGTAGGAGATACCGACACTCAGCGTGGCACTGATAAAAGCGCCACCGAACAGATAGGCCTTGGAAGGCTGCTTTTTATACCACTGCCCCCATCCGGGAAGGAGCAGAGAGCGCAGGGCCGCCGCCAGGCGAATGTCTTCCACAAAAACATATTGCGTGTAAGGGATGACGGTTCTCTTTTCCCGTTCCTTTTCAAAACTGCTTTTAATCCTGCCGAAAAACTCCAGAATTTTGGGTGAGGTCTGTATGGGATCCGGTTCGAAAGCGGGGTTGATGGACAGAAGCGTATAGAAATGTGAGCGTGAGGAATCGGTCAATCCGGTATTAAAGAAAGAGAGGGCCAGATACTTGTGTATATGCTCTAAATCCTTTTGATCCAGACGTTCGGGGTTTTTCAGTAACGTGCGTCCCAGTTGGATAACTTCGTCAAACTTTACTTCATTATAAAGGAACCGTAATTGAAAAATATCATACTCCTTGCTCTGAGCGGAGAGGTGGCCCTGAGTAAGCAGTATGGAAAGCCATGAAAACAGCAGTACTTTATTTAACATAGGTTATTTTTAATATCTGATGTTGCTCCCGGGTACGGATAAGAACAAAATAAGCGCCCGAAGCTACAAAGCGGCCCCTGTTGTCCCGGGCATCCCAAAAGAGGGAATAGCTTCCCGGGCGGAAAAAAGAGTTCTCCAGCCGGCGTATCTTTTGTCCCATGCTGTTTAATATATCAATTTGTACGGTACCACTCAAAGGTATCTCAAAATCCATGCGAATGCGGCCGTTGAATGGGTTGGGATAGGCCCTGGCCAGGCGGAATGTTTGCGGGCCGGGCCGGGGATATTCGACGATGGCGGTAATATCCGGGGTGTAAATATCCACATCGTCGACAATATCGTTCGAAGAACCGGTGTAACCGCCGATAATAAATATTTTATTTTCCAGCAGGGCTACGGCCATACCGCTGCGGGCCGTGGACATATCCTTGCCCCGGCTCAGTTGCCCGTCACCGGTGTTAAATATCTCGACCAGGGTGCTTTTACCGCTGTTTGTTTCACCGCCAATCAGGAAAATAAAGGAGTCGATGGCCGCGGTGGCGCCGTATGCTCTTGGGGTGTCCAGGCGGCCTATTTCCGTCCAGGCGGCGTTGCTGCTGTCAGGTCTAAGCTTGTAGATGGTGTTGGTCGGGCCGCCGTAAAAATAGCCGCCGAACATGTAGTAAGTATTTTCATAAACGGCGTTAAAATGGGCGGCGCGGCTGTGATCTTCCATATCGGTATCGGCCTCTTCCCATTCACTGTTTTCCGCATCATACCACTCGATATCATCCACATAATCCGATGATTTCCGGCCGCCGAACACATAAATATGATCATTCAGGATATTAGCCGAGTGTCCTTCGCGTTCGTTGTGCATCTCATGCGCCTTGCTCCACATATTTTGCGCAGGGTCATAGACTTCCATCTTTTCCATAACCTTGTTGTTGCTGCGGCCGCCGATCAGATAAATTTTATCTTTCCAGACGATGGCGGTGGCATTGTAGCGGGCATACTTAAAGGATGCGACCTCGGTTATACTCCAGGTTTCATTGAGGGGGTCATAAACTTCCACACTGTTTAACACGTTGTTATTAACAGACTTACCGCCAAAAACATAAATTTTGCCGTTATAAGTTACCGCCGCCGCACCGGCACGCGGTATGTTCAGGCGCGCCGTGGTCGACCACTCATCGGCCGCGGCCGGGGAAAATAATCCCGCCGATAAAATTAAAACTGCTGTTAGTATTCTTTTCATGTTTTTGCTCCAAAGCATATTTCATGGAAATATAAGTCAAACATTGTGCCAGTTAACGTGCAAAACGAAAGTGTTTTTCCAGCCGTTCCCCGGCCCGTACCGAAAGCGTATCGGTAATGGTGCCCAAAGCCGGATTTACCAGCCTTATGATGTTACGGCCCGCCGGTACGATCAGGGCCTGTTTCAACGGTGTATCTTCTTTGTATTTGTCGTTAATGTAAATCCGGGCCCAGGGCGTGGCCTTTATCATCAGATAGGCAAAGTTGGGCCGGAGACGCACGTTCAGCGTATCCTTTTTCCCGGCGACGATATTCACGGTAAAGCTTTCACTTTTATAGTTGGGGTTAATCAATTCCAGGCGGTGGGTGCCCGGAGTGAGCTCCAGCGCCTGTTTCAGGGGAGTTACATCCACGGAATCGCCGTCCAGCAGCACTTTGGCCCAGGGTGAGCAACTGACATAGATGCTTCCCGTTGCCGGTAGCTCAGTCTCCGTCGGGGAAGGCCCGGACGGGAGCGTGACCGGTGGGGAGTTGTCTGCCGTCTTAATGGGAGATTGCCGGGGCCCGCTCTTTTCCGCAGGTTGTTTATTATCGGTGGCCGGTGAAGGGGGAACACTGTCCTGAACGCTGCTGAGTGTCTCCGGAGGCACAGCCTGTTCTTCCTGCCGGGGGGTAAACAGAATGAAATAAAAAAGTACGGCGATCAGTAACACTCCGAAGCCGGGGAGCCAATAAGGGGACTTTTTTTTAGCGGCGGGGCTGTCCGTGGCGGGTGCTTCCGTTTTTTCGATTTGTTGCAGCAAAACAGCCGCGTTCGGCGGTCTCT
>Ga0256832_1002292_pt1 | contig 13054 bp, 13 predicted proteins | sample 134614metaG_FD_190534 | JGI IMG/M metagenome (GOLD analysis project Ga0256832, IMG submission 190534) | Hydrothermal vent microbial communities from Lau Basin, Pacific Ocean - 134-614 | ecosystem: Environmental > Aquatic > Marine > Hydrothermal vents | place: Pacific Ocean: Lau Basin | collected... | reverse complement strand
TTGCGCATCGCCAGCCACTCCCTACCTCGAGGTTTCCTCCATTTGCGCGCTTTACCAGACCTTTCAAAATGGCTTGATCAACGATGAGTACCTGCAAAACTTGGCGGACTACGCGGTCAACTCGCTCACCGACGCAGCCCTTACCGGACTCGGCGACGCCTTGGGGACAGCGTTCCTAAACGACCTCAACGAATGGGCCAAAAACGTGCAGAAAACCATCAACCACGCCCTCAACCTTCCGTACCTGACCGTGGACAGGGCCAGCGCCCTGCTCGAGCAGACCCTCTACGCCGCCGGACTAGAGCTGCTCCGCCCCCCGCCCACTCCGACCCTTCCCACGCCTCCCGACCTCACCTACAACCCCTCCGGCGTGTTGGCCCAAGAAGGCGTCCCCGCCGAAGCTGTCCGCGGCGCCAATGAACTAAAGCGGCAAGTCGCCGACGCAGCCCAAAAGCATGGTCAAGAGGTGGCAAAAATCGCCCAATACCAGGCCGCCACCGCCCTGCTCGAAGAAAAGGCTGGCGAGGTGCGTAAAGAGGCGGAGCGGGAGGGGCGGCGAAAGGCGCAGCAGGCCCTCGTGGCCAAGGCTGGCAAGAGCATGAAAGCAATTGCCGACCAAGCCGCTGCGGTCTCCAACCGAAACCCAGCCGCGCCAGGAACCGCGGAGCAGTACCGTCAGGCAGCGGAAAACGCGGCCAGCGACCGGGAACTGCTCGAACTCATGGTGAAAGCCCTTGCCGACCTCATGGACCAGCAAGGCGTATACGCGGCCAAAACCGCCGAACTCTTGGTGCAGCAAGCCCGCCTTCAAGCCTTCAACACCGATCAACTGATCGAGGCTACGCGGAAAGCGGCGGCCAGAGCCAGAAGCGAGCTCGCCATCAACCCCGACTTCGCCGCCGAAGCCGCCGCCCGCGCCTACGCCGAGGCCTACAACGACCTCAGCCCCCAGCAGGCCTACTTCTTCACCGCCCTAACCGAGGCTTGTAAAGGGCTGCGCGCCCCGGACACGGACTGCGCCGCCGTGATGTCTGCCGCGCAGTTCGACGCCCGCTTTACCCCGTAGGAGCGGCCATGTTCGACCCGTTAAACACCGTCAACCTGACCCGAATCTTCATCCCCGACCTCGCCCAGTTTTGGAGCCTGCTTTGGACCGGGATGCAAGCCTCGGGCGCCTTTGCGATAACTCTCTGGCTTGCCTGGATCATCCTGGTCTCGGCGCTCGCCACCTGGGCGTTTTCCGCCCTCACTACCGGTAGGATCTCGTTTTCCAGCCTGGCCCGAATCATGGTGGCTGCGGTCCTGATCGCAGCCACCCCAAGCATCCGGGGCAGCGCTCCGGAAAACGGAGCCCTCTGGCAAGTCATCCACACCACCTACACGCTCACCTACGGGGACCCGGATTCATCCGCCCCGAGCTTCTATACCTCCTGGGTCGCCCCTACGGTCGCCGACGCGAGCAAGTCAATCGCCCAGGGAATGGCCCACTTACTGGGGGTAAAAGCGCTCATCTCAGGGATGTCCGTAGCGCTGGAGATGGTCACCCCGTTCTTGCGGTTTTGCGGGACGGGCGGCGCCCCAGTTCCCGAGGATGAAGCGGTGGAGGAGGCCGTAAAAGCGGGTTCCCCAGTGGTCAAGGTCCTCCGAAGCGCCCCCGTGGCCAGCGCGATTTGCGAGCTCTCTGATCGGCTCAAAAAGGGCATGGATCAGATGAACAGGACCATGGACCAGGCAATCGGCCAGTTCATCAGCGCGCTGTTGTTGCTCCTTGCCTCGCACGCCCTGGTCATCTACATCACCACCGCCACAACGGCGGTTTTCATCCTCCTCTTCCCGCTACTCGTCGCCCTCTGGCCGTATCGCACCACCGAGCGCATGTTCCCGTCGTTAACGGCCCTGGCCCTCGCCGCCATCCTCACCCTTCCGATCTCCGCCATCTTCCTGGGCGCTGGGACCCGGGTGGCCTACTCGGTCGCAGCCGCCAACATGGCCAACGCGGTAAAGAGTGACCCTGCCGTGAAGAAGGCGGTCGAGGACCTGCAAAAAGCTGCCACCGCGAGCACCCGCTGGGCCCGTGAGGGTGCCCCCGCCGCCGAGCTTTTCCTGGCCGCCCAGGTACGGAGATTGCACGCGGAAATCGGCATTCAGCGCACGCTTTACCAAAGCGCTTACGGGCGGGATCCCCTACCCGCCGATCCGCTGATTACCCTGGCGAGCGGCTCCCCAACCCCTACGAAAACCACTTACTGGAAGGTGGACGTAAACGCCCTGGTCGACTACCTGATCCGAAACGGAAGCATCCGGTGGTACGACCCAAAAACCGGAGCCGTCCTGGCCCCCGCCACCGTCGCCGTGCCCACCGACGTCACCACCTTCGGGGACCTAAAAGCCGCCTACCAATACACCCTGGACATGCAACGGACGCTGGAGGAAAGGGCCAACGCAGCGTTTATCGAATACACCCAGCGCTCACTAACGCTGGTCAACCGGTTGATGCTCATCACCTTCACCTACCTGTTCCGGCTCAAGGTCATCTACTTCACCATCGGAATCCTCTCAATGATTATGGCCATCGCGCTTTTCGCGGCTTTGACCGTCGTGCTGCAAGGCTTGGCCGGAAGGGCCGGGAGCGCCGTGGGTTCCCCCATTTCCGCTTCCTAGCCGACCTCGCTGGCCAGGTGCTTATACCGCAACGCGGCCTCCAGCGAGCCCAGCTGCTCGGAGAGGAGCGCACGCTCCTCCTGCTCGTCCTTGCTGGTGCCGAACGCGAGCTGCTCGAGGGCCGTCGGCTCGTACCGAATCACGTCCCCTTCGAGCCCGTTGGGGCTGCGAAGGAGGAACAGGACCTCCTTCTTGGGAGTCAGCGAGTCGTAAAGCCGCACCACCTCGTCGGGGACCTTCAGGATTTCCTGGACCACCCGCCCCTCGTCTGGAGCAGGCATCAAGAAAAAGTAGTTGACGTTCTGGAGAATCCCCGAGGCGTAGCCCTTCTTGAAGTCGGAAAGCGCCTGGGTGACCGCGAGGATCCCCGTATTGTACCGCCTGGCCCGGCGAAAGAGGTCTTCGATGAGGTAGGCCGCCTCGCGATTTTCAAAGAGCATCCACACCTCGTCGAAGACCACCATCTTGGGCTTGCTCACGTCGCGCTGGATGCGTCGCCAAAGAAGCTCGGCGATGAGGAGTACCCCGATCTTGAACAGGGTGGGATCGGCCCGCAGCCCCCTCACCTCGAAGTAGACGTAGTTCGAGGTGAGGTCCAGGGTCGTCTCACCGTCGAACATCCGGCCGAACGGGCTCTCGGCCGTCCAGTTGATGAGCCGCTTCGCCATGGACCGGGCGATCTGAACTTCCTGAGGCGTGAGGGGCGAATCGTAGGCCTCCTCCATCCGCTCGAGGATCCGGCGAAACATGCTCAGGGTGGGGGTGCGAAGCTTCCGGACCAACCGCCCCCCCTCCTCGACCTCGGTGGTCGACGCCGCGTACACCCGGTCGATGGCCGCCTTGAGGATGGCGAGCTCGATCTCAGCGTCCCCCTCCTGGGACGGGATCATGAGCCGAAGCAGGTTCGTCAAGAAGGCCTTCTTGGACTCATCGGGACGGACTTGCCCGGGCTCGAGATCAAAAGGGTTGATCACGAAGCCGGCCTCGGGCCCGATCCAAAGGATCTGGCCGCCGATCAGCTCAAAAAAGGGGACGTACCCCCCGCCCTGGTCGATCACCGCGATGAACCCGGACTCGAGCGCCTCAGCTGCCAGGTAGCTTTGCGTGAAAAAGGTCTTGCCGCTACCCGACCCACCAACGACGATTCCGTTGTAGGCGGTGGAACGGGGATCGAAGGGGTTCAGCCCCACCAGCGTCCCCTCGCGGGAGGTGTAAAACGCAATGGGATCGGGCTGCCCGCTCCAGGGCGCCCGGTGCGGAAAGAGCATGGCCGCGTTCCGGTCAAGCATCCGGAAGTGGTAGGGCAAGCGCTGTTCGGCGAACGGGGCCGCGCTCTCCCAGAGCTCGAGGGCATTGGGCGGAGCCCCCACGACACGCACTCCGGGTAGGGACTGGAACTTCGAGGCGACCGCCCGACGCCGCTCGAGGACTTCCGCCCAGTTGGTGCTGAAGAGGAGCAGCGCAAAGCCGACCTCGATGATGTGCTCCCCGCTACGCGCCCGGCGGATCAGGGCCTCCTCGATCATCTTGGCCCGCTCCACCATCTCGGGGTCTGCGCGAGAACCCATGTCCTCGGCCCAGGACCGGAACTGGACCTTGCGCAAGTTGAGCTCGGCGGAGACCTTGAACTGGCTGGGGTGGCCGTACTCGATCACCAAAACCCAGGACCCGGGAACGTCGAAGACCCAGTCCAGGGTCCCCGGTTGCGTAAAGCTCGGGCCCTTAAAGACCGAGACGCCAGACACCCAGTCCCGGCCCACGCGAATCCGGTCCCAGTAGGTGTTGTCCACCATGCTCCGACCGACGCGCTCGCGCACGCTTCCCCTCTCCGGAGGACGGTGGGTGCGCAGGGACGGGTTGAGGTAACGCCACAGGAATGCGACTACCTCCTCTCCCTTAAGCACGGAAGCGTGGAGGCCGCCGGACTCAAGGGCCGCCGAAATCCCCTCGGCTACCTGCTGCACGGATGCCAGCACCTGCTCGTACTGGTCCCTCCCCCATCCCTTTCCTGCCGGGATCACCGGGTCCACCTGGAAAACCACCGTCGCTTGCCACTGCCTAACCCGCCCCTCCGCCGCGCGAAGACGCAGAAGCCGCTTGCGGGCCTCCGCAATATCCCGAATCGGCCCCTCCGCCCCTTCCACGAGCCGTTGGAAGCGGTCCGGGAACAGCAGTTCCCCCTCGAAGGCCTCAAGGTATACGCGGGCGCGACTGTTCACGGGAAGCGATTGGCGCAATGCGACGGCGACCGCATCGCTGATTTTCGCCAGCTCCTGCTTAGTCAACAGGCGGGTGGGTGGGAAATCAAGTCGAAGAGCGAGTCCAACTTTGCCGTCTCGAGTCAGAACTAACCCGTCGGGGGTGACGTCCCTGTAAGGCAGGCGCTCGAGCAGCCCCTGCGCCATCACTTCACCTCGGCCTGATCAAAATCCAGGGCCACCACTCCATCCCCGTCCATCCACGAAGATGCCCCGGCAAACGTCCAGGTGTAAGTGCTCCCAGCACCATCCTCGAGCACCACCGCGTAAGCGGGCGAAACCGGCACTTCCACCTGCTCTGAACCCCCCTCGCTGACCGGTACCAACCTCAGCGCAACCGGTTCCGCCCCACCCAGCTCAGGACCGGCCACGGTCGCGGCTCCGGACACGGGATAGGCGTAGACGTAAAGAGTCCCACCAGCGGTTCCCGTGGGAACGTGCACGAAAATCAGGCTAAGGCTGGCCATGAGCCGGGTCTCGGCGTTGAACTCTACGTATCGAAGAGTGGAGCTGGCGCGAACCTGCCCTTCCCACCGGTGGAGAGGAAACCCCTCCCGAGTTTCCCCGGAAATCTCCACCGCAGCTTCACCGGAAAGGCCATCCAGGTTTACCCCAAAAGCCACCCCTGGCGCCGCCTCAAAGACCGCATGCACCCCTGTCTTCGCAGCGTCGTAAACACGAACCCGCAGCTTCTCCACACCCTCCTGCGGAACCACCTTTACCGCGGCGGTCCCCGGCCAAAGCCTCGCCAACTCACCACAACCCGTAACCGCGAGCAAGATTCCTAGCAAAAGCAGCAGGCGCGCGCCGGTTCCCTTCATGGGGTCATGCTAGGGGGGAAGGGTAGCGGAGCGTTGATGCTAGGGCCCTTGAGCTTTGTCGATGAAGAGCTTAAGGACGTCAGTTGGCGACGGCGTGCCCTGGAGACTCCCCGACGAAGGCGAGGGGGCCGCCAACGCGGCCACCGATCCAGCCTGAGGGGGGGCGCTAGGCAGCGTCAGAACCCGAATCGGCTCCCCCGCCCCCAAAACGACGGCCCGGATCAGCGCGGTGGTGTTGGCCGGAGGTTTAATCGTGCGAGCAGCGGCGGCTAGGGGGAAGGTCCAGGCCTCCGGAACCTGCTGCTCCTGCACCACGCCGTTGGTGGTCACTACCACCTTGCGGGCCTCCACCATCGCCTGCACCCAGTCGCTCAAACCACCGATCGAAGCCCTGACCAGGTCAAGCGCCAAGCTTGGGGCCACGTCCATCACCTGACCGCGCACCCCAAAGAGCTTGTCCTTGAAGTCGAAGCCCACCGCAAGAACCCCGAATGGTTCTCCCTCGAGCACGGCGGTCCGGAATTCGATTACCGCCCTACCCGTTTCGTGCAAGCGAGCAGTTCCCACTAGAAAGAGCGGTGCGCAAGGGGGCGCCTCGCACCAACGAGTTGACCGTGCCAACACCGGGGTTTCGCCGCCCGCGGGGGCCATCACCCCAGTCACCAGCAACGCCTCGAAGAAGCGCCCGGGCGGAAGCCCCAAAGCTTCTGTCCCCCTGGCCCTGGACTCTCTCTCCGCGCTGCCGCCTTCCTTGGGCGGATCAACCGCCTGGCGGGGCGGGGCCTTATAAGGGGCAGCGGGTGGGGGGGCGGGGCGGGCCGGGGCTCGGTACACGACGTCCCCGGATTCCAGGGGACGGGTGTTCACATAAGCCTGTCCAAAGCCCAATGCCAGGCTCGCGAGGAAACAGGCAAGTCCGCGCTTCACCCCATCACCCCCGAAACCAGATCGGCGACCCTCAGCACCAGGGTCTCTACCGGGTGTGGAAATGCGAGCTCGCGCACCAAAACCGCCCGCTTCCGGCTGGGAACCACCCAGACCTGGCCGGCGTAACGCAGATACGCCCGCACCTTCCGCTCCACTTTTTCCCGCGGGTAGCTTCGGTCCACCTCGACTGCCCAAACGCCGTTCCCGCGTTCCCACAGCGCGTCGGGGACGCGCTCCCCCACCTCGTTGGGAATGCGCCAACGTTCGGCTCCGAGCCTCCGCCGAGCGGCGGCCAGCAGGGCGAGGTGCACCAGCTGGCCGGGGTCCCGCCCTGCGTATTCCGGACGCACCCACAAGCGGATCCGCGGCCAGGCCGACTGGGCCACTTGCATGGCCAGGTACTCGGGCCCGGGCTTCGGCAGGTGCCCGGGCACGACGGGATCGCTCACACCTCCTCCACTTCCATCTGCCCGAGCAGGGTTTCAAGCGCTCGTCCCTGACGGTGCGTCGCCCAAAGAAGCTCGGCGAGGGCCAGGACTGCGAACGAAAGCACCGGCCCGTAAGGCAGGAAAAAAGCGAACGCGGCCAGCACCCGACCGCTCCAGACCAAGACCTTCACGTAGCGCTCGCTCATGTAGGCATACTAGGGGCGGCGTTTGGGCGACCGCCGGAGCAACTCGTGAACTACCTCAGTAGGAGAGGCGGTCAGCCTCTGCGCCTTCGCCAGCGCCTCCTGAACTTCTCGGAGAGTGGCGGCCGGTGAGCGGGGAGCCCGGACGCTTTCGCCGGGGACCCCTACCCCACGGCCCTCGAGTCGGGCCACCCCGTCGACCACCAGGACGTATTTTTGGGGAGCCCCGAGATAGAGGTGCGCTCCGGCCAGGTACAGGGTCAGGAAGTAACTTTGGGGGTCGAGGTAAGTGTAAGGCGAAGTCAGGAGGTAAACGTTCACCCCCTCGAGGACCTTGCGCCTGAGGGCCTCGGCCAGAAGCGGGTCGCGCAGATAGCTCCCCGCCCAGATGATCTCCTGGCGAGCGGACGCGGCCACCGTGGACACAAGCGGCTGAGCCGCCACGCCGCCTAGCATTCCGAGCGCCAGGAACAAAACCCGGATACCCCGCACGCCCAAATGCTAGGGGAGCTTCGGCGGCGCCGCCGAGCCCCCCCTATATTGACCTCGTCATGGAGGAGGTACCGCGATGAAACGACCGATCCTCACCGGACTTTTGGCCTTGGGCGTGCTCGCCCTCGGTGGGTACGCAGCAGCGGCCGGGGACCTGAGCAGCATCACCCAGACCTTCGCCCAAAACTTTTGCCCGCTCGTGAGGTTCTTCGCGGGACCCTTGGTATGGGTACTCATTATCGTCGCGTTCACCGTCGGCGTACTCATCGCTCTGTTCGGCGGGCGCAACGCGCTGCGGTGGCTTCTCGCGCCGGCCATCGTGGTCATCGTGCTCGTCGCAGGCAAGGCCTGGATCATCAGCCAGAGCGGCTCCAGCGCCTCGGAGGTCCGCAGCTGCATCCAAGGAACGCCATGAAAGATGAGCTCGAGCCCTCCCCTGACCTAGACCCCACCCCACTGGTGGATCCGTGGTTGCTGGCGACCCTGATCTACCCGGGGTTGCTGGTCACTCTGCTAACCGCGAGCATTCTCCCTCTTTACCTTGCCCTCCCTCTTGGCATGCTGACCAGCTACGCCGCCCTTCGGATCCGCAACCTCATCCGCAACGTCCTCCCCCCTTGGGCCATCCAAAGCTGGGGGGCCTGGCTGAGATCGCCACGACGTATCTATCCAGGGAAAGACCCCCAGATACCTCCGGCCATCCGGGAGTAAGGAAACCGGGGCGGGCCAGACCCGCCCCGGGCTCTTCCTCCACACCCCCTCTATCGCACCAACCAAGATCCCGGCACCACCGGGTCACCGAGCTGCCGGGGCACAGGATAGGACTCCGGCACCGACACCCAATCCCAGTAAGTTCGGCTACCCGCATAAGGCAGAAGGTACGGCGCCACCGGTATGGCGTGGATGTTGGGCATGTCCACCTCTACGGAGACCGACCCATCCAGGCTGTAGTAAACGATGACCGGAACGACCCAGAAATGCAAACTCCGCATGGCCATTGCAGCGATGCGCTGCGCAGCGTTGTCGAAGGCGTCGGGATCGGGCAACACGGTGGCGTCCAACCGGCTATAAACCTGAAAGTAGCTAGCATAGCCCAGCGCCTCCTCCACTTCCGGCGGCGCCGGCGGAAACCACCGCTTGAGCTCTTCCAGGGGCCATATCCCCCGGAACCTCGAGTCTCGATAATCCTCCCCCTGCAGAGCGCTAAGCGCGGTGCTGGAAGCCGAAGGCAACGCCGGGAGGGACACGCCGAGGCGTGTCGCGAGCGATTCGAGCGAAGGAGCGAAATACGCCCACTTCGCGGCCTCGAGCTTCTCGTCCTTGTAGCGCGCGCCCCGGATCTCCTCTACCACCCGCCGCACCGCAGCCACCGCTGCACCTACGCCAGGCTCTTGCACGACCGGACTTACGATCGCCCCCATTCCCAGTTCCGGTCCGCTCCAAGCCGTGGGAACGAAGACCTCAACCTCCCCTGCGGACAAGGACTCCAGGCTTCCACGGGGGCGCAAGGCGGCAGCCACGTCGTCCTTGTAATCCTGGTAATACTTGCCTGCGGCCCGGTCGAAGCTATACCGCAAGCGTTTGCGCACGCCGTCCCAGTAGATCAGGTCCGGATCCGGGTAACTCGGATTGCTTATGCATATGTTGAACTCGACGTTACACGCTTTGACTGCGGGAATGAAATAGACGGGAATGAAGTAGTCAACCTGGTGCTCGTCCACCACATCGCAAAAATCGTCGGGGTCAACCCCTGGTAGGCCAGCCCAAAAGTAACTGTAGCGGTCCAAGCGCAGGAGCTTGCTGGAAAGCGGATCCCGCCACTTCGCGGAAAGCTTCTCAAGCAAGCCCCGGCCAACAAACGACGGTCCTACCGAGGTCACCACCGGAGGTTTCGACGGGTTGAGCTTCAGGTGGGGCAACCAGAAACCCTTGGACAACCGCAGGGCCGCGCACCGAGCGGGAGCCACCGGCGCATCGAGGGCCAGCATCGCGCTCCAGTAGTAGCGCTCCTCATAGCGCATCCAGGCCCTTCGCAGATCTCGGGCCACCGCCCGGGTACCCCCGAGGGTGGAGGCTGGTAGGTACGCCTCTTTGCGGTTTTCCGGGTCGCTCGCATGCCGGTACACGGTGACGTAGGGATACTCTCCCCTGGGTACGCGCTCTGGCTTGTACCAAGGGAGCCCCGACACGTACCCCGGATCGGGGTATAGCTCAGCCCCGAGGGCGAACGCAAAAAGGAGCAAGATGCCTACCCCTACTTGCCTCATGCCTCCTCCCGGTAGGGGCGCGTCCCCTTACACTCGGGGAAACGCGAGCATGACCAGAACTTCTTCCCGGCCCGCTTGCCCCTTCTCGCGGTCTTGAGCACCATCGGTGCCCCGCACTTGGGACAGGCCGGAACCCCCTCCTTTCTCTCACCGCCCTTCTTCGCGGATTCAGCACGGGAGGCTTGGTAAACGACGAACGGGGGATCCAAAGGCTCGATGGCAGGAGCTTGGCTCACCGCCTTCAAGGCCTCAGCCGCCCCCACACGGCCCTCCCAGAAGGCACGGGCGAAGTCCTCCTCTAGCCCCCCCTCCTCATCCCCGCTCGTGCTCTCCGTCGCTTCCCCGCCGTGTTCCTCCCCCGAACCGGCGTTGACGGGTTCCTCCGCGCCATCCTCTGCCACCTTGGAGCCAACCTTCCCCCCCTCCTCCGCGTTTTCCCTCAAAGGCACCGAGGTGTCCCCTGCCTGCACCTCCCTGCGCCCGCTCCGCAGCTGTCCAAGCGTCCTGACCTCCAGGCCTGCCGCACGCAAGAACTCGGCAATTCCCGCGTCCTCGTCTCGGACAAAAGCCCAGAGGGGAACCCCTCCACTGCTGAAAACCACGTAGGGGACCACGTACCCGGCCACTTCCTCAGGCAACGCCCGCCCGTTCTCCTCCTCGACGATGAGGTCGATTACGACGCCCGCGGAAACTCGTGTGCCGGTCGGTGCCGATACCAAAACCTCACCCCACAACTCGAGTGCCCCCGGTTCCAGAGGGGGAGTTAGGCGGTAAACCGCAGGCTTGCCGGCTCTTTGGCGGATGCGATCAAAGATCCCCATCAGAAAACCTCCACTTGCGAATCACCGTTTGCCAACGCGGGAGCTTTTGCGCGATCGCCTCCCAGGTTCCTTCCGGAACGCGCTTCGCGAACCGATACACGCCTCTCCGAAACGCCTCGCCGCCGAACTCCATCAGGGGCGCGCTCGAGCGTTTCGCAGCGAGCGCGAGAACCCCATGGAGCAAGAGACGCGGCGAGTAGCGGGTTTGCGTCCGCACGAGGTCTAAGACCAAGGGTGCCACCCGCAACCACTCCACGTCGGATAGCGCGATCCCCCCTACCGCAGGAGTCCGTGCCAGCGGCATACGTAAGTCGACCCTCCGGCTCCGAATGCCCTCCCACCCAACGGTGACCTCTGCCCTGCCGGGGTAAGGAACGACCGAGCCCCCGTCCTCGAGCCACAGCCGCAGCCGATGCAGACGCACGACGCAGCGCCCCTCTTCAGCCAAACGCCAGGCCGCCCACAACAACAGCGCACGCTTGGAAAGATAGAGCGCAGTCCCCCCCTGCCGACCCTTTGCTATCCGCCGGCGCAGTCGGCGGCCAGGGACCAACCCGAGACCGTGAACGAGGTGGACGCGCCGGAGCCAACCGTCCCTCAATAGCTCCGGCAGGGAAAACCAAGAAGGGGGCACTTCCGGTAGCGCCCCCCAAATCCCCGCCCACGCTAAAACGTCTGCTATTCGCGAGCTCGCAGGGAAAGCGAGGCCGTCCCCGCCTGGGCAATCCACTCCACCTCCACCCCCTCAGGCGCGTTTTCCACCACAATCACCCCGGATAGAACCTCCCCGGGCGCCACCGCGTCAGGGTCCTTCCCAAACGTCGTTCGGACGATACGAAAAGGCAACTCCAACCCACCCTTATGAACCCGGAGATTTTCCGGCGGAACCCTGACCGCAACCGACCCCTTGTTGGCAAGCTCGAAGAAAACGTACAAGTCCGATCCCGTTCGGCTGATGTTGAAGCTATAGCGAAACCCTGGCACGCCCGTGCGAGGCCCCTCCGGCTTCGGCGGCGCATCAGGAGCCGGGGCAGCCGGGGCGGGCGCCCTGCTAGACTCTGGCGCCGGAACCGGAGCACTTCCCCGAGGGACAACGCTTGGACTCGAGTACGTCGCTGGTACGGTGGGAAAAGCCACCACGTAGCGCCGGGGAACGCTGCTCTTAGCATCCACCACAACGCGGAAGAGGGCGGTGTACCCCCCCGCCTTCACCACCAAATCCATCGCCCCAGCCATCTTCTTGGCCTTGAGGTAGAGCGTGGTCACTCCTTCAGGGCGATCGGCCCCCGGAATCTTGATGTCTAGGGCCGAGGGCTGAGAAGTCAGGACGACATCGATCGTATCCCCGAACTCGAGCACTGTGTAGAAGCGGGGCGACACGTAAAGGAGACCCGGACGCGTGGTCAGGATCCGAACGTCGTAGGTAGTCACCACCGGCTGGGCGTAGCCGCTCTGAGCAACTGCGTTACCGAAAACTGTCGCCACCGTAGCCGCAAGGATCAGGGCAAACTTCCGAGGTCCGTTCATCGCAGGAACATGCTAGGGACAAACCGCCACCGCCGCCGACACCAAGATGAGACCGCCCCCTATACTGCCCGCGATGGTTGTATTCATCCGCGGCCAGGTGGTGGAGCTCCTTGAACGCTGGCGGGATGGAACCATCGCCATCGTCAAGGACAAACAGGAAGAATACCAAGTCTTCCTGCCCACCTGGCGGGTGGCCAAGGGTGACCGCGTAGAAGGCGAGTTCGTCCCCGGCCACCGCTTCCTGGTACCCCGCAAAGGGCACCCCCCGCGGATACTGCCTGGCAAGGCGCAGAGCCTAGAGCGAGAGCTCGGCCAAGCGATCCTGAACACGGTCCCCCAGCTCGGCTACCGTCGCGCCCAAGCGCTGGCCGCCAAAGGGATGGAGGCCTTCGACTACCTCCTTCTACACAAAGACCTCAAGGACCTTTTCTACATCGCCGAAACCCGGCTTCTCGAAGAGGTCACCGAGGCCCTATTCAACTGGCGCTGGTTTTTCGTAGCGCTGAAGGAGCTCATCCAAATCGGCTTCACCCCCCTGGAGGCCGCCGACGCCCTGGAGTTTCTGGGAGCCCCGGCCCTCGAGATCGCGAAGGAAGACCCCTTTCTCCTCTGCATCACCCCCGGGGTTTCGTACACCACCCTCGCCGCC
>Ga0256832_1002291_pt1 | contig 13062 bp, 11 predicted proteins | sample 134614metaG_FD_190534 | JGI IMG/M metagenome (GOLD analysis project Ga0256832, IMG submission 190534) | Hydrothermal vent microbial communities from Lau Basin, Pacific Ocean - 134-614 | ecosystem: Environmental > Aquatic > Marine > Hydrothermal vents | place: Pacific Ocean: Lau Basin | collected... | reverse complement strand
TGGAATTGTTTTAGTAAGCTTTATTGATGAGTTACGAGAAAAATACCCTGAAAAAGCACTAAAAGAGGTGATTGTAGAAGCGACACTTCTTCGCCTACGCCCCGTTTTAATGACGGCATTTACTACGCTGTTTGGGATTTTACCTCTGCTTTATGCTACGGGTGTTGGGTCTGAAATTCAATATCCGTTATCGGTAGTGATTGTTGGGGGGATTATTAGCTCTACGCTATTGACACTTTTAGTTTTGCCTGTTGGGTATTTGGTGGTTTATCGAAAGTAGATGAGGTGTTAGATTGAAGTAGATAAAAGAAGTTTTTTCTTTAACTTCTCTACTTCAACACAAGCCTCTTCAAAAAGCTCAAAATATTCAATTCCTTCTATGAGCAAATGTTTATGTCGTTCAAAAGAGTTGATAACTTTAGATGCTTTTTCATAGGCATTTTCTCTATTTCGTTTAATATGCTCAAAGGCAATAGCTCCGTTAATAAGACCTTTTACTAAGTTTTTAAGAGGGTGATTGGTTTTTCGTAGGGGATGCCATGCCTCCTCTAGGGCTTCATGAGCATCAAAATAATCTTCTGATTTTAGAAGTGTTAAATAACTCTTTAACGCTCCTTTTAAGTCATGATTTTCTTTGAGCATTGTTTAATCCTTTATCAAATATTGAGAAGTATAGCTAACTTTTATAAATAGGAGTAAAACTATCTGGTTTTAATCATCAATAAAAGTAATTAAAGAATAAAATTTTCCTAATCATCAGTAGAAAAAACTACACACCGTTACGGCTTAAAGTCCATAAATGTGATTTTATTGACATTATCATTAACAATTAACCAAAAACTTTATAGACTATTGTTCTAATAAATTAGGTTATTAACTAAAATAATCATAACTTATGATAATTATAAAAATGAGGAGGAAACATGAAATTAGGTTTTTTAGTCGATCTTAACCTTTGCATGGGTTGTAAAGGGTGTGAGATTGCCTGTAAAGTTGAAAATGAAGTGCCATTAAGCTCTTGGCGTTTGCGTGTAAAATACATAGATATAGGGACATTCCCTGATACCTCGCGTTCGTTTACACCATTAAGATGTAATCACTGTGAAAATGCTCCATGTGAGCGAATTTGTCCGGTATCGGCATTACATTATTTAGATAATGGAATCGTAAATGTTGACAGTTCAAGATGTATTGGTTGTGCTGGGTGTATGATGGCATGTCCTTATGGAGCAATCTATATGGATCCAGAGTCAAATACTGCTGATAAATGTACCTATTGTGCTCATAGAATCGAGAGTGGTATGATGCCAGCTTGTGTGGTTGCTTGTCCTGTTGAAGCAAATATATTTGGTGATGTTGAGGATGAAAAATCTTATATCTCAAGATACATTACAGAGCATCAAGGTGATGTACAAGTAAGAAAACCTGAAAAACATACCAATCCTAAACATTACTATGTTGGTGGTGGTAATCAGACACTTAATCCTTTAGCTCATGAGCGAATTGAAGGTTATGGATTGTTTAATAACATAACACACTTAGATACAATAGGTGACCCTCATCACTCTATTTTAGATAGATTTACAACACCAATTTTTGGTGGACACAATGACCATTTGAAAAATGAAAGTTTTATAGATATGCCAAATGATGCAGACGAAAGTCATGAATCTCATGAAGAAGGAGGACACCACTAATGGATCACGGTACAGTTATAGAAGCAACCAAAGCAGTTGTAACGCTTGATGTTGCACTTCCTGGAATAATCTGGGGTTGGATGATTACACTTAACATGTGGGCGAAAAGTATTGGTACAGGTGTTATACTTGTAGGTGCTTTTTTACTTTATAGACACAAAAAAGAGGAGATGCCTAACCTTAGATGGATGATGCCTCTTATCTCTTTTATCGCTTTAAATGTATTTTTACTCTTTACTTTAGTAGATTTACACCAGCCGTTAAGAATGGTGAATATTTTCTTACACCCACACTGGACTTCAGCAATTACAGTTGGAGCATGGATGGCTTCAATTTTTACAGGACTTGTAACATTAATGTTAGCAATAGGAGCTTTAGATGCTTTCCCTGATTTTGGTCGTCATATTGGAATAGTTAAAACTCTTAGAGAAAAATCTGCATTGTATGAAAAAGTTTTCCCATTTGTAGTAGTTTTAGCCTTACCAGTGACTATGTATACAGCTATTATTATGGCAGAAGCGAGTGCTAGAGAGTTATGGGCAGCTCCTGCAGAGTTAGTACAGATGTTATTTGCAGCATTTATGGTAGGTTCTGCTTCATTAATTCTTATTTCAGAAAAATGGTCTGCAGAAGCTAGAAGAGATTTAACTTTAATCTTAGCAATTTCAGTTGCTTTATCATTTATAATGTACATGGGAGAGTATTTCTTCTCATTTAAAGCAGCAGAAGTAGAAGCAACATTGGCATATGTTCATTCAGGTGGTGAGTACTTTACACAGTTCTGGGCAGCAATGGTTCTTGGATATATTATTCCATTCTTTATAGCAATGGGTTCTTTAAAAGAAGAGAACAGAACAATGATGAAATTTGCAGCCGTAACGACATTTATTGGTCTTTACCTTGCAAAAAGTACGTGGCTAGAAATTCCACAAATGATACCGTTAAGTTAAGGAGATACATATGGTTAAGAAAATGAATAACGAAAACTCTTCTTTCTTTGAAAGTAGACGAAGTTTTTTAAAAGGGACAACATATACAGTAGCAGGTGCTGTTGTAGCTAAGGGTGTATTTTCTACAATCGTAGATACCCCTTTAATGGCAGAGGAGACAAAGTTTACTTCAACTCCAGAAAATCTATTATTTTATCCACCACATAGTGAGTGGGACAGTTTTAAAGAGCTTGATGGTCAAGATTGGAAACGTGGTGGTACAGGTAGAAATGATGGTATTAAAACAGAAGATAACCCTGATGGAATAAAAGCCACTGAGTATATGTTAGTGCCAACAGCATGTTCAAACTGTGAAGCATCATGTGGTCTAACTGCATGGGTTGATATTGGTAAATATAAAGAGACTAAAAATCCTAAAGACTTAATGGTTAGAAAATACATGGGGAACCCACTTCATGCAGGTTCACGTGGACGTAACTGTGCGAAAGGTTATGCAGCACAATCTCAAATGTATGATCCAGATAGAATACCTTTCCCTCTTAGAAGAGCTCCAGGTTCTAAACGTGGTGAAGGTAAATGGGTAAGAAGTTCTTGGGATGATGCGATGAAAGAGATTGGAACAAAAATCCATGATACCCTTAAATCGGGTGATGAGTTCTCGAAAAAGACCATCATGTACCAAGTAGGGCGACCAAACGAAAATGGATTTGGACCAAGAGTGCCTCAGTCATTGGGTGTTGATGGTTGGAACTCTCATACAAACATCTGTTCTGCAGGTGCAAGAGAAGGAACTATTCAGTGGACAAATGATGATAGAAACTCACCAGATTGGTCAAATGCCAAATTGATTTTCTTACAATCGTCTCATGCAGCTGATGCTGGTCACTACTTCCAACAAGCAGCAGGTAGAATTGCTGATGCACGTAAAAAAGGTGCTAAACTTGTTGTTATGGATCCTCGTCTTTCTAACTCAGCTGGTATGGCTGACCTTTGGGTTCCATGTTGGCCAGGTACTGAGACAGCGTTATATCTCTATTTAGCAAACCGAATTTTAAATGAAAAAGGTATCAATGGTGAAGACTTGGTTAATCACAATTTTGTAAAAAATTGGGTGAACTGGGAACAACTGATGACCAACAAAGAGTATTTAGCTCTATTGGTTGAGAAAAAGTATATTAAAGCTGTTCCTCAAGGTGAAAGCTATGAAGATTTTATTAAAATGATTTCTGAAATGTATACACCTTATACACTTGACTTTGTTGTTAAAGAGTGTCGTGTAGAAGCTAGAATCGTTGAAAAACTTTATGAGATGTTTATTGATGCTGGTGCAAGAGTAGCAACCTATATTTGGAGAGCAGGACCAATTGCTCACCGTGGTGGTTGGATGATTGCTCGTGCTGGATTCTTACCATTTGTTCTTCGTGGAGCAATGGCAGGAGATAAAGGTGGGGTTAGTTTACACCACTGGCATGTTATTTCAGTCAATGGTAAAGGTCAAGCAGCAACCGTTTCAGGTGAAAACCCTCCAAAAGTTGATGCATGGAGTGAGTTGGCATGGCCACCTGAGTACCCGTTAAGTACTTATGAGATGAGTCACTTGTTACCACACATGCTTCTTGATGATGAGTGGAGAGCAAAATGGAAGAAAAAAGGCTTGAACATAGCTGATAAGCTATCCGTGTATGTACCAAGAATGTATAACCCTGTTTGGATTAACCCAGATGGATTTAGATGGATAGAGGCAATGAAACGTGAAGACAAAATTGAACTTTCATTTAACCTCTCTCCAACATGGTCTGAGACAAACTGGTATTGTGATTATATTCTTCCTGTAGGTTTAGCTGGTGAGAGACATGACCAACACTCAGAGGCAACACAACCAAGTAGATGGTTATCATTTAGACAACCAGCACTTAGAGTTGCATTAGAGAAAATGGGATGGAAGCCTAAACACCCAGCAAGAGGTACACTTGAAGCTCATATGGCTGCTGGGTTAGGTGAAGTTTGGGAAGAGGTTGAGTTCTGGGCGAACTTAATGACAGACTATGTTGACCCTGATGGAAAACTAGGTGTTAGAAAATACTGGGCTTCAAAAGAGGATCCAAGTAGAGCAGTATCAATTGCTGAGTGGTATCAAGCTGCTTTTGATAACTTACCAAACTTAAAAGCTGCAGCTGCTGCAAACCCTAAGTATAAAAATTCTAAATATCCTAACTATGAGATGTTAAGAGATTTAGGTACATGGTTAGAAGAAGACAACATCTATAAACCACAAGAGCGTCCATTGAAAAAAGAGGGTGACAGTTATATTGCTCATGGGCATAAGTATGAGGTGAGTGAAGTAGAAAAAGATCAGTTCGGTACATTAATGGTTGAGCATCATGGTGAGAAAAAGGCTATTGGTATAGAAGTAGATGGTGAGATTGTAGAAGGGTTCCACACCTTAAGTAGAAAATTAGAGTTCTTCTCTGAGTGGTTTGCTGAGTGGAAATGGCCAGAGTATGCTGTGCCAATTTACCCAACTAATAAAGAAGATAGAAAAAAAATGATACACCTTGTTACTCAGGTTCACCATGACTTTATGGAGAAAGGTAATGAGTTTGCATTAAATACAGTATTTAGATTGCCGTACAATATTCATACGCGTTCAGTAAACTCTAAACACCTTATGGAGATAAGTCAAAACCATAACCCAGTGTGGATTAACACAGATGATGCAAAACGACTGAACATTAAACAAGGTGATGCGATTAAAGTTACTATTACCGATACTCTTTCAGGTTTAGAGTCTGGTTACTTTATTGCTATGGCTGTTCCAACCGAAGCTACTATGCCTGGTGTACTTGCTAACTCACACCATGCTGGTCGATGGAAACTTAAAAATGCTGTTGAGATTCCAGGATTTAGTCATAAGTTGGGTGTGATGGGACTGGGAGCTCCACTCTATGATATGACTATGGATGGTAAAATTGGTACTTTAAAACCAAAACAAGGACTTGATGCTGGTATGATGGAACGTCGTGATACTTGGCAGTTTAAAGAGTTTAACAAAGACCTTGACAACATTTGGTGGGATGGTTTAAGTGGTTCATGGCAAAATGCTGTTGCTCCTTCACACCCAGACCCAATTGCTGGTAACCACGCTTGGCATCAAAAGGTAACTATTGAGCCTGCAGGTGAAGAAGACCAAATTGGTGACATTTATGTTAACTATGAAAATAACATGAAAGTCTACCAAGAGTGGAGAGATAAATTAACTCGTCCTCTTAATAGTAGCGATACATTAAGAAGACCAAAACACATGAAACGAACAGGACCTGCTATCTCTGATATTGGGTACTCTGTAAAGATTACAGACTAATCTTTACAAATAAGGGCAGAGGCTTTTCTCTGTCTTTACTACTATTTTCACAATCAATATTTTTTAGCTATATTTATTTTGAAAGTGGTATTATTATGCCATAAAGAAAAAAATGGAAAAACATGAATATAACAAAAGAAGAGATAGAAAACCGTATAGCACTTTATGCGTTGATTTCAAGATTGATGATGACCGAAGTAGATGCAGAGTTTTTAAAGTCAATAGAGTCAAATGAAGAAGTTTTAAACCTCTTTCCTAATTATAAAGAGTGGGGGAAAAGAAAAGAGTTTAATAGTAGCATACTAAAAGAACGATATTTAGATGTAGATTTTACGAATCTTTTTTTACTTCACCTTGTTCCTTATGAGACTTTCTATACACGTGATGACCAGATGATAGAGAGTGGGGGAGAGAATCCACTCATGAACCTCTATGATGCTTTAGATTTTCGTGTAGAGTTGAGTAAAGCAAGAGTGATTAGCCCTGACCATATTGGGGTAGAGTTAGAGTTTATGTATATGCTTTGTGATGCACTAAAAAAAGCGTTTGAAGCCAATGATGAAGGTGGAGTAGAAGAGCTACTACTTGTTCAACAAGGTTTTTTACGTGACCACCTCTTAAATTGGGCTCCAATGTTTTTGATTAACATGAAAAAAGAGTCAAGAACAGCACTTTACCATGATGGTGCAGAGTTGGCTTTAGAGTTTATGTTGAGTGATTATGAGTATGTTTGTGAACAGTTGGAAGCATTGGCATAAGCATGAGTTTACAGTTTGATGTTGGCTCTTGTGTAAGGGCTACTAGTAAGTTTTCTGAGTGTACCAAATGTGTAGATATTTGTCCTGTTTCAACCATAGAGTTTATTGATAATATTCCTGCATTTACTCCATCGGCTTGTATAGAGTGTGGAGGTTGTGTGGGTGTCTGTCCTACGGAGTCATTCTCATTGAGTGATTTTTCAGCCATTAACTTCTTTTTTGGTGCATTGGAGAAAAAAGAGCATAAGTTTGCTTGTAAAAAAGAGTTACCATGTTTAAGTGTTTTAAGTGTTGAACATTTAATCTCTTTAGTATTGGGTTCTGATGAACAGATTATTTTAGATGCAAAGGCTTGTAACTGTGGTGGAGAATCAAAACTTTTAAACAATCAGATAGAAACCAACATAGAAGAGGCGAACTTTATACTTTCTACTTTTTCCAACAAGCAAATTTTGCTTGACTCTTTGAGTGATGAAAAAGAGTTAAGTGAAAAAGAGCAAGAGGTACGAGATAGACGTTCATTTCTCTCTCTTAAGGGTGCTGTTAAAAGTAAAATGGAGTTTGATGAAGCAGTAGAGTCAGATGAGTTAAAAGCGTTTGAATTGGATGCTGATGTTATTTCGAGAATTAAAGATAAAAAGATTCCAGATAAACGTAAACTTCTTTTCTCGCTCTTAAAACGTGAAGAGAAAAAAGATGAGTATGAAGTGTTAGCCCAAGAGGACATAAGCTTTACTTCTCAAAAATTTGTCGAGGAGAGCTGTACGAATTGTCAAATATGTTACAGAATCTGTCCTACAGGTGCATTGAGCTCTAACAGTAAGTTTTCACTTATAAATTTTGATGCGATGATGTGTGTGAAGTGTCATCTTTGTCATGATGTTTGTGAACCAAACGCCATACAGTTACAACCAGGGTTTGAGATAAAAGAGTTTTTTGAACCGACACAGAGAACCTTGGCAAAGTTTGATATACAACGTTGTAATGAGTGTGGAAACTACTTTACCTATACAGGTGGAGTAAAAGAGTGTCTTCGATGTAAAGTTGAAGAGGAAGAGGCGATGGAGCTTCATGAAAATGCAAGAAAAAAGAACTTTGATTTTTAAATAAAATTACTGAACCGATAGGTGAAGCTTTAGTGAGAGGAATTTCATGAGAGCTTTGCTCAAATGAAAGGAGAACCATTATATGAACCCAGAAGAGATAAAACCAGACACAAAGTTATGTACCATACTTGGATATAACGCACAGACAGGAAAGTGTAGAAAATATTTTAATAAAATATTAAAAGAAAATGGTGTTAATGCAACAGCCATTGCATTAAATATTAAAGATGAGCATCTCGATACTACTTTAGAGAGTGTTGCTTTTTCAAAAGTGAAGAAGATGATATTTGAAAATGAGTTTAGAGAGAATGCTGTATCTTTTTGTGATGTAATGAACAAAAGTGCTATTGCTAGTCATGCTGTTGACTATATTGAGATTAAAGATGAGACCATTTATGGTTACTGTTTAGATGAAGAGTTGGCTAGTATGGTGGAAAATCCAAAGTATGTAGATAGTGATATGGAATTGGCAATAAAGATGATGCTTTTAGCCAATAAGTGGTATGGTACAAAAATAGATATGGATTTAATTCCAACAATTATATAAAGGGAGTTGTAATGGATAAGATGAGTATGAGTGATATAGAAGAGTTAAGAGCTGAATTTGAGGCGATACAAAATAGTGATGCATTTTGTTCTGATGGCTCTTGTGCCAGTGATGAAGAGGTAGATTTAAGAGATTACCCCTCTTATACAGAAGCACTCTATGCAAAATTGCTTGCTCCACATGTTTCAGGTATTTACCTTTCACGTTGGGATATTAAAGAGATTGCTGATGCAGCAGGTGACTCTATGTCTATTCACCCAAGAAAACGTATGTTTGAGCTGTTAATGAAATTTGCCGTAAGTCAAGAGCGTATGCAGTTGGTTTTAGATGCATTAGAAAATCATATGTTAGCTAAAATGGAAATCTATGCAGAGTTGGCAGAGACCTTTCCTCACTCAGCAGAAATTTTTAATGAAAAAATAGCCAAAGCAGAAAAGACTATTTCACTCTTCCCTCAGATTATGAAAGAGTATTTTTAATGCAAATTAATGATATTCTTTTTAAGATAAAAAAGGCACTATCTTTAGATGAAAAGAGTATGCAAGATGCCTATGCTTTAGCAAATTATGAAATGAGTAGTGAACGACTCTCTAATATTTTAAAAAGACGACAAGACAAAGGCTATGAAGAGGCAACTTATGAGGAGTTAGGAGTTTTTTTAGATGGCTTGGTTATTTTAAAAAGAGGACCTTCTGATAAAGTTCAAAAAGATGATGCGGTTGTAGAATTGACCAATAATTTAATACTTAAAAAGATTAGAGTAGCCATGGAGCTAAAAGAAGCAGAGTTGCTTATTCTTTTTGCCTTAGCAGAAGTGACATTGACAAAACGACAAATAGGCTCACTTTTTCGTAAAGAGGGGAGTAAAAACTTCAAAGCTTGTTCTGATGAACTGCTTATGGCATTTTTAGATGGACTTGATGAGTTCTATTATGATGGAGAAGAGGTTTAACTCTCTTCTTTGTTTCTCTTTTTTATGACGCTTACAACTGCAGTATGCTCTTGTATGATTCGTCTTCCCCATAAGAAACGATTTTTATAAAATCTTTTTTTATTAAAGTTAGTAATTATCACTTTTTTCCCTCCAGAACTGGCATGAATAAAATTTCCATTGCTTAAGTATATGCCTACATGGTTTACCTTTCCTAAATGTTTTTTTGTCGTGTCAAAAAAGACCATGTCTCCCTTTTTTAAGTCTGAATACTTAATATATTTCCCTACTTTTGCTTGATTTCTTGAAATACGTGGAATCACAATACCAGCAGACTGTTTATATACTTTTTGAGTAAACCCTGAACAGTCAAATGTCTTAGGACCTGTTGCCCCCCATACATATTTATATCCTAAAAATTTTTTAGCATATTTTTCTACTTTAGTACTTATATTAGATATTTTTTTTAATGATTTCTTCTTTATTGATACTTGTTTTCTAGCTATATTTATTATTTTTTTTATATTTGGAGGAGAAACTTTTTTTTGTGCTACGTGTATCTCTTTTGTCACTGTAGGCTTATTGTCCATCATATGGTTTTTTTTAATAGTATTTGTTACCACTTTTACTGGTATGGAATCTATCTTTACTAGATGCGTTAAGTTAGGTACCTCTTTTTTATAAAAAAACTTTATATATGAAAAAGCTAAGAGTTGCAATAATAGGACACTTAGTAGAGTATTTCTAATTAAAATCATTTTGTTTCTCCTTATTAAATAAAAAATAACAATTAAAAACTTATTATTTAATCATACAATAATAAATCTTTATTGTAAATTTAAGTAGATGATTTTGTAAAATATAATATAATCATATTTTAAAATATATAAGTTAATATAAAAAAATTATATTTAACATAAAGGAGAGGATTAATGATGTTTAACTTTAAAAAGATATCGCTGTTTACAGCACTAGTGTTTGTTTTTACAGCTTGTGGAGAAAAGGGAGATACTACAGCTCCTGTTATTACTTTAAAAGGTGCATCTCCAATGGAGATTACTCTAGGTGAAGTATATAGAGAGAAGGGTGCAATAGCTAATGATGATAACGATGGAACAATAAAGGTATCAATAGATACAAGTAATCTAAATACAGGGAAAATAGGAAGCTATCAAGTTAAATATACAGCTAAGGATAAATCTAATAATAGTAGGACTATTGTAAGAACAGTAATAGTTGTTGCTAAAGATACAACTAAGCCTGTTATTACAATCACTACTCCTGCTACGGTTAAAGAGGGAGAGTCCTTTAATGCAACAGCAACAGCAGAAGATGATAAAGATGGAATACTAACTGTAACTATTGCTGGAGACACAGTTAATGAGGTTACACCTCCTGGTACATATACTATTACTTATAGAGCAGAGGATAAAGCTGGAAATATTGCCCAAAAGAGTAAGTCTGTAACGGTGAAGGCTTTAACGGTTACTGAATTACTAACTGCTGCTGCAAAGGGTAGAGAGGGTGTACACTATCATGTTGTAGGGGATTCTACTCGAAATTATCCAGATAAAGGTCTTACAAAATTGGTAGATGATTATTATCCTAATCAGTTAGATAATATTGGTATACATTTTGAACATACAGCAATGGGTGGTCAACGTGCATATAAGTGGCTATCGAATAAAAGTGATTCACCTAGGTTTAATTATAATGATACAAATAGTTCAATACCCAACAATAATCATTATGTTGAGCAGAGAAATTATATATTAGAATTTTCTTTAGGTATTAATGATGCAAGAGACCATCATTATAATGATGTTTTAAAGACAATAAGGAAGTCTATAAGTACATTAAAAAGGGATCATAAATACATGAAAATATTATTGGTTAGTCCAGTTCCTCATGAACAGGATGGTCGATATGTAAGTGGAGACCAATTTGAAGAAATTTATGCACAAGTAGCAAAAGAGTTTAATTTACCATGGGTTAGTGGAAAAAAAGCTTTGCAAGATAAGTTTGAAAATGAACACTCAAAGTATTATGAAGATTCAGTTCATCCTAATGCAGAAGGTTCTTGGATACTTTTTAACTATATATTTCAGCATATAGCTACTCCTGATACTTATAATCAAATTATGTTAAAGGAATAATTTTTATAAAAAGTGCTAAAGTTTTTAGCACTTTTCTCCCCATTTCTTCTTTTTAAAAACCTCCCTATTTATCACATTTCGCTATACTTTCAAAAAATCTTTTAAAGGTAATATATGAGAGCATTACTTAGTGTTAGTGACAAAAATGGCGTAGTAGAATTCGCACAAGGTTTAGAGAAAATGGGTTGGGAGATTATCTCAACTGGTGGTACCTACAAAAAGCTGAGTGTTGCAGGTGTTAAGGTTATAGAGATAGATGAAGTAACCAAGTTTCCAGAGTGTTTTGAAGGGCGTGTTAAAACACTTAACCCTTATGTTCATGGTGGAATTTTACATAAACGTGGAGACGATGCACACGTGGCACAGGCTAAAGAGCTTGGTGTTGAAGGAATTGACTTGGTATGTGTAAACCTCTACCCATTTAAAGAGACCATTGAGCGTACTGAAGATTTTGATGAGATTATAGAAAACATCGACATCGGTGGACCAACCATGGTACGTTCAGCTGCTAAGAACTTTAACGATGTGCTTATTGTTACCGATGCTTCTGACTACGCTTCGGTTATAGAGGCTCTTGAAAATAAATCTGACGATTTAGAGTTTAGACGTAACCTTATGATAAAAGCCTTTGAGCATACAGCTGCTTATGACTCTATGATAGCCAACTATATGAACAAACGTTTCAACAATGGTTTTGGTGAGTATCAGTTCATTACAGGTAAGAAATCTTTTCAAACACGTTACGGTGAAAACCCTCATCAAGATGGTGCATTGTACGAGTTTGACAACCATTTCACTAAAAACTTCCAACAGGTTAAGGGTGAGGCATCATTTAACAATATTAACGATGTAAATGGTGCGTTAAAAATCGCTTCAAGCTTTGGTGATGAAAATGCCGTGTGTATTGTAAAACATGGTAACCCTTGTGGATTTGCTCTTAAAGATACACTTTTAGAGTCGTACACTGAAGCACTTAAGTGTGACCCAGTTTCTGCCTTTGGTGGTGTGGTTGCTGTAAATGGTGTGGTAGACAAAGATTTAGCCGAAAAGATGAATGAGATTTTCTTGGAAGTAGTGATGGCTGCTGACTTTACTCCAGAAGCACTCGAAGTATTTGAAAAGAAAAAACGTCTTAAACTCTTCTCTCAAGGTGGCACTAAACTTGTAATGAGCAAAGATAGCCATGACTTTAAACATGTAGATGGTGGGTTTGTTTATCAAAACTCTGACTGTATTTGTGACAACGAAGTACATAACGCTCATAAAAAATCTGAACTAACAGCTAGCGAGCAAGAGATGAAAGATTTAGAGATAGCATGGAAAGTAGCAGGGCTTACAAAGTCGAACTGTGTTGTTTATGTAAAAGACTCTGCCATGGTAGCTGTAGGTATGGGTATGACCAGCCGTGTTGATGCTGCTCAGTGTGCCTTAAAAAAAGCCAAAGAGATGGACTTAGATATTAGTGGTGCATCGATGGCATCTGAAGCATTTTTCCCATTCCGTGACAGTATAGACGCAGCAGCAGCAGCTGGTGTTAAAGCCATTATGGAACCAGG
>Ga0256832_1002290_pt1 | contig 13064 bp, 9 predicted proteins | sample 134614metaG_FD_190534 | JGI IMG/M metagenome (GOLD analysis project Ga0256832, IMG submission 190534) | Hydrothermal vent microbial communities from Lau Basin, Pacific Ocean - 134-614 | ecosystem: Environmental > Aquatic > Marine > Hydrothermal vents | place: Pacific Ocean: Lau Basin | collected... | reverse complement strand
ATCTTTTATTTTCAATACTGTCAAATACTACTGCAGTCTCCCCATGCCTGACTAAATATCCTCCAAAACAATCACCTCTTATACCATCCAATTCAGAATTCAATCTGCATTTTAAATCCCATTTTTCATCTTTATATTTATAGTACCATAAGCTATTTTTGACAGGGATATAGTTATTATAGCTATCACTTATCAATAACTCATCATCATCTATACAAAAAAAATATCCATGAGAAATTGTATCCTGGTAATTAAACTTAAACTTATTATCTGTTTCGTCGTACTTAAAAATAAAAAAATTAGTTCCGGAATAAAAAAAGCCAAGAGAACTTGATGCAATAAATTTCCCGTTTGGAGAAATTGAAACTTTATGTCCCAACACACTTTTCTCTTTCTCAACGTTTGGTTGAAAAATTTCTTGTACTACTTTCCATTTCAATCCGCTTCTTTTGTATACAATCAAATTTCCATGACTTTTCAATTGATTTTCTTTTATATAATGATTTGAGACAACTGCATAATCCTTATTAATATCCGCCCTATAATCGAATATTGCAAATTCCTCTTTTTTGAATTGTTCAGTATAACTATGTTCATCTCTCAAAATCCAGTGATCAGCTTCTATATGATAGAAAAAATCTTTAAAAACAACAGGATCAGCATTAATTATCATACGCAATAATATCCAATCATCTTTTACTGTCATTGCATAAGGTCTATATTCACTATTAAATAATATAGTATCCTTTATTATATAAATACCGTTTTCTTCTTTAAAAGTAAATAATTTGGTATCAATATCCGGATAATTATGCTCACTTGATAAGATAACAAAATAATCTTTCATTAAATATTCTCTTGAACCAAAAACATGTATTCCGTAATCCTTTGAGTTAATAGTCTGAGTAAGTTTCCAGTTTTTTAAGGTTTTTTTATAAAATCTGAATAGACAATTGTTAACAGAACCAAGGTATTTATCATCTCTTACAACTAATCTATCATTCCAAATATTGAATCCGTTATAATTTGATTTATCCAATGTATCAGGATCAATAACATTAACAACCTGTGAATGCATCAATGAATAAATATTTATTAAAAATAGTATTATAAAAAACTTCTTCATATTTTGATATATCTAATATAATCTTTTTTACTTAAAATTATTATTCCCAAATATAGTATGTTTTTTTATAAAACTAAAAGTTTTTATTCTTTTACTTCAAATTCCATCAATTTCAATTTTAAAACTGCTCACAACTTCATTAAATTGCTCTGATAAGGAGTAACAAAGATGAGTTTTTACTTTGTGAATACAGCTAAACAATCTTTTCTTGTTTATGGATAACTTACTGATAAGCGAGAGTCTCTGAATTCATTTTTTTGAAATAATACTATCTTAAAAAATGTGTAAACATAAAATACAACTTCAAGACTTCAAGACGTGAAAATTTTCAGCAAAGTATATTTTGTTTTATTTTTCTCTCCATTGATTTTTAAAATACCTTCATCAACACCTTTTTTCAAATCTCTACTTGCAGTTGATGATGATATGTTTTTGAAAATATCCATATAATCTTTTCTGCTAAATTCCTTAATTCCGATACTGGTTATGTATTCTAATCTTTCTTTTGCCGTAAGTTTTTTCCCATTAAACCTTAATAATTCAGACAATGAATTGTCAATTACATTTAGTAAATATTCAATAAAAAGAGTTGAGTTAGCTGTTTGGTCAGATAACATTAATGCTTTATAATAATCATCCTGTGTTTCGCTAATTAAACTTTCAAATGGTAAATATTCAAATACAGGATATTTATTCATTAGAATTACGGTTTGCCATAACCTACCCATTCTGCCATTTCCATCAAGAAAAGGATGAATAAATTCCATTTCATAATGAAAAACACAACTTTTTATTAAAACAGGGTCTTCGTCTTTTTTAATGTAATCAAATAAATCATTAATTAAATAGGGAACATTTTCAGCAGATGGTGCAATATGAGCAATTTCTTTTCCGTGAACAATACCAACGTTTCCTTTTCTAAAATCTCAAGCATTGTCGATTAATCCATTCATTAAAATACTGTGAGCCATTTTAAATGATTTGACCGAAAAAGGTGAAAATTTATTGATTTCCCCGTAAACTTTAATAGCATTAAGCACTTCGAGAATATCTTCCTTTGGACCAATTACTCTTTTATTATCAAGTAATGCTGTTATTTGTTCCTCTGATAATGTATTTCCCTCTATTTTCAAAGAAGAGTGAATAGTTTTTATTTTATTTTGCTTTCTTAAATTTGGTGAAGGTCTATCCAGGAAGTAGGCTTTTACTTCTCCTAATTTTTCGGAAATACTTGTTGTTAATTTCAGAATTGTTACTGTTATATCATAAAGTGGTTTCATTTACTCTTTTTATTTGATACTATCATTTGACACTATCAAAAGTATGTATTTATTTTTAATATTACAAATATTTCTGTTTTATTTTGCAACGGATAATGATATGCAGCGTAGCCTGACGTTAGGCGGCTATGATTGCCATATCTAGTGTTAGCTGTAGTTATTTTTTATTTATCTCCTTTTTAATATATTCAATTAATTCTAAAAAATCCTTATTGTCTGTTCTTTTGGGTTTAACAACAAATCCTCCATATTTTGCTTTCCAAAGCCTTTCCCCATTTAAAAACTCACTTGTGGTCTTTAAAAGTATATCAATATCATTATTTGAAATTTTTCCACCTTCTTTATATTCCAAATTATTTATTAAACCAATAATTTCTTTTGCTGCTTCAATTTTACTACTATTCCTAATAAATATATATGCAAAATTTTGTGCAATATATTCAGATTCTGAAATTAATCCTCTAAATTTTCCCATTCTTTATATACTTTTAGAATTCCTTTGTATTGTGAAGTTACTGCATCAAAATATTTGTTATAATCTTTATGCTCAACCAAATTCTTTATTTCAGTTTTATATGTTTTTTTAAACCGGACTTTATCAATTTTTTTATCAATATATTTAGCACAACCTTCTTCATATGCGTTCAGATTGTTTTCAATTAAACTATTTAGCTGTTTTTCGAATAATATCATTTTTTTATTTTTACTTGATGTCTTTTTTTTTCTTGATAATTCAATATTTTTAGTGAAATCAATTATTTTTTCTTTTGTATTTGTAATTCTTTCATTGATTGCTAACTCTACTTCAGCAGAATTACTTTTTTCTACTTTCTTTGAACTTATGTATGCTAATATAATTGCACATATTGAAATTAGAATACTAAAACCTGAAAGTACTATAGTTGCGAGTTCAAATTTAGTCATTTTTCTTAATTTGTTTTGAAATTTTTTGCTTAATATATGATATTAATTCTAAAAATTTGATGTTATTTTGAGATTTTGTCCTATATACTCCAGATTGATTTTCCTTTTCAATTTCTTTTCTGAAATATTTAATAATATCATTTAATATATTTATTTTGCTTTTATTATTAAAATCAGATTTGGATATTATTATTGAAATTTTATCAATTTCTTTTTTAGGGTCAACCGAATTCATTAAATTTATAAAATATTTTTTTGCTTGTTCTTTCTCTTTCTTTTTTCTCTGTAAATAACGCTTAATACTTGGCAAAAGATAGAAAAGAAACAAAACGAGCAAAATTACTGTCAAAAATAAACTTCCAATTTTATATGTAAACATTGTTAATGGCATTCTCATTATTATAGCTTTCTTAATTTATATTGCAAATTAAATTATTTTTATCGGTAGCTAAAGAAATTAATTCCATTTTCTGAATCTGGGGAATTACAGCTTACTATGTTATATGCAGAACAAAAATATATATTTATTCCGCATTTTCCAAGAAAACTTATTTTTTTATAAATTTACAATAACAGTATCTTTCCATAGTTCTACAATAAGTTAAAAGAATTTTTTAATCAATAAATTTCATATAACTACTCAGGCAGGGTACTTTTCAGTCCTGAAAAATAAAAAAAAATGTCCCTGCAAAACACAGGGACATTGTAAAAATAGAATTATAAAATGTTCGTTTTGAACCTTTTTAATTATTGACCGAAATAAAATATCTTAATCGATCAAAATCATTTTTTTAGTTGATGTATAAGCATTGGATTTTATAGTGTAATAAAATACTCCTTTAGATTTAACGTCACTTGATTTAATCGTAAACTGTGATAATCCTTTTTCAAATTTTTCAGACAATTTATAGACCTGTTTTCCTGTAATATCAAATATACTCAATTCAACCATTGCACTTTCAGGTAAATTGAACCTGATTGTTGTTTCGTTTTTAAAAGGATTAGGTGTATTTTGATATACTACAAACTCCGGATTACTATTGCCATTTCTATACGAAACTCTCAAATCAGCTTCATTATCATCGATCACTGATAACGCAGTAGTAACATCATTTGATATCGCTATACTTTTTGAAACAGTTCCTTTATTAACAGCACTAAATATCATATAGAAAGCAGGTTTATCAAAATTAAGATCAATATTTTCCGATGAATTCCAGCTAAAGCTTACTTTTCCATCTTTTAGATATTTTAATCCAATATTATAGTCATTTATATCAATCTGACCACTTTCCATATTTTCATATTGCAATGCATCTTTAGAATAATTGACTGTGAATTGTAGTCCTTCAATATCTTTATCGGATTTGATATAAACCGGAACTTTAACGATTTCTCCGTTTACATAATCAAAATCTCCCAATTGCATTGTTGCAAAATCAGAGTTTCTTAAGTTCAATCCTCCTGGCATTTGTTGAGGCACATAATTATCATTAACATCTCCCACTTTTACTACTTTGAAGTTGGCATCATTGACACTTGAGGTCATATTGGGGAAATTCAATTTATCACGATAATTATATGGGTTGTTATTAGTCAATTGTTGTTTAGCATCAATATACAGCCAACATTTATTGCCTGGAAACGCATCATAAATACCAAGTACCAATTTCCTGATTGCCAATATATCAGAAGCTGATATCGATTTACTGTTATTGGCATCAGCAGCAAGGTATTGATATGGAGAATCAAAATTCTTTATACCCAAAATGTGTTTTTGTATTTTTACAACATCTGCGGTACTTACTCCGGAAATACATGAAGGTTTATCATCTTGAGGTTGTACTTCATATGTATCACCTGAAGCGATGTTGCTAAATTCATATCTTCCGTTAGCTTTTGTATCATCATACTTATTTTCTTCAAGAGTTGAATTTCTCATTTTTACATTTATTCCTTTAACTGGCGAATTGTCTTTCCATTTATTCATTGTACCGGACAAATTTATACCATCGGAATCGGGGCAAACTCCATTGTTATCCTGTACCTGCAACTGGATTAAACAATAATCCTGATTTCCCGCTTCATCAGTAACCCACATTTTCAAATAAAAAGTCCGGGCGACACCATTAATCAAACTATCGCAGGTAATATTGTAAATAGTATCGGTTACATCCTGAGAAAATGAAAATAGCAGATCTGTTTTGCAACCACATGTTCCATAATTACTTGGAGTACAGTTATCATAACTGCCATGATCAAAGTCTATAGCTTTTACTGTAACCATTCCAACCTGATTCATCACAACAGTTGTAAGATCCGAAATACAGTATGGAGTAGGATTTTTACAATCTTTGACAGTGAAATGGTAATTGCAATAACTTTGATTTCCACATTTATCTTCCACAATCCAGGCTATTTCATAAGTACCGATATCCATTGTTTTTGAAAAATGATTTCCTATACCAAATTCATCATAAACACCATCATTGTCGGTATCCAGTTTCCATCTCCACACCAATTCTTCCTGAGGAGTACAATCATCCTCAGCCGAGGCGGATAATTCAACCAGACCTTCACATTCACCGTAAACACATACATCCCTGTCAAAGCAATCACTGGTAAAAGTCGGTGCGATAGTATTATTCAACATAATAATCTGATCATGTGTCCAATACAAATCATTTGACTGACACCAATCCCTTATTGTCCATTTTCTGACTATTTTTTCACAAGCTTCTTCCTGAACACTATATAATTCATCATCATATCGTATAGCTACCATACTACAAGTATTATCATTTACAACAGGTGCTCCCGTGATAGATGTATCTGCTTCAAGATTTGAGCAACCGTAAAATACAGTATCAGCAGGCCAGATTATATCTTCACCAGAATAATTAAACGGTTCGGGATTATAGATAGTAATTGTTTGTAAACAAGGATTTGTTCTGCCACCATTGTCAATAGCTGTAAATGTTCTGTAGATTGTTCCAATATTACAGTTATTAACATCAAATTCAGCAGAAGATTCAACTGTTACATCACAGTTGTCATACGCAAAACCATCTTTACCGACAACTCCGTTATTATATAAATCATGAATTACAATATCTTCTCTTAATGACTCATCCGTCACTACTTTTCCAAAATATCTGTCAAGATCATCAGGATCAAAATAAAAATCGCAAGACACTGTAATATCAGGAGGGCAAATTATCTGAGGAGGCAATTTATCTTCCACTATTACTTCAACCATACAGGTATTGCTATTGCCTGAAGCATCTGTAACTTGCATGGAAACCATAAGTGTATCACCGGATTCCTCACAACAGAAACCAACAAACTCTCCAAACTCTATATAGCCCGCATTACATCCATATGTCATTTTCCTAATTTTCCAATCAACTATTTCACAGTTATCAAAAGAACCGTCATCAATATTATTGGGATACAACCTTGCTTCACCATTTGATCCTAAATTGACTTTTGTATGTTGATCACAAATTGCATAAGGTCTTTGATCATCAACAACTCTGAAATAATATGAACATTTGCTGATATTGTTACATTCATCAACAGCAACAAACTCAACAAAATACAATCCCAACGGTAATTGACTAACAAAGAAACTACCTCCATAATTCTGAACATCCACTTCATTATTATCTTCGTTGTAAACATGAACGAATAAAGTATACGAAGAACATTCATCATGAATTTCGGGTACCTCCAATTGATATGAAGCTGAATAGCATGAATATGGATCAGCTCCGACTGTCACCGTATCTTCCTGACAAATCATGGCAGGAGATGTAGTATCCATTATTTTTATTATTTGAGTAAAATGAATTATTTCATTTGTACACCAATCGATCAAAGTCCAGTCTCTCGCAACATCAAATGTGTTACCGCAACCGGGAAATTTTGTATCGGAAAAACTGTATTCCAAACTATTGCACCACCATATCTCCGGTGCTCCGGTATACTCCGGTGAAGGATTTCCATTGGGCAATGCTGTTTGTTGCCAGTCACCATTGCATTGTAGTGCGGCTGAATCCTGATTGTTCCAGTTTGGTGGTAAAATTATGGAATCAATAGGTATTCTTTTTACAAAAATACTGTCAAAACATCTGGAAGTATTATTGTTTTCATCAACAGCTTTCCAGTATCTCACAGTTAACTGTTGAAATAATGTATCCTGATTGCAATCATATAAGAAAGTACTATCCACATATGAAAGTTCTACATCCCCGCAAGCATCCCAACCCTGAACAATATATTTCTGACTGTCAATTTTAAAAATTGTATCCAAATCAAAAATAAAAGTATCTATTGGAAATCCCAAATCAAACGGATCCATGGAGTTTTGACATGTAATAGTATCATTTTCACAATTAGTTACAGGATGATAATTATCCCTGACATTAATGGTTCCACCACATGCATTCCAACTACACTCATGAGTAATATTGTATGTCAATGTCTGACCGATATATTCACCTGTTACAAGATTGCCGGGAACCAGATCCCCGTCTTCATCATATATTTCTATATTATAAAGGTTATAAGGGACATTTTCATTTTCACCTTCCAATAATATCGGAGGAGTAACCAAATATTCACAATGAAAATTCAAGGGGATGGTAATATTATCGTTGCAGGCAAATAATTCATCACCCCTGATGTAAACAATAGCACTATCATCATAAACCGCTCCGTTCGGATCACTTTCCCTTGCTTTCAAGGTAATGGTAACCTGACCGGCAGCAATATCAGCCGCTCCGGGAGTATATGATACAGCTCCGGGATAAGAAAATGTGTCATTAAATACACCGTCCCCTGAAGACTCCCACCATTTTGAACCGTTGGCACCTGATACATACGGGTTTAAATCAGATAAAATAACATTATCACTTTCACAAACAGCAATATCATCACCTAAAGTAACGATAACCTGCGCATTTGTCAATGAAAATGTTAAAACAGTAATTAAAATAGGTAAAATTTTTCTACCTATATCAAAAAAATCTTTCAAAATCCTAAGATTTTTTGATTTTCCCTTTTCTTCTTCAAAACTAAAACATTTCATAATTCCTTGATTTTTAAACATCTATTAATAATTCCAAATAATTTTATATATTACAATATTATTTAATTCAAATATTGTGCCAGTTTTCTAATGTTTTATTCATTTTATATCAATAGTTTTTATATTAAGTATTTTTATAATGTATTCATATAATAAAATACATTAATGTATTATAAGTAAATGATTTGTGTTGGCTGATTTTTTTTTTAATAAAATTGGACTTGTTTACCTGATAATCAGGATTATTGACTAAAACTGTAATTTTTTCATTAAATATTTTTCAAAAACAGCCGTTTTAAAACATAACTTTTTTGTATTTTTGGCGCCAATTCAAAAAAGTTACAATGAAAATCAATATGCTCTTTTTTTTTACAATACTTTTTGTTTTTCCTTTAACATCACAGATTCCTGATTGGCAAAACCAGTATGTTTTTGAAATCAATAAAGAAGAACCTCATGTTTCTTATCTCAATATATCAGACAATAAACATATAATTGCAGGTAATACAGATAAATTAAGTTTCTTTAAATCCTTAAACGGAAAATGGAGTTTTCACTGGTCAAAAAACCCTCAAAGCAGACCGCAATTTTTTTACAAAGAAGACTTCAACGCAGACAATTGGGATAAAATCGATGTTCCTTCAAACTGGGAATTGGAAGGATACGGCACACCGATTTATGTAAATCAACCCTATGAATTTATGCCGAAAGGTCACAGACCTATTCCTCCTTATCTTCCAAAAGACCGGAATCCGGTCGGATCATATATCACATATTTTACCGTTCCTCAAAATTTGAAAAACAGACAAATTATTTTACATTTCGGTGCCGTTAAATCTGCAATGTACTTGTGGATAAACGGGAAAAAAGTCGGTTATAGCCAAGGCAGCAAACTGCCTGCTGAATTCAATATAACCAAATATTTAAAAACCGGAAAAAACAAATTAGCACTGGAAGTCTATCGCTGGTCAGACGGCTCATACCTTGAATGTCAGGATTTTTGGAGAATTAGCGGTATAGAAAGAGATGTTTTTCTTTATTCAAAACCGGATTTTCAAATATTCGATTGTTTTTTTATGCCTCATTTGGATAATAATTACAAAGATGCCTCTTTTGAACTGACAGTAAAATTAAAAAACTATCTGCCCAAGATACCAAAAGGATATAAGCTTGAAATAAAACTTAAAGACGGAGATAAAATCCTATATAAAACCTATACTAAATCAGAAATTAATTTTTATAATAAAACCGTATTCAATTTTATAAGTCCTGTTATAAAAGGTGTTAAAAAATGGACAGCTGAAACACCATATTTATATGATTTGATTATTACCCTTAAAGATAAAAATGAAACAATCAAAGACTATATTTATCAAAAAGTAGGTTTCCGCACATCTGAAATTAAAAACGGACAGCTTCTTATCAATGGAAAAGCCATTCTGATCAAAGGTGTAAATCGTCACGAACATGATGAAATCACAGGACACGTAATCTCAAAAGAATCAATGCTTGAAGATATAAAATTGATGAAGAAAAACAATATAAATGCTGTACGCACCAGTCACTACCCCAACGATCCTTATTGGTATCAATTATGTGACAAATATGGTATTTACTTAATCGATGAAGCCAATATAGAATCACACGGGATGGGATATGGCAGAGAAAGTTTGGCAAAAGACTCCACTTGGTTTGATGCACATTTGATGCGGGTCAAAAGAATGGTGGAACGAGACAAAAATCATCCGAGTATTATAATATGGTCTATGGGAAATGAAGCCGGCGACGGATATAATTTTGAAATGCTTTCGAAATGGATACACCAAAGAGATCCTTCCCGCCCTGTGCATTACGAAAGAGCGGGACACAGACCTCACGTTGACATTTACAGCCCTATGTATGCGGGTATCGGTCATTTGACAGATTATGCACTTCAACCGCATAAGAGACCTTTGATATTATGTGAGTATGCTCATGCAATGGGAAATAGCACAGGAAATCTTCAAGACTATTGGGACGTAATAGAAAAATACGATCAATTGCAGGGCGGATTCATTTGGGATTGGGTTGATCAGGGAATTGCTGCTTATACCAAAGATGGTAAAAAATACTGGAAATACGGAGGAGACTTCGGAGGTGAAGATATTCCTTCTGATGCTAATTTTTGTATGAACGGACTGGTAAATGCTGACAGAACGCCTCATCCGGGATTAAATGAAGTTAAAAAAGTTTATCAAAACATCGGTTTTGCAAAAGCCACTTGCAACCAAAATGAATTTCGCATTACAAATAAAAACTTCTTTACTCCAATGGATGATTATGAATTAACCTGGACTATTTTGGAAAATGGCGATACTGTCAAATCCGGCATATTTCAACACTTGAATATCGAAGCTCAAAAAACCGAAACATTTAATATACCTGTTGATGAATTACAAATAAATAATGAAGACGAATACTTTATCAATTTTGAAGTAGTCACCACAAAAGACAAACCTTTAATCGAAAAAGGATCTGTCATTGCCAAAGAACAATTCAAATTAAACAGTTATAAAAAGCAATTGAAAGCTATTTCGCAATATACCAACAGCAATGTAAGTGTTACAGATTCGATCAATAATTATATTGTTAAAGGTGAAAATTTCAGTTTTCATATCAACAAGATTTCAGGACAAATCGTAAACTATTACTACAAAGGTGAGCTTTTGATCATATCGGGTGGTATGCCTGAATTTTGGCGTCCGGTTACCGACAACGATTTTGGTGCAAACTTTCCAAAAAACAGTGCTTTTTGGAGAGATATAAAAAATAAAATAACTGCTGCTAACATTATTGTAGCAAGCAGTAATGTTCAATCATTTAATTCCGGGGAAAATGGATTTGCCACTGATTTTAAGGCTTGGCACACGATTTCATGTACCTAAAAGTATAAACAAAATCGAATGGTATGGTCGTGGTCCTTTTGAAAATTACTGTGACAGAAAAACTTCTGCTTTTGTAGGAAGATATCAAAGCACAGTGGAAAAACAGTTTTTCAATTATTCAAGTTTGCAGGAAACAGGGCATAGAACCGATACCAGATGGATTATTTTTATGGGAAAAAATCATAATTTAAAATTTGAAGGTGAACCGGTTTTAGAATTCTCTGCATTACCATATAGTCTTGAATCATTGAACAGAGAAAAAAGAGGCAGCCTGCATCTTTATGATTTGAAAGAAGCCGATTACAACGAAATAATAATCGATTATAAACACATGGGAGTCGGTGGTGATGATTCCTGGTGGTCAAAACCCCATACTCAGTATGTGATAAAAGCAAAAGAGTATAAATGGCGTTTTAGTTTTATGCCTGAATAATTCTTAATATCTTACTTAAAATTTTGTTAAATTTTCATTTTATATCCAATATTCTACTTTAATTGTTATATTTACATTTTTATTACTAAAATATCTTAAATATGAGAAACTTTATTATTGCTTTGTTTTCATTATTGTTGATTTTCCAATTCAACAATACCGTTTTTGGACAAGAAAAAAGACATGCAAAAAAAACTATTGCAGTGACAACCGTCGACGGTAATGTATATATCGGCAAATTATTAAAAGAAACAGATAAAATAATCCGTATAAGAACCGAATCGGCAGGAAATATTACAATAAAAAAGAAAAAGATCAAGACTATTGATTTTGATTATATCCCTGGCTTTAAATCAGAAGTAAAAACCAAAAACGGCAAGGCTTATAAAGATTATCCCTCAAGATATTTTATGGGGACAAGCGGCTATAATTTGAAAAAAGGAGAAGGCTATTATGCCAACACTATGTTATTTTATAATGAGTTCAATTATGGGTTATCCAATTATTTTTCAATGGGTGCAGGGACTATCCCTTTATTTCTATTTAATGGAGCACCTACTCCCGTATGGATAAAGACAAAGGTTTCCGCCCCTGTGGTTAAAAACAAATTCAATATAAGTGGAGGAGCGATGTTTGGAACTGTAATCGGTGTAGATGCTGATATAGAAGGTGTACCAACATGGCTGTATGCTGCCGGAACAATTGGCTCTAGAGATAATAATATCACTTTAAGTGTAAATTATATTCATGGAGGAGGAGAATGGTCTCCTGCTTTGTTTTCTTTGAGCGGAAAATACAAAATAACTTCAAGAACTTTTTTAATGGCTGATAGTTACTTCAGTTATGGTGATTTTGAAGGCGGTTTTATCACCTTAATTGGAGGAAGAACAATGTTCAGAGGTATTACACTGGACTATGGTGGTATTATTCCTTTAGCAGGTGATTTTGATTTTGGTTTATATGTTTTCCCTTATCTCGGTATCAAAATAGGATTTGGAAGATAAATCATTGTCCTTGTAAATATTCACACAGGATACTTTTATGATAAAAAAGAAGAGATTATCTAAAAAGTTACGTTGTAACTACTCAAGTTGTTTTTTATCGGGCTAAAGCCCTAATTCTCATAGTCAATCAAAAACCGTCAGCTAAAGCAGACGGTAAAATCGAACAGTAAATTACCGTCTGCTTTACAGACTGTGTGAAAACCCCTCCAAATGATTTTCAATGATTTATTTGCCCCAACCCCTAAAGGGTAAATCATTGAAAATCAACCAAGACGGCTAAT
>Ga0256832_1002289_pt1 | contig 13068 bp, 13 predicted proteins | sample 134614metaG_FD_190534 | JGI IMG/M metagenome (GOLD analysis project Ga0256832, IMG submission 190534) | Hydrothermal vent microbial communities from Lau Basin, Pacific Ocean - 134-614 | ecosystem: Environmental > Aquatic > Marine > Hydrothermal vents | place: Pacific Ocean: Lau Basin | collected... | reverse complement strand
CCATCGGTGACCTCGAGCTGACCCCCTACACGGTGCCCCACGATGCGCGGGAGCCCTGTCAGTTCGTCGTCAGCGATGGGGCGGTTCGCCTCGGACTGCTCACGGACATCGGGATCCCCACCACGCACGTGCAGGAGCAGCTTCACGGTTGCGATGCGTTGCTGATCGAGTGCAACCACGATCCGCATCTGCTGGCCACCGGACCCTATCCGCCTTCACTCAAGCAGCGTGTCTCCGGCCCCTATGGGCACCTCTCCAATCAGGAGGCGGCGGCACTTCTGGATGCACTGGACCGTTCCCGGCTCCGCCATGTGGTGGCCATGCATCTCAGTGAGAACAACAACCGCCCCGAACTGGCGAAGAAGGCACTGGCCGACGTGCTGGGGACCAGCCCCAGCGAAGTGTGCTGCGCGACCCAGGAAGGGGGTTTTGACTGGCGTTCGATCTGAGCGTGCAATCCCCCACGAATTGTCCCGTGTATTTCGTCCCCTGGGAGCCTATACACTGGCGCCAGAGAATTCGATGAACGAAGATGCAAGTGAGGAGGATCTACGATGGACGTACTGGAGCGGATTCGCGAGCAAGTGGAAAGTAACCCGGTCATCATCTACATGAAGGGCACCCCGCAGATGCCCATGTGCGGGTTTTCGGCCCGGGCGGCGGCGGCCCTGCAACAGACGGGACAGCCTTTCGCCTATGTCAATGTACTGACGGACCGCGAGATCTTCGAGAACCTTCCACGCTTCGCCAACTGGCCCACGTTCCCGCAGATCTACATCGACGGCGAACTGATCGGCGGATGTGACATCACCTTGGAGCTGCTGGAAAAAGGCGAGCTGCAGAAGATGGTGACCGAAGCGGTGGAGAAGGCCAAAGGCCGAGAGGGGGCAGGCGAAGAAGCCTCCTAGCCGCGGGGTCGCCGTTCCCACGGCGGACCGTCTGCCACTGCAAGCGGTTGGGCGTGGGCTGTTGGACTTTGGTGGTGGTCACAGCGTCTCACGCGCGGTGCTGCTACCATGCCTGATTTTTGTGGCCCAACCCGCTATGCCCCTGTTCCGACGGATCCGCCGCCCACTGGTCCGCACAGCCCGTTGCCTGGGCCTCGTGCCCAGCCGCCGTGAAGATCCCTACGACCGCCGCTTCGACTCGCTGGAGGTGAGCCCGGCAGTGGCGGCGGCGGCGGAGCGGATGCGCGGCACTCTGCATCCGCCTGCCGTCTGGATCCTGGGTGTCATGCCACGCTCTGGTACCGTATACACCGGCGAGCTCATCCGTCTCCACCCGCAGGTCTACGCTTACCCCAACCAGATGTGGGAGCTCCCATTGCCGGAGCTCAGCGGTGACCTTCTGCAGGCACAGGAGCGCTTTTTCGCTCTTTTCGAACACAACCGTGAGCGCATGGCGCGACACGATTTCTTGCGCTTGTCTGGGGGTGCGTTCATGGCCTATCTGCTGGGCTTCGTCCCGGACGGTCGGACGGCTTTGTTCAAGGTGCCGGACGTTCGTTATCTCCGTCACTTCGAGACTTGGTTCCCTGGAGAGCGGTTGCTCCTGCTCCTGCGCGACGGGCGCGACGTGGTCGCCTCCACCCTCAAGACCTGGCCTCAGAAGTCGTTCCGCCGAGTGGCGCAGCAGTGGTCCCGGGCGACCCACCTGGCACTCGACTATGCGACCTATCGGGAGAGACGTGGCGACCCGGTCCCTGTCTGGAAGTACGAAGATATCGTGCGTGATCCGCACGCCTTCGCCCGCTGGGCTTGCGACGCATACGACCTCCCTCCGGACCGCTACCCTTGGGATGAGATCGATCGCCTGCCGCTGCGCGGCGCTTCCAGCGTACACGCCCCGGGAACAGTGACCTGGGAGCCGGTGTCCCTGGCGGAAAGCCCGCGCACGACAGGGAAGTGGGTGTCTTGGACACGGCGCCAGAAGCGGGTTTTCCAGGCCATTGCCGGCGACGCCCTACAGCGCGCGGGCTATGTGACCGGCGCCTCGTGGTAGCGCACGTGCCCGCCTGCATGGGTGCACTGATATGGTCCAATCGGGAGGGGGCTTCGTGAAGTTCTTTGTCGTGACACATACTGCCTCGCATCGGCGGGGCGGGATCTTATGGCGTATTTTCTCACCGACAACGTCCTTCAGACGGCTGAGGGACACAGCTGGGAACGGGTCGCAGAAGCAGTACGTGGCGCTTTACGAACAGCTCCTGAGCAATGAACCGAGGCACTGAGCATGGGAGGTAGAGGACGCGTACTGGTATTGGTGCCTGATTTGCGGCTCCCTGGCGGGGTGACGCATTACTATGCGACCGTGGACCTGGACCGCCACCCCTCCATCGACTATTTCTATGTCAACAGTGCCGATCCCGAGACGGCGTTGGGTACGGTCATGCGCCTGGTGGCCCGGTACGGCCGATTCCTCTGGCTCCTGGTGTTCGGCGGATACCGCTTGGTGCACGTCAATCCTTCCCTGAATGCCCGGTCTTTCTACCGGGACGGAGTGTTCATTGGACTGGCACGCCTGCTGCGCCGGCCGGTCCTGATCACCATGCACGGTTGGGATGAGGAATTCGCGCGTGAGGTGGCGGAGCGGTCTTGGCTGAGAGGCTTCTTTCGCGCCACTTTCGCTCGGGTCCAGGGCGTGATCGTGCTTGGCAAGCTGTTCCAGGAACGGCTCCAGGGGCTGGGTGTGCCGCAGTCCACGCCCTTCTGGATCGATACCACGGTGGCCGAACCCCCGGCGAACCCCGCTCCACCCAGTCCGGTGGAAGAGGCCTGTGTTCAAGTGCTCTTCATGTCCCGGGTGCTCGAGTCCAAGGGAATCTTCGTGGCCATGGAGGCCGTGGCCATGGCGCGGTCTCGCCTACCAGACACACGTATCGTCATGGTCGTCGCCGGGGACGGGCCGGACCTGGAGAGGGCCAAGGATCGAGCTCGGCAACTCGGGCTGGAGGAGGTTCTGTTCACAGGCTACGTCCGAGGTCCCGAGAAACAGCGCGTATTGGCGCAGTCGGATGTGCTGCTCTTCCCCACGTGGTACGGAGAGGGGCTCCCCTGCGTGGTGCTGGAAGCAATGTCCCACGGTTTGGTGGTGATCACTAGACCAGTGGGTGGGATTCCCGAAGTGGTGCAGCCGGGCGAACACGGCTATCTGCTGGAATCTACCCGTCCCGAAGACTTCGCCGAGGTGTTGGTCCGGGTGATCGGTGACGAGGCGCTGCGACAGCGGATCGCCGAGGCCAATCGGCGGGCCGCTCGCCGCTTCGGGAAGGAAGCAGTGGAAGCCCGGATCCTTGAGATTCACGCTTCCTTATTGGGCGATCCGCTTACATGAGCGTGCGTTGCCGCTCGAATATTCTGGACACACATTTGGTCTCAGCGTGAGAGCGACAGGAAGTGTCCACGAACCAGCCTGTCTCGGTGAGGCGTTGGTCTGCGAAGCGCAAGCAGGAGGTGGTATTGCGGCTCTTGCGGGGCGAGAGCCTGGATGCCTGAGTCGGGAGGGAGGCCGGCCAGCCTGCGGCAGTGCTGTCGAGCTGGTGAGACGCGTTCCTGGATGGCGACGGAGCAGCGTGGATGGACGCGGCACATCGACAATCCGAAGGTGGCCTTCCTGGAGCTGGAGCTCAGGCACGCCGAGCGGCTGGTCGGCGATTTGATGATGGACAAGGAGCTCTTGGAGATGTGCATCGCTCGTCAGCCGCGAGTTTTGGTCTTGATCTGTTGACGAATGCCTTGAAGGATGAGGGAGAAGATGATGCGCCAAGAGTGATCTCGGTATTCTCCGGAGGCCTTTTTCCAAACGTAGTAACTTGCTTGGCGCAGGCCGTCGCGCAGTGTCCAGTATCGAAGCGCAGCCCGCGGGGGGTCGGAGTCGGTACCCTCTGTTGAGACAGAGTAGCCCATTTCAGCTAGGGTGTGCCCGGCGATTGCCTCAAGCCGGCGCACCTCGCGCGCGGAAAAGTAAGATCGCCATCGGTCGGCATTTGGACGGATGGTATCCTCTTTTCCTCGCCGGTCACTCTGTGGCCAGCTGGACTTGAGTACCTCTGGGTGAAAGGGCAGATCCAAAAATGCGCATATGCGTCGCATCCACTGCTCGGGATCTTCGGTCAGTCGTTCGTAATGGACCTCTAGGTACCGTCTCGGGCCTAGCCTTTCTCCCTGCTTTCTCCCTTCACGAACGGCGTGTCGCCACCGACGGATAGTGAGGGCTGGAGTGCGTTTCCAGCGTCGATGGAACGAAGCTGCGCAGTCCCGGCCATCACGAATAATGTGTATGAACTGCGCCTGAGGGAAAAGCTCGGCCAGTGTGGAGATATGCAGCACATGCTGCGGCGTCTTTTCTGCCCAGCGTGATTTACCTTGTTGGCAGGCGAAATGGCGCATGACGGCATCGATGACCGTCGCCAACGTTCTAGGATGTTCACGCCAGTTTGACGGGATCGGTACAGGCTGCATACCATTTTTGATTTGAATCTCTGGCAGTGAGGCGACGGTGTTCCACAGCTCCAGGAAATTCTCGTCTGTGGCTAAATCCCCGAACTGCTGCAGAGCCGTGATCAACTGGGGAAATGCGCGTGTCTCGCGTGGAAATGCATAGAGTCTCGGATGTCGCCCGAGACTCTCTACTAGCATGGTTGTGCCAGATCCATTCATACCCACCACAAATACTGGGCGCAGCTGTTCCGGATCGAGAGGAGGGAGCGGGGGGCCGTGGTGTAATGGTTCAGCCATGACCGGTGTGCGGTGCCGAGGTAGTGAGATGTGGAGCATGTGTGGAGGATACAGGCGGAACCCAGAAATCTGGGTGGGGTTTTGCGGATCCAGCCGAGTAGATCTCGATCCCGAATTGCCGCACGAGATCCATGAGACGCCGTTCGGTCGGAGTATCGATCCGGTCGCGCCACTTCTCCACCAGCCACTGTCGCTCCTGGCGCCGAGCGTGCAGTGCTTGAGCCGTCTCCGGAGCTGATTTGGATACGGATCTCGAAGGGCGGGATAGCTGATCACGCATGCGCTGCAAATCGCTCAGATCTGCTTCGTGGTAGAGCCTTTGGAGTACTGGCTCGGGGTCCAGGACCAACTGCTCATAGGTGATCAAGCCGCGGCGTGCAGCCTTGTTTCGGAGTGCCACCGCATTCTGCAGACACCAGTCGAGCACGTTGCGTTCGAGGCGGTCACCGCGCTCGATCACGTCCTGAGCCACGCTTCGCTGGGCCTCGTCGAGATGGTCGACGAACGGGGCTTCCAAAAAGACTTCCAGTCTCGGCGTGACCTCCCGCGACAGTGCGACCGGGATGGGATGTCGAATCAAAAAATAGACTTGCCCTCCTAGCGCCTGTTCCACCCAGTCGATCCGGTGCTCCAAGGCATGCAGGATCTTGAACACCACGCGGCTCGTGCGAAACCGGTAGTGACGCTGCGTAGGGAGGAGGTTCTTGAACGCCGATGCCCGGTGGCCATAGATGAAACCCTCGAGGTAGCTTCGGATCCGCTGTTCGTTCGCTGGATCGTAGAGGGCTGTCCATGTTTCGAGTCCGAGTGCAACGCGGACCTGCTGGCTGCGGAGATTGAACGGCTCGTCACAGGGCCTGAAGCCTGGCTGGCTGAGGAAGAGCTCGGTGAGCCAGGTGGAGCCGCTGCGGGGTGTCGAGAAGACGAATATGGGCCGATGTGCGGGATCGTGGCGATGCCAGTTGCCCAGGCGGCGAACCGCGGGTTTGAGGGATTCCTTGAGCTTCTCGCCCAGTCTCATGGTTTACGGGGAGGGACCGGCTGCAGATTGCGCGATGCCGGTATGATATACCCGATCGCGCTCGGGATTTTTCGGCGTGGTGCACGTCTCCAGCGGCCCCGGAGGTTTCATGGCGATGGTAACGGACGAGGACAGCCGTACGGACGCGACGGCCAGACTGCTGATCACCTGCCCGGACCGGCCCGGGATCGTCTCGGCAGTGACGGCGTTCCTCTACAACCACGGGGCCAACATCACGGCTCTGGACCAGCACAGCTCCGACCCCGAGGGCGGCACCTTCTTCATGCGTCTCGAGTTCCAGACCCCGCACCTCGACGTCTCGCGCGGCGTTCTGGAGGCCACCTTCCAGCGGGCCGTGGCCGAGCGCTTCGAAATGGATTGGCGCCTGGCATACGCGGCAGACATCAAACGCGTCGCCATCCTGGTCTCGAAGCACGATCATGTATTGCTCGAGCTGCTGTGGCGGGTTTCCCGGCAAGAACTGCCCTGTCGGATCACACAGGTGATCAGCAACCACCCGGACCTGGAGGAGGCGGTGGGCCACTTCGGCGTTCCCTTCCATCATGTGCCCGTGACGCGTGAGACCAAGCCGCAGGCCGAGGCCCGCATCCTCGAGCTGCTGGGTGGGGAGACCGACTTGGTGGTCCTCGCACGGTACATGCAGATTCTCACGGGCGACTTCGTGGCGCGTTATCCGAACCGCATCATCAACATCCATCACTCCTTTCTGCCGGCATTCGCCGGTGCCGATCCCTATCGCCAGGCCTTCGAACGGGGGGTGAAACTCATCGGTGCCACGGCGCACTACGTGACCGAAGAGCTGGATCAGGGTCCCATCATCGACCAGGACGTCATGCGGGTGTCGCATCGGCACAGTGCCGCTCAGATGAAGGAGCTGGGCATGAACGTGGAGCGTCTGGTCCTGGCTCGGGCCGTCAAGTGGCACCTGGAGGACCGTATCCTGGTCTGCGGCAACCGGACCGTGGTGTTCGCCTGAGGCTCAGGCCAAGCGCATGGAAAAGTCGATGGCGCGCACGTCCTTGGTCAACGCCCCCACCGAGATGTAGTCCACGCCCGTATCGGCGATGGCGCGGACGTTGTCGAGCGTGACACCGCCGGAGGCCTCCAGCTCGACGCGCCCGCCGGCCGCGCGCACGGCGCTTTCGAGTCCATCGAGGTCGAAATTGTCCAGGAGCACACGGGTGGCCCCTGCCTGGATCGCCTCCTGCAGCTGATCGAGGTCTTCGATCTCCACTTCCACGGGGGTCTTCGGGTAACGCGTGCGTGCTCTCGATACGGCCGCGGTGATGGAGCCCGCTGCGTGAATATGGTTCTCCTTGATCAGTACGGCGTCGAACAGGCCGAGACGATGATTGTGGCCGCCCCCGCAGCGCACCGCATATTTCTGCGCCAGGCGCAGGCCCGGGATCGTCTTGCGGGTATCCAGGAGTTTGGCTCGCGTGCCGCGGATCGCCTCCACATAGACGCGGGTGGTGGTGGCGGTACCCGACAGCAACTGCAAATAATTGAGTGCGGCCCGTTCACCGGTGAGCAGGGCCCGCGCCGGCCCGGCCAGACGACAGACCGTCTGGCCGGGACGCAGCAGAGCGCTCTCGCCGACCTCCCAGGTGATCTGCACGGCGTCGGACAAGGCGCGAAACACGGCCTGGAACCAGGGTGATCCGGCCAGCACGGCGGCTTCCCGGGTGACCACCCGGGCCTCGACCTGGGTGGAAGACGGGATCAGGGCCGCCGTAAGGTCTCCGGGGCCGACGTCTTCGGCCAGGGCCAGGCGCACGGTCTGCTCGATGAGCTCCTGCGGAGGGGGTTTGGGTGGGTTCACGGCTTGGGGTCCGATCGGAAGTAGCGGCGCGTGATATGGAACACGACCGGGCTGAGCAGGGCCAGGGCGACAAGATTGGGCAGGGCCATGAGGCCGTTCATGACGTCGGCAGCGAGCCACACCAACTCGAGCTTCACCCAGGCACCGAGCGGGACCGCCGCCACCCACAGCCACCGATAGGGACGGATGGCGCCGACCCCGAACAGATACTCGGCGCAGCGCTCTCCGTAGTAGCTCCAGCCCAGCACCGTCGTGAAAGCAAACAGCGCGAGCCCGAACGTCACCACGTACTGGCCCATCGGCCCAAGCACCGTCTGGAAGGCCGCACTGGACAGCGGGGCCCCGGTGAGCCCTGTGGTCCATTGTCCGCTCAGCACGATGACCAGCGCCGTGAGGGTGCAGACCACCAGCGTGTCGATGAACGTCCCGAGCATGGCCACCAGGCCCTGGCGTACCGGCTCGTTAGTCTGTGCCGCGGCGTGGGCGATGGGGGCGCTGCCCAGTCCGGCCTCGTTGGAGAACACGCCGCGTGCTACGCCAAAGCGGATGGCGGCCCACACCGTCGCTCCCGCGAAGCCCCCAGTGGCCGCCGTGCCCGTGAAGGCCGAGCCGACGATGGTCGCTAGGGCATGGGGCACCTCCCGCCAAGACAGGGCAATGACCAGTGCCGCCGCGATGAAGTAGGCCAGCGCCATGAAGGGCACCAGGGCGGAGGCCACCTCGGCGATGCGACGCAACCCGCCCAGTACGACGGTGGCCACCAACGCCGCCATGAGGGCTCCCGTCATCCAAACCGGGGTGCCAAGGGTATCGCGTAGGGCCGAGGCCACCGAATTGGCCTGCACCATATTGCCGATCCCGAAGGCAGCCACGGTGGCGAAGGCGGCGAATGCCCCGCCCAGCCAGTGCCAGCGGGCCCCGAGACCGTCCCGGATGTAATACATGGGGCCACCCACGTGCTGCCCCAGTGCATCCACCTCACGGTAGCGCACCGCGAGCACGGCCTCGGCGTATTTGGTGGCCATGCCCACCAAGGCCGTGACCCACATCCAGAACACGGCGCCGGGTCCACCCAGGGCAATGGCCGTGGCCACCCCGGCGATGTTGCCGGTACCGATGGTGGCCGACAGGGCGGTCATGAGCGCCTGAAACGGCGTGATGTCGCCCGCTCCCTGGCCGCGCCTTCCGGTCCAGAGCAGGGCGAAGGCCTGGGGGATTCGCCGCCAGGTCAGCAGCCGCAGGCCGACCGTGAGATAGAGTCCCACACCGAACAGCAGCACGAGCATTGGCGGGCCCCAGACCAGGCCGCTCGCCTCGCTCAGCCAGCGCTCCAGCTGTTCCGTCATAGAGGAGGGATCCCCGCAGATTGGGGAGGCAAGAATGCCGGATGGGCTTGACCCAAATCAAGCGTGCGCCCGCTCCGTTGGTGTCATGGAGGTGGCCGGGTACAATTCGGGCAGGATCCGCAAGGAGCCCGGCCCTCCATGGCGCTCGCCCGTGCACTGCCGCCGAAGGACGAACCACCCGTTGCCGCCGAGACGGTGTGCCGGGTCGGGCGTCGGGTGCCGCGCGCCGAGGGCTGAGACTGGTCAGCCGGGGGGCATGGCGGGAGCGCGATGCCGAACGATTTCTGGTTCAAGGAGGTGGGCCGTGCCCTGCTGGCGGGAGCTGCAGGGGCAGTGCTGGGCTGGGTGCTCGGTGTCCCGGCCTGGGGGGCGGCGCTGGGGCTTGCACTGCTCCTGGGCTGGCATCTGCGCCAGCTGCACGACGTGTTGCGCTGGCTCTCCCAGGGCAACCGGCAGGCGCCGAAAGACCTCAGCGGCCCCTGGGATGCGCTCTATGGCGGCATCGAGCGCTTGCGGCGGCGCGGCAAGAAGCGCAAGAAAAAGCTCTCCAGACTCATGCGCGGGTTCCAGAAGGCGAACGCTGCGTTGCCCTACGGCACGGTGGTGCTGGACGCGGATGGGCAGGTGGAGTGGTTCAATCAGGCGGCTGCTCAGATGCTGCATCTGGACAGCCGGCGCGACCGGGGCCGGCGTATCACCTTCCTGCTGCGCGACCCGGAGTTCGTGCGTTATTTGGAATCGGGACGATATGACGCCCCGGTGCAGATCCCGGCGCCGCGTGGCAGCCAGGGCCGACTCTCGATCCAGGCAGTCAAGTTCGGCAAGCATCAGATTCTGCTCACCGTTCGCGACGTGACCCGCGAGCAGGCGCTCGATGCCATGCGCAGGGACTTCGTCGCCAACGTCTCCCACGAATTGCGCAGCCCGCTCACGGTGCTCAGGGGTTATCTCGACATGCTGGACGAGGAGACACCCTCCGGCCGCCGCCAATCCGTGGAGGAGATGCGCGCCCAGGTCGAGCGCATGGCGCGTCTGGTGGAGGACCTCCTGCTGCTCGCCTCGCTGGAGGCACCCGAGGTGCAACGCGAGGAAGCGGCGGTGGACGTGGGCGCACTCGTGGAACAGGCGGTGGCGGCCGCACAGGCCGACACCCGAGCCGCCCATCCGTTCGAGCTGGACCTGGACCGTTCGTTGTTCCTTCAGGGTGTGGAGCACGAACTGGAGAGCCTGGTCAACAATCTCATCGACAATGCAGTGCACTATTCGCCTGCGGGGCGGCCGGTGTGCGTGCACTGGGGCGTCGAGGACGCGTGTCCCGTCCTGCGCATAGAGGATCAGGGGGTGGGGATCGAACCCGAGCACATCCCGCGGTTGACCGAGCGTTTCTATCGTGCCGACGCCGGACGCTCCCGCGAGTCCGGGGGTACCGGACTGGGTCTGGCCATCGTCAAGCACGTGCTTCAGCGCCATGGCGGCGAGCTGGAGATCCACAGCCGCCCTGGTGAGGGTAGTACCTTCGTCTGCCGCTTTCCCGCCCATCGGCGTATTCACGCCGAAGACGCCCCGCTTCCCGCCACGGGCGAGGTGGCCTGAGACCCCGTGGCACGTGCCCACCTGCAGGGCCGGCGGGTGCGCATGCACGCCCGGCAGCCTCCGGTGCATCGGCGTGTGGAGCCGGGCGGCGCCCGTTCGGCCGGCCCGGCCTCAAACCGAACCCGTTTCCTCCGACGGAGATCCGTATGGACACACGTCAGCGCCCTTCCATGATTGCGGCCGTGGACCTCGGGTCCAACAGTTTCCACATGATCGTGGCCCGTGTCACCGATGGTGACATCCACGTGGTGGACCGGCTGCGCGAGACAGTGCGTCTGGCGGCGGGACTCGACGAACGCGGCGAGCTCCGGGGTCCGGCCGTGGAGCGAGCCCTGGCTTGTCTGGAGCGCTTCGGGCAGCGGGTCCGGGACCTGCCTCAGGGGGCCGTGCGCGCCGTGGGCACCAATACCCTGCGCAAGGCACGCAACGGAGCGGCGTTCCTGGAGCGGGCCCGCCAGGCGCTCGGTCACCCCATCGACATCATTTCCGGTGTGGAGGAGGCGCGCCTCATCTACCTGGGCGTGGCGCACAGCCTGGGGGCGGACGAGCGCCGCCGCCTCGTGGTGGACATCGGCGGGGGCAGCACGGAGCTCATCATCGGGCGCGGATTCGAGCCAAGGCACATGGAGAGCCTGTACATGGGGTGCGTGAGCAGCACCCAGCGGTTTTTCGGGGATGGGGAGATCACCGCCGAGGCCTGGCGACGCGCGGTGATCGCTGCACGGCTCGAGTTGCGCCCGGTGGCCCGCTCCTATCGCATCCTGGGATGGGACCTTTCGGTGGGGGCCTCGGGCACCGCACTGGCCATCGCCCGCTGCCTGGCCGAGTCGGGCTGGAGTTCCGAGGGCATCACGCTGGAAGGGCTGCACAAGCTGCGCAAGGCCATGATCAAGGCGGGAAGCATCAAGCGCCTGGATCTGCCTGCGATCAGCAAGGATCGCGCACAGGTGTTCCCCGGGGGTGTGACCGTGATGCAGGCGGTCTTCGAAGGGCTGGGGATCGAGGCAATGATCGTGTCCAGTGGGGCGCTGCGCGAAGGGCTGCTGTACGATCACCTGGGGCGTATCCGGCACGAGGAGATCCGGCCGCGCACGGTGCAGGCCCTGGAACGACGTTTCGACGTGGACGATGCCCATGCCCACCGTGTGGCGGACACCGCGCTGGCACTGTTCGGTCAGGTCTCGGCAGACTGGTCGCTGGGGGAGGAGGAGGCCAATCTCCTGCAATGGGCCGCACGCCTGCACGAGATCGGTCTGGCGGTGGCGCACAGTGGCCATCACAAGCACGGGGCCTATATCCTCGCCTACGCCGATCTGCCGGGGTTCACACGACAGGAGCAACAGGTGCTGGCGGCCCTGGTCCGCACTCATCGGCGCAAGTTCGTGGCCGAGCCCTTCGACCTGTTGCCTGAGTACCGCCGCGCGACCACGCGCCGCCTGGCGGTGCTCCTGCGCCTGGCCGTATTGCTCAATCGCGCCAGACCCACCCGGCCGATCCCTGCGGTGAATGCCCAGTGCGATGGCGATACCATCCGCCTGAGCCTGCCGGAGGGCTATCTGGAGGCCCACCCCATGACCGAAGCCGACCTGGCCAACGAACGCACCTACCTCAAGGCCGCCGGCTTCAAACTCCGGTACAAGTGAGCACGTGGCGTGAGGCCGGTCTGTGCGCGAGGCTTTCGGTTTGCCCGTATGCGCCCACGTATGAAACAATAAAATTTATGGATCCAATCGAACGTGGCGGTGGCAAGTGATTGATTCTGATGGCTTCAGGCCGAATGTAGGGATCATCATCTGCAACAGGGACCGGCGTGTGCTCTGGTGCAAGCGCATCGGTCAGGACGCCTGGCAGTTTCCCCAGGGGGGGATCCGGGCCGATGAGACGCCACGTGAGGCGATGTTCCGCGAGCTCACCGAGGAGACGGGCTTGCGGCCCGAGCACGTGGAGGTCATGGGATCCACGCGCGGCTGGCTGCGCTATCGCCTGCCGAGACACTTGGTGCGCCGGGGGCGGCGGCCATGCTGTATCGGTCAGAAGCAGGTGTGGTTCCTGCTGCGTTTCCTGGGCGAGGAGGCGGATCTGGACTTGCGCAATACCGATCACCCCGAGTTCGACGGCTGGCGCTGGGTGGACTACTGGCTGCCGGCTCGCGAGGTGGTGTTCTTCAAGCGACGCGTCTACGAGCGGGCACTGTCCCAGCTCGCGCCCCTGTTGTTCCGGGAACCACCGGCATACCGGAGTCGGGGTCGACAGGGCAACCGATCGGGGCCGTGACCCGGATGCGCCCTGGCCCGAGAGTGCGTGTGGTCGGTGTGCGTATCGTGCGTCGACCGGCCCCGCGGCGGGCCCGTGGCCGATGGCGCTAGGGGCGCCATGCTCCACGTCCTGCAGCGCATCGTCCAGGAGGTCAATGACGCTGAGACGCTGGAATCCGCGCTCTCCCTGATCGTGCGACGCGTGCGCCGCGCCCTGTCCGTGGACGTGTGCTCGGTGTATCTCCTGCACCAGGATTCCGGGCAGTTGGTGCTC
>Ga0256832_1002288_pt1 | contig 13077 bp, 6 predicted proteins | sample 134614metaG_FD_190534 | JGI IMG/M metagenome (GOLD analysis project Ga0256832, IMG submission 190534) | Hydrothermal vent microbial communities from Lau Basin, Pacific Ocean - 134-614 | ecosystem: Environmental > Aquatic > Marine > Hydrothermal vents | place: Pacific Ocean: Lau Basin | collected... | reverse complement strand
GCTTATCCACCGGATTGATGATCTGCGGCGGATCACGCGGGATGACCTGAACGGTCAGGCAACTTTGTCCCAATATTTCATCATTACTTGCACGAAAAACTGTCAAACAGGTCTCATACTGCCCCGAGGGCAGGCTCCGATGATTGCGAATGTATTGCTCAATGCCCGGATCCAGGGTACCGATATTCAGGTCGGCAAAGTCCGTGGGCTCCACATCGAATTGTTCCATGACCTGACGAATGGAACCTCGATTGGAGCCGGGCATGACCGTGATAGGATAGTCATGGTCATAGTTGGCCGTGGTGACGTCCACACCGGTCCCCTTGACCGTGATGCGGTAATAAACTTCAACATCTCCGGACGTGGGATTATTGACGGTGACCAGGATTTGATCAAAAAAGACTTCCAGGTAACCGGCGCTCAAACCTCCGGCGTTGGCAATTACTACATCCCAGTTTTGGCCAAATACGACCGTCTGCCACATCAGCATTAGTACGGTGGCCAGACTTTTGATGATACCGGGTCTTGTCGTTTGCATGTTGACAGATTTTAGGATTGAGCTTCACGCTCTAAAAAGACATATTAAAATTCGCGCTTCCGGACAAGGCGGAAAAAGCATTCAACAAGCGGCTGTTACGCTTCCGGTAAGCCAAAGCCAGCGAAAGCGTCCCTTTTTTCACAATGCGATAGGACAAAGCCGTGCGGGCGTTCCAATAGCTGCCGTCCGGCTCGCCGTCCGTTTTATTCAAGTGGTATCCGAAGTTGGCACGAGTGCGCCACTTCTTACCGAATTTCTTACTTATTCGTACATTGCCCCCCAGGCGCTGTACGTCCTGGTCCCGGGTGTACTGGATCAGGTTGGCGGTAATCCCGTAGCTCAGCCCGCTTTTTTTATGCCGCTTGCTGTAGCCGACGGCATACATAGACGATGAATTGCCGCCGATGATGTGTTGGTCTTGAATCAGATTGAACGTGTTTTTCGAAAACCGGAGCGAGATCTTCCCGGATGGCGATGCACCCGGTGCAAAGCGGATTTGGGCGTTGTATCCGGTATTGCCGGCACTGATGTAGAGCGAATCCTGGAACTCCTGCAGGCGGGACTCCCGGGAAGTGCTGAAGTTGTTGTAGCCGAAGTTCATGTCAAAGCGGCGCCCGGCCCGGTATTGGCCGGCTATGTTGTAGATGAGCTGTTTCTCTGTCGTGATGAAGTAGTTTTTGGAATTGTCCGTTTGGATACCCGCCTGGGCGCTCAGATTCAGCTTGGAGCGAAACAGGGCGGCCGAGGTGGTCACCAGGTAGTGGTTAATATTATTGCGCAGATAGGTGATACCCAGGGCGGCGTAGTTGGGGTCCACGTGCTCATAACGCAGGCCGACGGTGACGCGCCCCACGGTTAAGCTGGCATCGGCATTGTAGGCGAGATAATAGCGGCTGGACTCATTGATGGGCATCAGGGCGTCCGACCACTTTTTTAATGAGGGGTCAAAATCTATTGGGCGGGCCCGCTTGTCCTCATTCATCACGCTGGCTGCGACCTCCGCTGAGAGTGTCAGTCGCCGGAACAGCATGGCGCCGGCAGCCACCGACGCGGCCAGATTCTCTTTCGGCTTGATATTCAAGCTGTCCAGTACCGCCACATCGCCGGTCGTCTCATCGTCCACGGCCTTCATCAGGTGGATCAAGAAGTGATTGTTACCTTTCTCCACACCGATCTTGCCGGCGATGATTTTTCGCTTATAGTACAGGTAGTCGCGCCCCGCAAAGTCCGGATGATTGTAGCCATAGTCATAGCGCCGCGCCATATTGCCGTAATAGGCCGAGAAGCGGAAGATGCCCGGCTTCAGGTCCAGGCCACCGCCCACCATGTTGATACCGGACAGCAGATAGCGGGACAGCTGAAAGGACCGGTAGCCACCGTGTACCGTGATCCACTTGTACGAAGGGCTCAGGCCGAAGGACTGGAAGGACGGTCGCGAAAAGGAAAACTCCTGATCCGAATACCGGAAGCTGACGGGCACGTCCAGCGCCCCGAAAAACCTGGCGTTGAGGCTTATCTGGGCATAGGAGCCGAAGTTGTTGGCATACGTGGTGCGTGTCGAAGCAGCATAGCGCCCGCCCATACCAAAACTGCCGGTCAGCTTGACAGGTGGCGCTTTGATGGCTTGTTCCACATCTTGTGCCGCTGCACTGCCGGCATACAAAATCACCGCCCATATTACTAGTGGTAATAAACGTCTCATACCGGTACCCAAATTTTTTGGCGCCTGGCATCGCGTAACCCGCCGAAACACAACACAGGGGAACCCGGTGAAACGAGTGCGCGATGAGCCAGCAAGGTGCCCACAATTTTTTCGAGGCGATTATCCGGATTTTACAGGCTTTGCTCCACGGGCAATGCGTGCGGATCCTGAATAATCTCAATGAAGGGAGCCCAATTATTGTGCTGTAAAAGTAGGCTATCGGCCAATAAAACGCACCCGGAAAAGAGTATTCGGCGTATTTGGCCTATTATTCGGCGCTTTTTGTTGCGTATCCTGCATCTGTCGCCGTGCGATTGATGGAGAAGCGGTGTACGGCAATAGAGTGTTGCGGATGATGCGCATTGAGTGGATGCTACCGGATATGGTGCGGATGAACGGGATTCAACCCTTACGGCGCCGAAGGCGTCGTCCCCTTTCTCTTTTCTCTCTTCCACCCAGCAGCTTTTGCGCCAGGTCCGGACGCTTCAGCTGCCGAAGCCGACGTGCAATGGCTTCACGAAATTCGGGCTTGTACCAAAAAAAGAAGCGGTGCTGGGCTTCTCGCTCTTTCTTGGTTTTGGCGGTGTAGAGGGGCTTTAGCGTGTAGGGATGCAGGCCCGAATAGTAGGCTACCGTGGCTACCGTCATCGGTGTAGGTGTAAAGCCCTGTACCTGTTCCAACCGGAAGCCCAGATCCTTGGTCCTGGCTGCCAGGTCGGCCATGTCCGCTTCCTCGCAACCCGGGTGGGCGGAGATAAAGTAGGGGATGAGCGGCTGTCTTAGGCCGGCTTCGCGGTTGTACCGGTCAAACATCTTTTTGAAGGCAAAGAAATAGTCAAAAGACGGCTTGCGCATCACCTTCAGGGTCTTTTCGGACGTGTGCTCAGGGGCTACCTTGAGCCGGCCGGACACGTGGCGGCTCACCAGTTGTTCCATGTATTCCCGGATGCTGCGCCGGTCCGCCCGCTTGTTGAATGCCGGTACGAGCAAGTCGTAGCGGATGCCGCTGCCGATGGTGGCCTTTTTGACCTTGGGGTGGGCGTCCACTTTGCGGTAGATAGCCGTCATGGCATCGTGCGAGGTGTCCAGGTTGGAGCAGACGACCGGATAAATACAGGACGGACTCTGGCACCGGTCACAGATGGATTGGTCTATGCCCTTCATCTTGTACATATTGGCCGACGGGCCGCCCAGGTCGGTGATGTAACCCTTGAAATCGGGCATGCGCGTGATGTCGTCCACTTCTTTCAGGATGGAAGCTTCGGAACGCGAGGCGATGAACTTGCCCTGATGTGCTGAAATCGTACAAAAGCTGCATCCGCCGAAACAGCCGCGGTGCATATTGACCGAAAACTTGATCATCTCATAGGCCGGGATTGGCCCGCGCTTGCGGTACTTGGGGTGGGGCAGTCGTGTGTAGGGCAGGTCAAAGGAAGCGTCTATTTCCTCTTCGGTCATGGGCGTGAACGGCGGGTTGATGACGAGGTAGTCTGTCCCCACTCGCTGGATGATGCGGCGGCCGTAGATTTTGTTGGATTCGATTTCCACTACTTTGAAATTGGCAGCAAAAGCACGTTTGTCGGCCAGACATTCCTCATGGGGGTGCAATTCGACATCTTCAAAATCGGTGGTTGGCGGCAGGCCTGCCGCCATGGGGATCAGATAGGCCGTCTGTGGAATGTCCCGGACGGTATCCGGTCGCGCGCCGTGACGGATGGCGTGCAGCAGGGCCAGGAGGGGTTTTTCGCCCATGCCATAGATGAGCAGGTCGGCGCCGGAAGTTTTGAGAATGGTCGGCATCAGGCGATCGGACCAATAGTCGTAATGCGTGACGCGGCGCAGCGAGGCCTCGATGCCCCCGATGACGACGGGTACGTCCGGATAGAGTTGTTTCAGGATGCGTGTGTAAGTGGTGACGGCATAGTCGGGGCGGAAGCCGTGTGCGCCGCCCGGTGTATAGGCATCGTTGGAGCGCCGCCGTTTGTTGGCTGTGTAGTGATTGACCATCGAGTCCATATTGCCTGCCGTCACGGCAAAGAAATATTTCGGGCGGCCAAACTTTTTGAAGTCGCGCAAGTCATCTTGCCAGTTGGGTTGCGGCACGATGGCCACGCGGAAGCCCTCGCGCTGCATGAGGCGCCCGATGACGGCGGCACCAAAGGCAGGATGGTCCACGTACGCATCACCGGTAATCAGGACGATGTCCACTTCATCCCAGCCGTGGTAGGTCAGTTCCTTTTTGGTGATGGGCAACCACCGCGTCCAATCCGTTTTTTGTGACCGGTCCATGTGTGCTAAACCCCCGCATTTGCAAAAGGTTGCCCGGAGCTGTCGCGGCGAGATACGAGATGCCCCCATCTCGTATCTCGCCGCGACTTTTGACCCTCGCTTCGTTAAAGATTTATTAATCATCAAAACCGGATTATACACTGTACACAATAAATGCGTCTAATCAATAAAACCACCGGCTGTGATCATCCTGATTGTCATATTAATATTTTTAATTTTGGCCTACGCCTATCAAATGCGTACAGAGTGGTAGTGCCCGCTTGTCCGGCGGGCCGGTTGTATAGTTCCGTCTTTCCCCGGGCGGGTACCTAAACAGTTACACAGTTACAAAAGAAAAAGTTTGCGGCGTGGCCGCCGCGAGGTCACGGTAAGGCGGTGTATGGGCACGGCGGCTTTGTGGGAAAAACAAGTCGCCTCTGCCTTTTGGTCTAAAAAAAGATAGCTTTCATATAAGCGTGTCTTCCATCGCACGAAAAAGCACTATACTTGCAAAAAAGCTGGATGATGCGCAGAAGTGCTTTCATACTATTGGCCGTATGGGTGTGCCTGCCTGCCCGGGCACAGGAGGAATGGACCTTGCGCCGGTGCATCGAACAGGCCCGGGAAAACAGCATCACCGTCCAAAAGAGCCGACTCGGCACCGAACTAAACGAATTGTCGCTCCGCGAGGCGCGCGCCGCGCGCCTGCCCAATCTCAGCCTGAGTACCGGCTTTTTTGAACAATTCGGCCGCACCATTGACCCCACGACCAACACATTCGCCAATCAGAAAATCGGCTCCAGCCGGGCCAGCCTGAATACCGGCCTGACCCTCTTCAACGCCGGCCGCATCAACCATACCATCCAACGGGCGCGTCTCAATGTGGAGGCGGCTCATCTCAATGACCAAAGCGCGCGTGATGATCTGGCGCTCAACGTCGCCCTGGTGTATTTTCAAATTCTCTTTGCACAGGATCAGGTGGATATTGCCCGCAAACGCCGGGAATTGGCCCGGCAGCAAATCGAACGCACCAAAGCACTCATCGAAGCCGGCAGCCTGCCCGCCAACGAAATTCTCAACTTTCAATCCAAACTGGCGGATGCCGAGCAGCAGGTCGTCGCCGCCGAAAACAGTCTCGATGCCGCCTACCTGCAGCTCAGGCAAATGCTCCGCACCGACGAGGACATTCGCATCCGGCGTGTCCCCGTGGAAGCCCGTATCGAAGCAGACATCCCCGATGAAGAAACGGTTTTCCGGGCCGCCGTGGCACGCTTGCCGGCCATCCGCGCCGCCCAACTGCAGGTGCGGAGCAGCCGCCTGGGAGTAAAGATAGCCAAAAGTGCCTTATGGCCCACGCTCACCATCGGCGGCTCCATGTCCACCAACTATTCGTCACTGTCCAAAAAACTGGATGGTTTTGAGGTCGTCACCATCCCGCAGCAGGTCTCCATCAATGGCTCGCCGGCTGTGCTGGAAGTGCCGCGCCAGATCCCTGTCCTGAAAGACAATCCCTTCCCGAACCAACTCGACGAAAATTTCGGACAGAGCTTTGGTCTCAACCTGAGCGTCCCCATTTACCAAAATTATCGCTCCGCGGCTGCCGTCCAGCGCGCGCGCATCGCCGTCCGGCAGGCAGAGTTGGATGAGATGCAGGCCCGGTACAACTTGCGCACGACCATCCAAAAAGCGGTACATCAGGCGCGTGCGGCACGCCAGCAATTGCGCGCCGCCCAAAAGGCCTATGAGGCCGCTTTGGCCGTCTTGCGCAATACACAAGAAAAATACGACGCCGGCGCTGCCGGCGCATTTGAATTGACAACGGCCAAAACCAATGCCGACATTGCAGAAAATAATCTGCTCAGCGCCAGGTATGATCTGTTCTTCAAGCGCAAGATCCTGGATTTTTATCTCGGCAAAGATCTCTCGCGTTAAAACACACGGACGATGGCAACCAACAAAAAGCAAATTCGCAATTTCATCTTATTGGCCCTCATGGTCTTGGTCCTGGTGGTCGCGGGGAAAAAATTTTCCGGCGACAAGGCCATAAGTGTCCGGGCCACGGAAGTCAAAGCGCGTGATATCCAGGAGACGGTGCTTGCCTCGGGCAAGATATTTCCCAAAACCGAAGTGAAAATTTCCTCTGATGTCTCCGGCGAAGTGGTGGAGCTCTACGTAAAGGAAGGGGATACCGTCCGTGCGGGCCAATTGCTGGCGCGTGTCAATCCCGACAGCTATGAGTCGGCCGTCGAACGGGCCCGGGCTTCTGTCAACAGTGCACGTGCCCAGGAAGCCAACGCACGCGCCCAGGCCGAGGGGGCCAAAGCGCGGAAGATACAGGCCGAAGCACAGCTGGATCAGGTTCAGGCACAATATGACAATGCCAAACGCGCCTTTGAACGCTCAAAAAAACTGCACGAAAAGGGCGTGATCTCCCAATCGGAGTTGGAGACCGCACAAACTTCTCTGGCCTCGGCAGAGGCCAATCTCAAATCCGCGCGTGCGGCGGTGGCCTCTGCGACGGCTGCCTACAATTCCGCCCGCGAGTCAGTGCGTGCCGCCGGCTACAATGTACAGAATGCACTCGCCGGCCTGAAAGAGATGCGCACCAGCCTGCGCAAGACCAGCATCCGTGCACCCATGACGGGCATCTTGTCCAGTCTCAGCATCGAAAAGGGCGAGCGCGTGGTCGGCACCATTCAGATGGCCGGTACGGAGATGATGCGCATTTCGGACTTTTCCGTCATGGAAGCCCAGGTGGATGTCAGCGAGACCAATGTCCTGCAAGTGGAAGTCGGCGACACGGCGGAGATTGAGATAGACGCCTATCCTGATCGCAAGTTCCGCGGAACGGTATCCGAGATTGGCAACTCTGCCGCTAATCTCAGCGGTCTGAAGGCTGCTACCGATCAGGCCATCAACTTCACGGTCAAAATCAAGATAGACCCGGCATCATATCAAGATTTGATCCGGCCGGGCCGGCCCTTCCCACTCCGGCCGGGCATGTCCGCCAGTGCCGAAATTTTCACGCACAAGGTAACCGGTGTGCCGGCCGTGCCCTTGACGGCAGTGACTACGCGCGAGAAGGAAGAAGGAGACAATGCCGACGATCGCGTGCAGATTGTCGTATTCCGCATAGACGGTGATACGGTATCCATGCTGCCTGTCAAGACCGGCATCCAGGACGACGAATACATTCAAATCATCTCCGGTGTCAAGGTCGGCGACAAAGTCGTCAGCGGGCCGGGCAAAGCGGTGTCCCGTACCTTAAAAAATGGCATGCGCGTCAAAGTGATGCACAAAAAAGACAAGACAAAGCAATAAGTCAATTAAAAATGAAAAATTAAAGTAACTGTTTAGGTGCTCCTGTTTTTAGGGATAAAATAGGCATTTTCGTGGATGTCGAAGGTAAAATTTTCGATGCGTAGCAGCGCTACGTGAGAAAATTTTACCAAAGACAGGCTCGAAAAGGCCATTTTAGCGCAAAAACAGCGGGTACCTAAACAGTTACAAATTAAAAATGAAAAATTTTACGGTGAGCGAAGTCGAACCGAGTTGAATTGCTGGCGCGTTGAATACTTGCATTCGAACCGGGCCATATCGAAGCCTTTTTGCAGCTGTGTGCCGACACCCCGCTATACCATATCCCGAATGCCGGCAAAACAAGCTTCTCTGTTCATTGCCTTGCCTTGGATTACTTTGTTTTGCCTTGCCGTCAGCTTTAGCTGACGGTCAGAAGGCAATATACTAATCGGGGCTTCAGCCCCAAAAATGGGCCGGGAATTTGGGGCTGAAGCCCCCAATATTCCTTGTTTTGTTCCGGCGGCTGAAACCGCCGGAAATTGAAAAAGTTCCTTTCTTTTCCTGACACTAAAACCTATAAGGTTTCCAAAACCTTATAGGTTTGATGCAACCAGAACCAAGAGTTATTGACAAACCGGAGTTTTGGGAGTAAGCTCAACGGTATAGCGGTGCGTTTTGACAAGCTCAACGACCGTAGCGGTATAGCGATGCGGTTTGGCAGGCTTGGGCGGTGTGGTTCGACTGCGCTCACCAACCTAGCCTGTCGAACCGCACTGACCTAGCTCTGCTGAACCGTGTTCACTGTGGTCGTTGAGCTAGCTTGCGGTGAGCTCCGTCGAACCGTTGAACCGTGGCCGGTGCGGTCGGTGGGGTTGGTGAGCCTTGTACGGGATTTATTCTAAAATCTCAAATCGGTGTTCCTTGTTCGATGTTCAATTATCCCAACTCAAATTGCTTTGAGTATAACAATAAAAAAAGCGCCGCTGCACGGCAAGTGCAGCGGCGCCCAAAGGCCGGAAGGACGGCTCCATTACAAGTGCTCGATGACGAGTCGCTTGGTGACCGTCGCACCGTTTTCGCCGGTGACTTTCACTTGATAGAAGCCGCGCGGCAGTTTGTCCAATGACAGGTTGACCAAAGACTTGGAAACCTGATCCAGATGCACGGTGCGGAGTACCTGGCCCACCGAATTGATAAATTCAATGTCGGCAGCCATGCCGTCAAATGGCAGCAAATCCAGCGTCAGCACGTGATCCGCCGGGTTCGGGAACAGGCGCACATCGCGTCCGTCAAACCGGCCCTGCACTTCGTTGGACAGTACATTGTTGCCGTCCAGGGTGATCGCGACTACTTTGTAGTAGTTCTGACCGCGGGCCGGCAAATTGTCGGTAAATGTGCTGATGGCGTTGCCTTCGCTCTCTACCTGCCCGATGACCTGGTAGTTGACCCCGTCGGTGGAACGCAAGACCAGATAGTAGTCGGCGTCATCGGCGAAGTTGGTTTCCCACTGCAATTGGGCGACGAAGGCATTCGGCTCGAGATGGAGATTGAGCACGGCGGTCTGTACGTGACCGGCATAGGGGACGAAGCCCCCGTCAATATCCACGGTACCGGCATCAGCGGTGATGGTGAAGCAGTCTGTAAATCCGGTCCATCCCTGGTTGACGTCGTTGTCTTTGGTGGGATCGCTGCCGGCGTGTGTGGGTGCTACATAGTACCCGGCGGGCGGTGCGAGCTTGACCTTATAGTCACCCGGCGGGACGTTGGTAAACGAATAGTGTCCGGATGCGTCTGTAAAGGTCTGCCCGAGCCAGTTGCCGCTGCAGTCGGTCAGCATGGCAAAGACATTGGCCAGGCCCGGTTCGCCGGGATCCTGGATGCCGTTGGCGTTTTGGTCCACCCAGGCAAAGTCTCCGATCGTGCCCGGCGTGGCACCGCCGGGAGTGGTGCAGTGCATAAAGCTCAAAGGCGCGGGTGTGTTGGTCGGTGCATTGCAGTCACCTACGAAGAGTGGCCGCATCATATCAAAGTCTTCGTGTGACAGGATGTGACAGTGCCAGACGTACAGGCCGGGCAGGTCAAAGTTGAGCGCGAAACGCGCGATCTCACCCGGCGGCACGATGTAGGTGTCCTTGAAATAGGGCAGTTCGGGTACGGGCGTACCGGTCCGTACGATGGCGCCGGTGCTTTGATATAGCGGCAGGTCAAATGTCTGGTGGTCCAGCACCTGGAAGAAAATCTGGTGCAGGTGGATGGGATGGGCATCGGGGGTGGTGTTGATGACTTCCCATATTTCCGGCTCGTTGACCTGTGGGTTTTCCGTGATGGGATCGGTCCACAGGAGCGAACCGTCTTCCACGGTGCCGAGCAGCGGCTTGATGCGGCCGATGGCGTCTGTGCCTTCGTTGAGTGTGACGCGCCGCACGCGCACCGGTACGGGCGGCGTGGGCATGCCCCCGGTTTCCGTGCGGAAGGCCATCGGTACAGATGAGTTGTCCGTGCCCTGCAGGGCCTTGCTGACGCGGAAGGCCATAACCTTTCCATCGTTGTTGGGATCTACGGGCGCGCCATCGGGATAGGGCTTGTTGGCGTCATTGTTCATGACGATGGTCTGGTTCCACAGTGCCGGATCCGAGAAGTCCAGGATAATGTCAAAGCGCTCTGCCGGACCCATCAGCAAGTCGGTGACGGGCTTCGGATGATCAATGAAGCCACCGTCCGTGCCGATCACCGTAAACGGCATGCCGTTGCTCAGTGTCAAGTGGTAGAATCTGGAGTCCGATGCATTCAGTACGCGGAAACGGTACTTGCGGGGCTCCACATCCAATACGGGCCAGGCCTTGCCATTGACCAGGATGATGTCACCGAACATTTCCGGCAGCACGGTTGGATTGGGCTGACCCGGAGCTTCCGGCTCGGAGGGATAATAGAGCGATCCGTCTGCATAGAAAGACTTGTCACTGATGATGAGCGGGATTTCATAATCCCCTTTTGGAAGATTCATCCCGTTTTCGTGGTTGTCGCGGATGATATACGCACCGGCCAGCCCGGCATATACATTGAGCCGGGTGATGCCGACGGTATGGTCGTGATACCACAAGAGTGTGGACTCCTGGGTATTGTCGTAAGTATAAGTACGCTTGACAAACTGCGGCCCGGTCGGTCCATTGTTGGGTGTGTACCAGGCATCCGGATAACCGTCACTGGTCCATTCGGTATGGCCGCCGTGCAGGTGAGTGACGATCGGCACACCCGAAGCGGGATATCCGGCGGGATGCGCCCAGTGAATCGTGGTATCAATGGGCAAGAAGTGGGGGATGGGATTGCCGTTGTCGTCCAGCAGCATATTGTTCCAGGTGACGGTGATGGGCTGGTTGGAATTGACCACGAAAGTGGGTCCCGGGAACATGCCGTTGTAGCCCCACATGGGCGTCAGCAGGGGCTGCCCGGTATTGGGATCTACCAGGCCGGCGTCATGGACAAAGGGCGCGATGTCCACGTCATAGTGATTGCCACTCGTGGGTTGAATGACGGGCGGCACCGTCAGTTGATTGACGAATTTGGGCTGCGAGTTTGGATCCAGTATAGGTACTGTGGGCCCTGTTGAGCACGGTGCGGGCGGATTGACGACGACATCGTAGGTGCAGTTGGCATTGTCATTGTCCATGATGGTAAAGCTGACCTGGCCGCCGGAGATGGGATAGGGGCCGAAGGTCTGCGGCGTGTGGGCCGTCGCCATGTCGGTGGTCACGCCGCCGCCGGTCCAGCCCCAGTCCGCGCCGGAAATGACGGTGAGCGTGAAGGTAAAGGTGTCGTCGTTGGGATCGTTGGGTGTACCGTTGTCGTTGCATTGCACGTTGCTGACGGATGCGACGATGGGCATATCGCAGCCTCCCGGGACTGCCTCTGGCACGAAGCCGGCGTCTATGTCGGTGCGGTTTTCGCCGGCGGCGAGAGTGAAGCAGTCGGTAAATCCGGTCCAACCGGAATTGACATCGCTGTCTTTGGTGGGATCGCTGCCCGCTTGTTTGGGCGAGTAGCCCACATAACCCGGCACCAAGGCAAATTTGAGTTTATAGGAACCCGGATCGAGATTGTCAAACGAATAGGCACCGTTGGCATCGGTAAAAGTCTGCCCCATCCAGTTGCCGTTGCAGTCGGTGAGCATGACGAAGACACCGGCAATGCCCGGTTCGCCGGCATCCTGGATGCCGTTGCCGTTGGTGTCTTCCCAGACGAAGTCGCCGACGGATGCCGGGCCGGTAGCTGCCGGGCTGACAGTAACCGTAAAGCTACAGGAGGACGTGTTGGCACAATCGTCGGTCGCGTCGTAGCTGATGGTATAAGTGCCTTGTGCGAAGGCACTGCCATTGGCTGGTCCGGCGGTCTGGGCTACCGACGCCGTGCCGGGAACCGCCGGGCACGGCACCTCCATGATGAATTCGTGTTTTTCTCCGTTTTTGCGGTCATACCACAGGCCGTTGCTCTTGCGGAGTACGGCATAATCGGCCTGGCCGCCGCCGGGGCTGTAGTTGTTAGGTTCGCCGGGGGCCCAATTGGTGTAGGTAGTGGGCGATCCGTCCACCCATTCCCAGGAGCCTTCTACATTCTGGTCGGTATAGCCGATCCAGGCGTAGCTGGTGCCGACGGCGTTCTGGGCAAAGTCGTTCTTGGCCTGGCTGTTGATCACGAGCAGGTGGCCGCCGGCCTGGTTGGCGGCGGCATTGGCTTCCTGCCACTTGAAGTTGTTGGTGGATGAGCAAAAGATGTGGCTGTCGCCAAATTCGCCCATGTACATGAAGTTCGGAAGAGAAGTCGGTGCTTGCGCACAGTCTGTAATGGTGCACGAAGTAGTCGCGCTCGGATCCGTCCAGTTGATGGCTACAGTGTTTTGCCCGGCCGGGAGCGTGACGCTCATATCCGATGGACAAGTCAATGCGATTTGGCCAGTCACCTGCGTGCTGAATAACAGCAAACAGACGGCTGCCAACAATGCGTAATGCTTGTTCATAGATTACAATTTTGTGAGAATTGATATGGAAAAAGTCCAAACACGGGGGGGAGGTGCCAAATTATGAAATGTTAGAATGTGACAAACTAAAATGATCGGGCATTTTTTGAATGAAAAAAAATATTATGTTTTAATTGATTAAAAATCACAGTTTTACACTTGAAGCAAAGCCATGTTATGAGTTCCGGAATAAACCGTAGTGCTCAAAACAATGCACTTGAATTATCGTTTAGGTCTCGGTAAATGGTGGAATGCAGG
>Ga0256832_1002287_pt1 | contig 13079 bp, 9 predicted proteins | sample 134614metaG_FD_190534 | JGI IMG/M metagenome (GOLD analysis project Ga0256832, IMG submission 190534) | Hydrothermal vent microbial communities from Lau Basin, Pacific Ocean - 134-614 | ecosystem: Environmental > Aquatic > Marine > Hydrothermal vents | place: Pacific Ocean: Lau Basin | collected... | reverse complement strand
CCCTGACGCAGGGTGTGCCAGGTGTTGGGCTTGAGGCCGCTCCACTGCTCCTGTCCACCGTCGGGCCAGGTGACGGTGAGGGTCTTGGGCCGGGACTTGCCGAGCCCCACCAGGATGCGCGGCGAGTGGGCCGAGGCATAGCTGCCGTCGCTGCGCACTCGCCGCCACAGGACCGGCCCCCGGTCCCGCTCGATCCGCACGCGGGCGCCGTAGGCGTCGCGGCCGTGGGTGTCCACCAGGCGCAGCCCGATCCAATCCTGTGCGTTGCCGATCTGGTTGACGAGCAGGCGCGCCGGGCCGTTGCTGTTGACGATCACTGCATCCAGGTCGCCGTCGTTGTCGATATCGCCCACGGCCACGCCGCGGCTCACCTCGGGCACCTGGAACACCCGCCCGGCGCGGGCGCTCACGTCCTCGAAGCGCTTGCCCTCGATGTTGTGGAAGAGTTGGTTGGGCTGCCGCAGCGGGTATTTGTCCCCCTGTCGGGCCAGGATGGGCATGACGCGCACGTCTCCGTTGGCCACGATGAGGTCCAGCCAGCCGTCGTTGTCGTAGTCGAACCAGGCGGTGCCGAAGGCGGTATAACCCTTGCTGGGCGCGCCCAGTCCGATGGCGAGCGTGCGGTCCTCGAACCAGCCCTGGCCGTCGTTGACGTACAGGGTGTTGGTCTCGCCCAGCAGATGGGTCATGAACAGGTCCTCGTCCCCGTCGTTGTCGAAGTCGCCGGCATCGACCCCCATGCTGGCCTCGGCCGCCCCCTCCATGTTCACGGCCACCCCGGCCAGGAAGGCGTCGTCCTTGAAGGTGCCGTCCTTCTGGTTGATCCAGAGATTGTTGGTCTCCCCGTCGTTGGCCACGTAGAAGTCGGGCCAGCCGTCGCCGTTGAAGTCGGCGGCGATCACGCCGAGCCCCGGCTTGGCCTGCCTGGCGATGCCCGAGGACTCGGAGACGTCCTCGAACGTGCCGTCACCGCGGTTGCGATACAGGCGGTCGCGCATGGGCTTGTACTGCTGGGGCGAGCAGTAGTCGGGCGCGCCGTTGAGGCCGTAGCAGCGCTTGTTCTTCGCGGTGTCGAAGTGGACGTAGTTGGCCACGTAGAGGTCCAGGTCGCCGTCGCGGTCGTAGTCGGCGAAGGCGGCGCTCACGCCCCAGCCGGGCGCGTCCACACCCGCCCGTACGGTCACGTCCGTGAAGTGTCCGTTGCCGTCGTTGCGCCAGAGCTGGTTGCGTCCCCAGTTGGTGACGAACAGGTCCACGTCACCGTCGTTGTCGATGTCGCCCGCGGCCACGCCCATGCCGTAGCCCGGCGCATGGATTCCGGCCTGGCCGGTGACGTCGGTGAAGCGGAGCACGCGGGTGCCGTCGGGTCGCACCACCAGGTCGTTGCGGAACAGCCGGTCGGTCATGGGATAGCCTGGGGGCGGCGGGAACAGGGCCTCCTTCCAGGTCTTGCCCTTGCCGAGCATGTGTCCCTGGGTGAGATAGACGTCCAGGTCCCCGTCGCCGTCGTAGTCGAACAGTGCGACGCCACCGCCCAGGTTCTCGACGAAGTAGTACTCGCCGGACATGCCGTTGTAGTAGAAGAAATCGAGCCCCGTCTCGGTGGCCTGGTCCACGAACCAGTCCTGTGCCTGCGCCACCCCGCCGAGAAGCAGCAGGGCCGTGACGATCCCCCTGGGCATCACTGCACCTCCTGTCGAACGCGCACGAGCCGATCGGCGGGCACGTCACGCAGCACCTGCTCCCCGCCGTCCGGCCACTGGATGCGGACCTCGGCGGCCTTCGGAGCCGCACCGAGGCCGAAGGTGAGGGTGCGCTCCACCTGGGAGAGATAGCTGCGCGTGGGCATCACCTGCTGTAGCTGGCGCCGATCCCCCGCGCGGACCTCCACCCAGGCACCGATGGCGTCGCGGTTGCTCCGCGTGCCCTCGGGCAGCACGCGCAGCCAGTGGTGCCCCAGGCCCTGGTCGTTGCGCAACAGGCTGGGTCGCCCGGCCACCTGGGTGATGACCACGTCCAGGTCGCCGTCGCCGTCGATGTCGGCGTAGGCCGCGCCGCGTCCCACCCGCCGCCGGGCCAGGTCGCCGATCTTCTCGGGAGGCAGCAGCACGAACTGCCGCGGGCAGTCGGCACCGCAGTTCCAGTAGAGCTGCGCCGGCTGGGCGTACTGCTGGCTCGGTTGTACGACGTGGATCTCGTTCTCCAGGTGGCCGTTGGCCTGCAACAGGTCCAGCCGCCCGTCCAGGTCCGCATCGAAGAAGAACAGGCCGAAACTCAGGACCTTGCGCGAGCCAGGGCCGATCCCGGCGCCGATGGCCTCGTCGGCGAACTGCAGCGCCTGGCCCTGGCCGACGTAGAGGGAGGTCATCTCGTTGGCGAAATTGGCCACCGCCACGGCCACCGTGTCGTCCGTTTCGTCCAGCACCGCCGCGTCCACCCCCATGGCCCCGGTGGCGCCGCCGTTGCGGTCGAAGGCCACCCCGGCCTCCACCCCCACCTCCTCGAAGGTCCCGTCGCCGCGGTTGTGCAGCAGGAAGTTTTGCACCGTATCGTTGGCGACGAAGAGGTCCATGAATCCGTCTCGGTCCATGTCCATGGGCAGCACGCCAAGGGCCTTGGCCTTGGGCTGGCCCGTGGCCTCGTCGACGATCTGAATCCCGGCCTCGGCCGAGACGTCGGTGAAGTGTCCGCCCCCATCGTTGCGGAACAGATAGGGGAACGTGCCCTCGAACGTCGTAGGCGGGCCGTAGGCCCGCCCCAGGCCGGTCAACTTGAAGCCCAGCTTGCGGTCGAGCTCGGGGGACCATTTGACGTAATTGGCCACGAACAGGTCCAGATCGCCGTCGTTGTCATAGTCGAAGAAGGCCGCCGAGGTGCTCCAGGCGTCTTCGCCCCCGGCCACACCCGCCTCGGCGGTGACGTCGACGAAACGCCCTTCGTCGTTGCGGTACAGGTGATTGGTGCCCAACGCCGTGAGGTAAAGGTCCGGATCGCCGTCGTTGTCATAGTCCCCCACGGCCACCCCCATGCCATAGAAGTGCTCGGTGAGGCCCGCCTCGCGGGTCACATTCACGAAGCGCCCCGTGCCATCGTTGCGATACAGGGCGTGGTGGGCCGGGGGCTTGCCCTCGGCCTCGGTCGGATCCCAGTAGTCGGAGTTGACCAGCAGCAGGTCCGGGTCTCCGTCGCCGTCGTAATCCAGGAAGGCCACACCGCCGCCCATGGTCTCCGGCAGCAATTTCTCACCGCGTGCGCCGTTGACGTGCACGAAGTCGATGCCCGCAGCCTCCGTGATGTCCGTGAAGGGAATGGCGGGCGGCTCCACCGGGGTTTCCCGGGCGGCGACCGGCACCGGCGCCTGCTCGCGTACCGACGCCTCTTGCCGAGGCTCGTGGTTCAGCCAGGTGAGCAGACCGATCGCTAGGGACAGACCCGCCGCCAGGGCGAGGAGCGACCAGCGAAAGGCCCTTCCGATGACCGCGTCGCGATCGTGCTTGGAGCGTGGACTCAAGTTCGAATACTCCTTGTATCACATGGAAGCCGTACCGGGGTCACGGAGGCGCGCCCGATCGGCTGCCCGAGGGCCTTGCAGGCCCAAGGCGCACACCATCCGTCCGCGTCCGGACACCGCCGGCCAGGATATGGAAGCGGTGGAGGTGACTGCATTGATCTGAATCCAGAATATATTTTAACGGATACTGATACACTGAATTCGCGGTTGCGGCATGGCGGCGACCGTGGGATTATGCGAGAGAGGCAACGGACCGGTTTCCGGGTTCCGGGTATAAGTACCGGATTCATCCAACCTCGGGCGGACCCGCCGCGACTTCCTCAGTGATCTACCTCATCGTCTTGGTGCTCGCGATGGCCGTGAGCCTGGCCGTCGTTCCAGTCATGGTGAAGGTCGCGCCGCATCTGGGCATGCTCGACAAGCCCGACGCGCGCAAGGTCCACGCGCGTCCCATTGCCCGGGTAGGGGGCTGGGGCATCGTGATCGGGGCGTTGACGCCGGTGATCTGGCTGCTTCACGACCAGCCCCTCTACCAGGCCTATGTGCTGGGCGCGCTGGTCCTGTTCCTGTTCGGGGTCTGGGACGATGCGCGCCAGATCGGCCACTGGCCCAAGTTTCTCGGGCAGATTCTGGCCGTGGGTATTCTGGTGTTCTATGGGGGAGTCGAGGTCACCCGGCTGCCCTTCTTGGAGGGGCCGCTTCCGCCGGAGTTGGGCCGGGCCTTCACGGTGGTGGCGCTGATCGGTGTCATCAACGCCCTCAATCATTCCGACGGCCTGGACGGTCTGGCCGGTGGTGAATCCCTCCTGTCGCTGGCGGCCATGGCCCTGCTGTGCTGGTTGGCGGGCGGTGGGGCCACCCTGGTGGTGGCCTTGGCCACGATCGGCGGCCTGCTCGGCTTCCTACGCTACAACACCCACCCGGCCCGGGTATTCATGGGGGACGGGGGGAGCCAGTTCTTGGGCTACACCGTAGGCTTCATGGCCATCCAGCTCGTGCACGTGGTCGATCCCAGGATCAGCCCAGCCGCCGTGGCCCTGCTCCTGGGGTTGCCCGTGGTGGACATCCTCGTGGTGCTCAAGCGCCGGATCCAGGAGCGCCGCAACTGGTTTCAGGCCACGCGCAACCACGTCCACCATCGCCTGCTGGACCTCGGCTTCGTGCACCAGGAGTCGGTGGTCCTCATCTACTCGTTTCAGACTCTCGTGGTGGCGGCGGGGGTGTTGCTGCGCTATCAGCCCGACTGGCTCATCGCCCTGGTTTGGCTGGCTGCCATGATCAGCGTGTTCCTTCCCCTCAATCTGGCGGAGCGGTTGGGGTGGCGGGCACCGCGCCGGGCCACCGGGGAGGGTGCAATCCAGGCCGAAGTGGGGCGGTTGCGGCGATCGTTCCTGGTCGCCATGCCGCGGCGGTTTCTGGAGATCATCGTCCCGCTTTATCTGGTTCTGGGGGCCGCCCTGGCACCCACGGTGCCGAAGGACGTGGGGCTGCTCGGCGCCATCGTCGCCGCCTTGTTCGTCGTCGAACCCGTGTTCACACGCAACCTGCACACCACGCTGCGGCGCATCGGCATCTACGTGATTCTGGCGACCATCGTGTTCATCCCACAACAGATCCCTCAGGTCCTGCAAGGGTGGCGGGGCATGTTGCAGCTGGCCTTCTTCGGGCTGGTGGGCCTGGCCGTGGCCATCGCCGTGCGGTTCAGTCCCAGGCGCCGGCGGGTGGAGTTCGAGTCCACCGCCATGGACTTTCTCATGGTGTTTCTCATGTTCGTGGGGCTGGTCTATGGCTACATCAGTGGAGGAGACCCGGACGCGGCCCTGTTTCTGGTGAAACTGATCGTGCTGTGGTATGCAGCGGAACTGCTCTTCATCGAGCGGCGTGAGCGCTGGAATCCCCTGACGTTCTCGGCCTTGGCCGCCTCGGTGTTGTTGGCCGTACGCTCGTTCTACTGATTGGGGGCGAACGTCCCCGGGAGTCCACACCGTGACCGAGACGATCCCCGACCAGATGCGGGCCATGGTCTTGGAGAACCCGGGCGGGCCGCTGCGACTGCGGTCCAGGCCGGTCCCGCGCCCCGGGCCGGGTCAAGTGCTGCTGCAGGTGCTCGCTTGCGGGGTGTGCCGCACCGATCTACACGTGGTGGACGGGGAACTTCCGGACATACCGTATCCGATCATCCCCGGTCACGAGGTGGTCGGCCGGGTGGTCGCCTGCGGCACCGGCGTGGAGCTCCAACCGGGAGCCCGGATGGGGGTCCCCTGGCTGGGCTGGACCTGTGGGACGTGTTACTACTGCCGCAACGGCCAGGAGAACCTCTGCGATCGGGCCCGCTTCACCGGCTATACGCTCGATGGCGGCTATGCCGAATACCTGCTCGCCGACGCTCGCTACTGCTTCCCCGTTCCCGATGCTTACGACGCCCCGCATGCCGCTCCGCTTCTGTGTGCAGGGCTCATCGGCTATCGCTGCCTGCGCATGGCCGGCGAGGGTCGTCGGCTTGGCCTCTATGGTTTCGGTGCCGCCGCGCACATCCTGGCCCAGGTCCTGCGCTGGCAGGGCCGGGAGGTCTACGCCTTCACCCGTCCCGGGGACACGGCGGCCCAGGCGTTCGCCCGCCGGCTCGGCGCGGTGTGGGCCGGCGATTCCGACCGGCGGCCCGGCGAGCCCCTGGATGCGGCCATCCTCTTTGCGCCGGTGGGCGCGTTGGTCCCCGCGGCGTTGCGTGCGGTACGAAAGGCGGGGGTGGTGGTCTGCGGGGGCATCCACATGAGCGACATCCCGAGCTTTCCATACCGCATTCTCTGGGAGGAACGTGTGCTGCGCTCGGTGGCCAATCTCACCCGCCGGGACGGGCACGAGTTCTTGGCACTGGCGCCCAAGGCGGGAGTGGAAACGCACGTGCAGGTCTTTGACCTGGAAGAGGCCAATACCGCCCTGGAACGCCTGCGCAGCGGCAAGCTGGAAGGGGCGGCCGTGCTGGTTCCCTGAACGAGAACGCGCCACCTGGCGTTCCCTGCGGCTCAATGTCGCGACAGGCGCTCGTTCAGGAGCCGTGCGAGGTCCCGCACCGTGGGATGGTCGAACAGGTCGGTCACCTCCACCAGGCCCGGAAACGCAGTCTCGATGGCCTCGTGGATGCGCGCTAGCTCCAACGAACTGGTGCCGATCTCGAACAGGTTGTCGTCGGGGCCCACGGCGCGCCGAGGCATCACCTGCGCGCAGATGTCCAGCAGCCGCCCCTGGATACCCGCCTCGCCCGTGGCCTGAGGGTCGGGACGCATCACCGCTGACTCCACCGCATGGTCGACGGCGGTGAATGCGCCCTCCCGGTACTGGTGGACCAGGGCCAGGCGCTGGACCTTGCCGCTGGTGGTCTTGGGAATGCGCGGTACGGGGATGACGTGGACGTCTTCCAGTCCGGTGTGGGCGACCAGCTTGCCGTGGATCTCCCGGGCCAGGTCGGCGATCTCCTCCACGGGCCCCTTGTGGACCAGAAACACGAGCAAGGTGTCGTCCTCGGCCGACTCGGCGCGGTCGGCGGCCACGGCCACGCGGCCCGGCCGGACGGGCGTCTCACGCTCGATGAGGGCCTCCAGGTCTTGGGGATAGAAGTTCTGACCGTGGGCGAAGATGATCTCCTTGGCGCGCCCGGTGACCACCAGCCCGCAGGGACCCAGGAACCCCAGATCCCCGGTATCCAGCCAGCCGTCCTCGTGAAGCACCTCGGCGGTGGCGGCCGGGTTGCGGTAATAGCCCTGCGTGACGTTACCCCCGCGGATCCAGATCCGACCCACCCGGCCGGTAGGCAGCCGCTCGCCCTGGTCGTCGAAGATGCCCACCTCGCAGTGGTCCACCGGGTCCCCCAGGCACGCAAGCTCCTGGACGGCCGCTCCCGGCAGGGTCTCCACCGCCGCATCCCCGACGCCGAGACCGGAACGGGCCAGGCCCAGGGCCTGCAGCCCGCTGCCCGGCTCGGGAAAGCTCACCGCCAGTGTCGCCTCGGCGAGCCCGTAGACCGGGTACATGGCTCGCGGATCCAGCCTGGCCGGGGCCAGATGCTCGAGGAACTCACGTACCAGGGGCACGGAGATGGGCTCGGCGCCGTTGAAGATGAGCCGCAGGGCGTCCAGGGGCGGTGGCCGGTGCCCATGGCGCTGGGCGGCGTTGAGATAGTGACGCAAGGCGAAGTTGGGCGAACAGGTCATGGTCACGCGGTGCTCGCCCGCCTTGTCGAGCCACAGGGTGGGACGGCGCACGAAGAGGTCGGTGGGCATGATCCAGTGATCGATGCGGGCCGCCACCGGGGTCAGGTGGAAACCGATCAGCCCCATGTCGTGGGTGAGGGGCATCCAGCCGAGCATGGAGTCCCTGCTTCCGAACCCGGCGCAGCGCAGGATGGCGGCGAGATTGGTGAGCAGATTGCGGTGGGTCAGCATGACCCCTTTGGGGTCCCCCGTGGAGCCCGAGGAGAACTGGATCAAGGCCAGATCTTCTGTACGAGCGCCGGTGTGGGCCGCACCGGCCTCCTGCCCCGGTTCGGCCTCGGCCGCGATCAGCCGCGCCTCCAGGGCATCCGCTGCCGGCAGTCCCTCCGTGCCGCTGGCCAGGGGGAGCACGCGCTCCAGGGGCCCATGTTCGGAGAACAGCCAGGGGCGTTCCAGCAGGGCGAAGATGCGCAGCAGCTTGAGCCGGTGTGCATCGGTGTGGCCCACGGCTACGGGCACCGGGACCATACCGCCGAGTACCGCCGCCCAGAAGCCCGTGAGGAAACGGTACAGGTCCTTGACGTGGAGGATCACCTGATCACCCGGACGGGCACCGGCCGCCTGCAACGCGGCGAGCCGCCGCAGGGCGTGCTCGTACAGGGCCCGATAGGGCAGATGGTGCTCGGTGTCGGCCGATTCGATGAGCCACAAGCTCGCTGCGCTGTTGGCGGCTCGGGCGAGTATGTCGGCAAGTGTCTCGGTCATCTGCGTTCAAGCGCTCCTGGGGAAGGAATCGTTCGGCTCCTCGCGGCACCGGGCCGCCCAAAGCGTAACCCATCCACCGGAGGCACGCCGGGTTCCCATGGAGCCGCTATGGTCGGAGGGCCGCACGTTCCACGAATCCTAGTCCGTGTCCTGCCTACGCAGGTGGGGCAACAGACGGATGGGCCGGGCGGGGCGCAGGTTCACACCGGGCTCCAGAGGCACGACCTCGGGGTCCAGCGGCTCGAAGGTCAGATGGCGGGCCACCCAACCCAGGTGGATGAGCGTCTCTGTCTGGGCGAACACCTCGCCGGTGCACCGACGCGCCCCCATGGAGAACGGGAGATAGGCGTAGCGGTGGCGCGCCCGCGTGCGCTCGGGGAGGAAACGGTCCGGGTCGAAGACTTCAGGGGCCTGCCAGTGGTCGGGATGCCGGTGCAGCGTGTAGACGGGTATGGCGATCTCGGTGCCGACCGGGACCCGGAAGCCGCCGAGGTGGTCCTCGGCCACTGCGCGGCGGGTGAACAGCCATACCGGGGGATAGAGCCGCAGTGCTTCGTCCATGACGCGCCGTGCGCAGGGCAGCCGCGGCAGGTCCGCAAAACGCGGCGGCGCCTGCGTGGGCAGGGTGTCCACCTCGGCCTGCAGCTGTGCCGCGGCCTCGGGATGCCATGCCAGCAGGTGCCAGATCCAGTTGAGCGTCACGCCGGTGGTTTCGTGCCCCGCGACGATCAGGGTCATCACCTCGTCGGCCAGGGCCTCGTCGTCCAGGGGTGCACCGGTCTCGGCGTCCCGGGCGGCGAGATAGTGTCCGAGGAAATCCATGCGTTGGACATCACGTTTGCGGCGCCAGTGGGCCAGTTCGATCACGCGTTTGCGCAGCGCACGGAACTGAACGGCCAGCCGCAGGTCGCGCACGGTCTCGTCGACCAGGATGTGAAAAGGGGTGTGTCCGGCCTCGTCCCGCCATGCCGCCAGGTCTTGTCCGAAAATGGATTCCAGGATCACGTCCAGGGCGAAGGCGCTGGTCTCGCGGGTGATGTCCAGTGCCCGCGCCTCTTCGGCCGCCGCCCGCCAGCGTTGCAGGTAGCGGTGCGTGACCGCGCGCATGACCGCGGAGAGGCGCTCCACGCTGGGCCGCTGGAAGGCCGGCTGCAGCATACGCCGACGCCTGCGCCACAAGGGCCCGTCGCTGACGATGAGGCCGTTGCCCAGGAGCATCTTGACGCGCTCGAAGCCCCGGCCCTTGGCATAGTTGCGATGATGGGTGACGAGTACGTGCCGGACGAGCTCGGGTTCGAACAGGACATAGGTCTGCCGGCTGTTGTGCGGCGAGCGCACTCCCAACAGGGGGCCGTAGGCCGCAGACCAGCGGGGCAGCACCTCGAAAGTGGCCGGATCGACGGTGACCTCGAACGGCGCGGGGGGACCAGGCGGTCGGGCGGCCGGGCGTGCGGCATTCATGGACACGGGGACCTCGTTCAGCGAGTGCCCCATTGTATATCGGCCTCGGCCCCTCACATTGCGGGGGCGGGGCGGCTTGACCTATGGTGTGCGCCACGATGAGCGAATCCCGCCGCGCAATCCACGGCTTGCGGAACCCAGCCGTGCGGAGGCTGGCACAGGGTGCCGGCGTCCCGCTGCTGACGGGCGTGCTGCGCCTGTACTGGAGGACCTGCCGGGTATCGGCGGTGGTCGGAGAGGCGCAGCTGGACGCGCTGGAGCAGCGCGGAGGCCCGATCGTCTTCTGCTTCTGGCACCAACGACAGCTGTTCACCATCCGTTATCTGTTACAGCGCTACGGCGATGCCGGGCGTCTGGCCTTCCTCGTGAGCCCCTCTCGCGACGGAGACCTGGCTGCGGGCATCGTGCAACGCCTGGGTGGACGGGCGATTCGCGGTTCGCCCAATCGCACCGGGGCCCAGGCCCTGCGTGCGCTGTATCTGTCCGTCGCGCAGGAACGTCTCATGCCGGTGCTGACCCCCGACGGATCGGATGGGCCGGCGCGGGTGTTCAAGCCGGGTGCGGCCATGCTGGCGCGTCTGGCCGGTGCGGCCATCGTGCCCATGAGTTACGCGGCACGCAGCGCCTGGTTCCTGCCCAGCTGGTGTCGGTTCATGGTCCCGCGGCCGTTTACCCGGGTGGCCCTGGCCATCGGTTCTCCGGTGGAGTTGGAGCGGGGTGCATCGCTGAGTGGAATCGAGCCGGCACTGCTGGAACGCCTGGCGACCGCCCTGAACGCCGCCGAGGCCGCGGCAGAGGCGGCCCTGGAGCGGACTTGATTTGTATCGGGGCAAGCCCCAGGCAGTAGGCGGTAAGGTTGGATCCCTGGTGCGCCGGGAGATGCGGCGTCTCACGGCGCGTGGTCTCGGACTCCCCATAGGTGATCCGGCGTTGCCGGCCGCGGTGTCGCTGGACGCGGGGCGTCACCCGGCCGGGAGGGCGCCATCGGGCATTTGAACCAACTGGAGGCGACTGACGATGGAAAGCGTATTGAGTGTGCTGGGGCATACGGAGGCAGCGGAGCGGGAGGCTCGCAAGGCGATCGAGGCGCGTGCCAGGGAGCGCGGCATCGAGCTCACGGAGGATCATTGGAAGGTGATCGACCTGGTTCGGATCCGCTACGCCCAGGCCAACGGCATCCCCAAGGCGCGTGAGATCGCCGAGGAGCTGTGGAAGCTGTTCGAGGACAAAGGCGGGCGCAAGTATCTGTATGAGATCTTTCCCGAAGGACCAGTGAACACGGCCGCAGAGCTGGCCGATCTGCCCAAGCCCCTGGGGGCCACGGACCCCTCCTTCGGAGTGGCGTTCTGAGTCAATCGGCAGGCCCAGGGGGCGCCCCAGCCCCCTCCGGGCGTGTCGGAACACATGAGCGGTTCGGCGATATGCCGTGCGCCAGGGTCGAGGAGGACGGCTATCCCTGCGAGCCGCGGCTGCGATAGCGCTGGTATTGAGTGCGCACGCGGCGCACGTACTGCTGCGTCTCCTTGAACGGCGGGATGCCGTTGTACTTCTTCACGGCCCCCGGGCCGGCGTTGTACGCGGCAAGGGCCTTGTCCAGGTCCTTGAAGTCGTCCAGCATCCGTCGGAAGTAGCGGACCCCGGCCTCGATGTTCTTCTCGGGGTCGAATACTTCGTGATCGCTGACCCCAAGTTCGTGAGCGGTACCGGGCATGAGCTGCATCAGACCCTGGGCCCCCACGGGGGAGACCGCCCGCTTGTCGAAGCACGATTCCACGTGGATGATGGCCTTGACCAGGGCGGGATCCAGACCGTGTTGCCGGGCATATCGCTGGATGGTCTTGGACAGTGTTTGGGCCCGGTGCTCGACGTTTCCGCAGTGGACGTGGGCGGGTGGCCGCCCCCAGCCCAGGGTGGCGGTGGCGAGGAGCCGGTAGCGTTTTTTCGGCAGCTGGCGGTCTGAGAACCAGACCGTACCGTCGTTCTCTTTGTAGATGAAGTACTTGTATCCCGCTGCGTGGGCAGGGGTCAGGGCCGACACGGCCATCAGCGCTGCCGTCGCGAGCAAGCCGCTGCGGTTCATGGAGCCCCCTTTCGATCCAGTACACCAGCAGGCCCGGGTCGCCCCACTGGGGCGCGGCCCCGTGCGCGCTACAATGGACTCTCTATTATATCCGGCGGATGTCGGCGTCATGAGACCATTGAGCGGGGAATCGGCGGCGTTGGTAGGTAGCAGGGTGCAGCCTGCCCCCCAACCCTTGCGCACCGCCGTGATTCGGGCCCGTCTGCCGAGCACCGTGCGCTCGGTGCAGGTGTTCGGGCGCCTCGATTCGACCAATGCGGAACTGTTGCGACAGGTGCGGCGGGGTGCTCGGCCGGTGACGGTCTGCGTGGCCGACGGGCAGACGGCAGGCAGGGGTCGGGGTGGACGCAGCTGGCGGTCCCCGTCGGGGTACAACGTCTATGTTTCGGTGCTGGAGCGGGCGCCTCGGGATCCGGCAGCCCGAACCCGGCTCCCGCTGTGGGTGGGGATCCGGATCGTGGAGGCGCTACAGGACGCCGGGCTGCAAAGGCTGCGCCTCAAATGGCCCAACGACGTCCTGTGGCGGGGGGCGAAGCTCGGCGGCGTACTGGCCGAGGCCGTGGCGCTTCCTTCCGGACCTGGGGTCGTCGTGGGTGTGGGGCTCAATCTGTGGGTTCCGGCGGCGCTGCGTCGAGAACTCGGCCGCCCGGTGGCCGATGTACGAGAGGCGCTGGGAGGGCGTCCGTTGGCCCCGCGGGAGATCTGGGTGGCCCGTATGGTGGAGGCGGTGATGGCGGGGAGCCGGTTGGCACGGGAGGCCGACGGCGCCTTGCTTACGGCACGCTGGGAGCCTTTGGATGCGCTGTGGGGGACCACCGTTCGATTGCCACCCCAGGTGACGGGTGGAGGTGCCGAAGGCGTGGCGCAGGGGATCGACACCCAGGGGCGTCTGCGCGTGCGCGTCGGGCGTGAAGTGCTGCGGCTCACTACCCTGGAGGATCGCTGGGTCGCGGGGTGATGGACTGCCTGCTGCTCGATCTCGGCAACAGCCGGATGAAGTCCGCGCTCCTGGGTCCCAAGGGGCCGGTGGATGTACAGGCCCATGCATATCCCC
>Ga0256832_1002286_pt1 | contig 13089 bp, 12 predicted proteins | sample 134614metaG_FD_190534 | JGI IMG/M metagenome (GOLD analysis project Ga0256832, IMG submission 190534) | Hydrothermal vent microbial communities from Lau Basin, Pacific Ocean - 134-614 | ecosystem: Environmental > Aquatic > Marine > Hydrothermal vents | place: Pacific Ocean: Lau Basin | collected... | reverse complement strand
GATCAAACAGCCTTGCGGCTGGTCGACCATTTCAACTTCCAATCAACTACCGACCGAAGACCAAAGCCTTCTGGCAGTTGGTGGAAGTCTCTAGGTATGTCTCCCTAGAAAGGAGGTGATCCATCCGCAGCTTCCGCTACGGATGCCTTGTTACGACTTCACCCTTGTCACCAGCCCTACCTTCGGCCCACCTATTACGGTGAGACTTCGGGTATTGCCGGCTCCCCTGGTGTGACGGGCGGTGTGTACAAGACCCGAGAACGTATTCAACGCACCGTGGCTGATATGCGTTTACTAGCGATTCCGGCTTCATGAGGGCGAATTGCAGCCCTCAATCCGAACTGGGACCGGCTTTGATGGGATTAGCTCCGCCTTTCGGCTTGGCGACCCATTGTACCGGCCATTGTAGCACGTGTGTAGCCCAAGGCGTAAGGGCCATGCTGATTTGACGTCATCCCCGCCTTCCTCCCTGTTTACCAGGGCAGTCCCGCATGAAATTGCAACATGCGGCAGGGGTTGCGCTCGTTTCCGGACTTAACCGTACACCTCACGGCACGAGCTGACGACAACCATGCAGCACCTGTCCAGCACCCTCGAAGGCGGCCCGACTTTCGCCGGGCTTGCAGCTGGATGTCAAGCCTTGGTAAGGTTCCCCGCTTATCGTCGAATTAAACCACATGCTCCACCGCTTGTGCGGGTCCCCGTCAATTCCTTTGAGTTTTAACCTTGCGGCCGTACTCCCCAGGCGGGATGCTTAACGCGTTAGCTTGGTTGGACGGCACTGATAGGGTCGACACTACCAATGCCTAGCATCCATCGTTTACGGCGTGGACTACGAGGGTATCTAATCCTCTTCGCTCCCCACGCTTTCGTGCCTCAGCGTCAGGACCGTTCTAGCGAGCTGCCTTCGCATTCGGTGTTCCTGCTGATATCAACGGATTTAACCCCTCCACCAGCAATTCCACTCGCCTCTCCCGGCCTCAAGCCAAACAGTATCCTCGGCAGCCATGGAGTTGAGCCCCATGATTTAACCAAGGACTTATTTGGCCGCCTGCGCACGCTTTACGCCCAGTAAATCCGGATAACGCTCGGGGCCCTCGTCTTACCGCTGCTGCTGGCACGAGGTTAGCAGCCCCTTATTCCTGGGGTACCGTCACGGATTCGTCCCCCAGAAAAGCCGTTTACACCCCGAAGGGCTTCCTCCGGCACGCGGCGTCGCTCCGTCAGGCTTGCGCCCATTGCGGAAGATTCTTGACTGCAGCCTCCCGTAGGAGTCTGGGCAGTGTCTCAGTCCCAGTGAGGGGGGCCATGCTCTCACACCCCCTACCCGTCGTCGCCTTGGTGAGCCATTACCTCACCAACAAGCTGATAGGCCATAGGCCCCTCCCCAAGCGCCGAAGCTTTACTCCCTAAACCGAAGTTTAAGGAGCACATCAGGTATTAGCCCCGCTTTCGCGGAGTTATCCCTGTCTTGGGGGCAGGTTACCAATGTGTTACTCTCCCGTTTGCCGCTAGAGTTGAAATCCAAAAGGACCAACCCTCGCTCGACTTGCATGCCTTAGACACGCCGCCAGCGTTCATCCTGAGCCAGGATCAAACTCTCAAGGAAATTCAATGAAAGCTTGGCGAAGCCTAGCTCCGCTTCATCCCTGCCAACCACTGGCTGGCGAAGGATGAAATCCTGCTTGTCCCGACGAATGTCGGGAAGTCAGGATCAAACTCTCAAAGAAAATTGAGAGTAAGATATATGTACTTACGTACGGCTTAAAGTTTTCTCAACACTTTTTCAGTTGTCAAACAGCGCTCTCTCACAAAGTGAGAGAAAAAACAGAGACACCCAAACTTTGAGTATCACTGTTTTTTCTCCCTCTGATAAAAATTAACTTGTCAAATTATAACACCTGGCTGTTTTGATGTTAATGATTATAACAAATTGACCTCTATTAGCATAACCTACTTTTTTGATATTGTCAAGTCCACAAGATATACACAACTATCCTAATTTTCTTTTTCTTAACTTGGACTGCTGCTTGCGCCATTTTTCTATTTCTGCATGATTGCCAGAAAGAAGAATAGGAGGAACCTGCAAAATCTTGCCTTTGTATTTTACCTTCTCTGGTCTAGTATATTGGGGATATTCAATATAGTCAAGACCTTGAGAAAAAGTCTCATTTTTTATTGATTCCTCATCGCCCAATACCCCTGGCAACAAACGACTAACCGCCTCAACCACAACCAAAGCTGGCAACTCTCCTCCTGATAATACATACGGTCCTATAGAAATTTTTTCATCAACCACTTCCTCCAGTCTAGCATCAAAGCCTTCATATCTTCCTGCCAATAATATCAATTGATTCAATCTGGAATATTCCTCTGCCTTTTGCTGGGTAAACTGCTCTCCGCTAGGATCAAGCATAATAATTTTTCTCTTTTTCTTTTTGGGTATGCTCTTGATGGTCTTGTAAAGTGGTTCAAACATCAAAATCATGCCAGGACCACCACCATAAGGGCGATCATCAACTGTCCGATGCTTATCCGAAGCAAATTGGCGGGGGGTGTGTGTTTTGATTGATATTAATTTTTGCTTTTGCGCCCTCTTTAAAATTGATTCATTTATATATGAATCAAATATGTGGGGGAAAATTGTGATTATATGAAATTCCATAATACTATACTAACCAAAATAAACAGAAAACAAAACCCCCGCCCTTAAGGGGCGGGGGTTGATTTGTATGATTAAAGTTGCAAATCGTCAACTGCTGAAGTATCAGCCTCTTCTGACTTAGCTGACTGTCTGCCGCCAGCTGGCTCGTTTATTTTTAAATTAACGCGAGCATTATGACGAGCGCCAACCACTCTAAGCAAAGTTCTGATAGCGCGGACGGTTTGACCATTGCGGCCAATTACCTGTCCCATGTCCTTGGGATTGATGTTAAGGGTGATAAGGACACCCATCTCATCAATCTTGCGCTCGGTTGACACATCTTCAGGATGATCAACCAAATTCTTGACGACCATCTCAACAAACTGCTGATCTTGATGTTCAGTCATTGTTTTGCAATTAATTCTTAACCAAAACTAAAATAACAAAGAAGCTCGGTAGCGACCAACTTACCTTACTTCTTTAATTAAATTACCAAAGTACATAATAACATCATACCAAAAAAACAAATTTTGTCAATAGAAAAAATGTTAGTTATAATAAAGACATGAATGAAACTAACAATATCTCAACTATAAGCTTGCTTAATAACTACTTGTTGACTGCTGTCAACATGGGAGCCTCTGACATTCATTTTGAACCAGATATTGATTATCTACGCGTAAGATTTAGGGTTGATGGAAAATTACATGAAGTTGGCAGGGAGGATATAAAAACCCATTCTCAAATTATTACCAGAATAAAAGTATTAGGACAGATAGACATTGGCGATAAAAAAGCTATTATTGACGGCCGTTTTCCTATAAAAATCGGGGGAGAAAATCTTGATATACGCTTTTCTATTTTTCCTACCATGTATGGCGAGTCAGCCGTGCTAAGAATACTCTTGTCAAGTCAAATAGAACTCGGGCTGAAACATGTGGGTATGAACCAATCCCAACTAGAAACCTTTACCAAGATGATAAACAAACCATATGGACTTCTGCTTGTAACCGGGCCTAATGGATCTGGTAAAACCACTACTCTATACTCAGCTCTCAATCAAATAAACTCTATTGACAAATCAATTGTTACCTTGGAAGATCCAATTGAATATCATCTGCCCCTGCTAAGACAAACACAAATTGACGAAGAAAGAGGCGTTACTTTTGCTAGCGGTTTGCGAGCTCTGCTCAGACAAGATCCCAATGTTATTATGGTGGGTGAAATCAGAGACAAAGAAACAGCCAAAATTGCTGTACAGGCTGCTATTACTGGACATCTGGTCTTTTCATCACTGCATACCAACAACAGCGTGGGAGCTCTTATTAGGCTGATAAATATGGAAGTAGAGCCGTTTTTAATTGCTTATGCGGTTCAAGGCGTGGTTGCTCAACGACTGGTCAGAAAAATTTGCAATCAGTGCAAAGAAGCTTATTTGCCCTCCCCTGAGGTGCAAAATGCCTTGGGGGTCAAAATTAACCGAGAAATTTATCGCGGACGAGGGTGTTCTGCTTGTCAAAATACCGGCTACAAAGGGCGTGTTGCTATTTTTGAAGTTATGCAAATAACCAACGAGATTAGAAGCGTTATTCTGCAAAACAAGAGCGTTGGGTTTGATAAGCTAACAGCTCTAGCCAAACAAGGCGGAATGCAATCGTTGCGCGAGCATGGTTTGGAAAAAATATTAGCCGGCGAAACAACCCCTGAAGAAATATTGCTTGTGACCGAAAACTACTAACAAAAAAACAGCGCTAATAGCGCTGTTTTTTATAAATAAAACCTTAAGTTTAACCTGTCTACTTGTTCTCAGCTTGGCTCTCGGCTTCGCTTTGACTGTTGGCATTTGCTTCTGCTGTTTTTTCAGTTGGCGTTTGTTCTCCTTCTTCTGCCCCTTCTGACTTATCCTTTTTCTTGCTTTTTCTGATTCCTTTTGGTTTGGCTTTTTGTCCGCTCAAAATGCCTTTGTCAATTAAAATATTTTTAACTGTATCTGAAACTTGAGCTCCGTGATTTAACCAATACTTTATCCTCTCTTCTTTGAGGTTGATAGTTGGCGGTTCTGTGCGAGGATTATAATAGCCAAGATACTCCAACGCGTCTCCCCATGGATCTTTGTGCTTCTCACTAACAATAAATCTGTATTCAGGTTGATTCTTTTTGCCTACCCTAGTTAAACGAATAACTAACATAACCAGAAATTTTAATAATTAACGTAGATTGAATATTATCAAAAACAATAAATAATGTCAATAATTAATACCTGTTGGCATAACGCTCTGCTTCTTCAAATTTCACTGACAACAAATGAGACACCCCATCACGCCCCATTGTCACTCCATACAATATATCTGCTTTTTCCATAGTAGCACGGTTGTGAGTGATAACTATAAACTGGGTTTTATTGGATAATTCAGAAATTATTTCCGCAAAACGAATTGAGTTAGCCTCATCTAAAGCCGCATCAACTTCGTCAAGCACAATAAAAGGAGAGGGGTTATTGGCAATAATGGCGCAAATAAGCGCAATTGACGTCATCGCTCTTTCACCGCCAGACAACATGTCTACTCCTTTCATTTTTTTGCCGGGAGGAATAGCTTTTATATCAACCCCAATAATACCAAATTGGTTCTTTTTCCATTTATTTTTAACTCTGGCGACTGCATCAACATTATTTTCCTCTTCATCACCTTCTTCGTCTTCAACTTCATCAGCGCGCAACAAAACCAATTCCGCCTTACCGCCGCCAAATAAAGTTTTAAAATAGTGGGCAAATAGTTTGTTAATCTGCCTAAAATTGGCAGAAAACTGGTGGTTTATAACCTCATCCAGTTCCTTGATAACATTTTCTAATTTCTTCACAGCTTCCTGTAAATCATCAACCTGGCCGTGCAAAAAATCAAACCTCTCTTTTACCTCTTGGTATTCTGTAACAACCTCAGGATCAATCCCGCCAATAAGCTCTTTCTTTTTCTTTAGATCTTCTATTTTTTGCCACACCTGATCAAGAGGGCAATCGCCCTCCACAGACGGCTTGTTCCCCTGCCATTTTTCCAACAAAACCGGCAAAAGTTCCCCTAGTTCCTGATGGACTGTCAAAGACAAATCTTCTAACCTAGTTTCCAATTTGGTCAACTCTATTTCAAGGTGATGGAGCAAATTGTCAACCTCTCTTATTTTGTCCTGCTGGTCTCTAATTTTATTTTGCCAAGATATAAGTTCATCTCTTTTGTCTTGTTCTTGGCGATGAAAACTTCCAATCTCTTCATATACTTTCTTTAACTTAGCTTCAATATCCCGAAGTTGCTTTTGCAGGTTTTCTTTAGCAGAAATATCAACTTTGCTGTTATTATTTTTTTCATTAGCAACAGTAAAAGCGGATAATTCGGCTATTTCTGTTTTGATTTTGTCTAGCTGGTCATTCTGCCATTTTATCTTGGTTTTTACTGATTGCAAAAGGCTTTGCTTGTCAGTTATTTGCTTAATTACCTCCTCTTTGCTTGCTATTATTTTCTCTAAATCATCCCACTGTTTTTTCTGGTCAGCCAAATCAGCACCGCCTATCTGCTCCTGCCACTTAATTTGGATTGTATTTAATTTATTTTTAATGCCTTCTAGCTTGCTTTTTATCTCCTCTGCCGACAAGTTACTGCTTATAATAAAATCAACTTCACTGGTTATTTCTTGAAGGGTTGTTGTTATGATTCTGTTTGCCTCGTCCCTTCTTTCCTCATCAGTCTGCTTGATTAAATTATTTAGCTTTTGCCATTCCTTTTCTATTTGACGCTGCCTGTCTTGAAGCTCTTTTATTTTACCCTCTGCTTCTTTTATTAGTTTGTTATTTTCTTGCAGCTCCTCTTCTATTTTTTTCTTTGCTAAATGCAATTCTTCAATTTTTTGTTTGGCCCAAACATGATCATAACCATACTGAACAGCCAATTGTTTATCCTCCTCTCCTTCAACCAAAGCCAGTTTGCGCATTAATTGCTGTTTTTGTTGTTGTAATTGATCGTACTGCCTTTGTAGTGTATTTATTTTGCTGCCATGCTCGTCTTTGACCTGCAATGATTCAATTTTATTTTGCCACTTGGCAAGTTCTTGCTGCAACCCCTCTCTTTGTTGGGTCAAAACCTTTTTCTTGCTGACAAGTTCCTGTTTGTTTGTATACAAATCCTGCCAGCGCTGGTAATAATAAAACTCCTGCCATTTGCGCAATTCTTTTTCAATTTCTTCTTTGCGCTCAAGTCTTTTTACCTGTCTGGTAAGGGAACGCAAACGCGGCTCTATTTCTTCTAGCAAAACCAGCCCTTGTTGTAAATTTTCCCAAGTTTTTTCTAGTTTTGACAAAGCTTGCTCTCTTTTAATTTGAAATTGTCTCACTCCAGTTGCCTCATCAAAAAACGCTTTTCTTTCGCTGGGGGTAGCCACAATAACTTGATCAATCTGCCCTTGGCCAATCACAGCATAACTCCTTTGTCCAATACCAGCCTGAGCAAGTAGCAATTGGATGTCGCTAAGTCTTACTTTGCCGCCATTTAAAAGATACTCTCCTTCACCTGACCGATAAAATCGTCTTGTGATAAAAAGTTCAGAAAAATCTATTGGGACCTGGCCATCATTATTATTTAAAAACAAAGAAACCTCTGCCATTCCCAAACGAGACTTTTTGTCACTCCCGGCAAAAATAACATCCTCAGACTTCTTTCCTCTAATCATTTTCATTGATTGCTCTCCCAATACCCATCTAATCGCATCAGCAATATTTGATTTGCCCGAACCATTGGGACCAACTACAGCAGTAATGCCTTTGGTAAAACGCAGTTCAGTTGGTTGGGCAAATGATTTAAATCCATTGAGTTGTATTTTTTCCAAAAACATAAACTAAGCTGTTAACACTACCCAAAAAAATAAACCGATCAAAACCACCCCCACTATCAACCTAAAAAATCCACCGGCTAAGATTGAGACTAGACCAATCTTAGCTGATCGCCAAGCTACTGGATGGGGCTTGCCGTCAACCAACTCGCCAATAAAAGCTCCGGCCATAGCCCCTACCACCATACCAACAACATTAAAAACTACCAAACCAAACAAACTGCCCAAAATCGCCCCCCAAAACCCAGAGCGAGATACCTCATATTTCTTTACTTGCCACCGCCAAGCCAAGTAATCAAACAACAAACCAACAGCAACAACAACGCCAACCCCAATCACAAATAACGGCGATATTATTTGCCAGCCTGTCAACCAAGCAAAAATCAAATAAGCAAAAAAAATAAGAGGCAGTCCTGGCAAAATAGGAATTACTACCCCTGCTAATCCTATCAGCATCAAAAGCAATGAACTGACAAATAATATGCTTATTGGCATTTATTTCTGCTTATAAACTTTTAGAGCTTCTTCAGCTGCGGCCATTTGCGCCTCTTGTTTGCTTGACCCCTCGCCAGTGCCAACCAGTTTATCATTCAAATAAACTCCGACTTTGAAAGTCTTGTTGTGGTCAGGGCCAGTTTCATCTATAACTTTGTAAATTGGGGTGATTCCTTCTTTTTCTTGTGATAATTCCTGAAAATGAGTTTTGGGATCAAGATAAAGTTTGTTTTCTAAAATATAAGGCAGTTTACTGATAATGCGGTCGTGAACAAATTTCTTTGCCGCTTCATATCCTTGATCCAAATAAATAGCTCCAATTAACGCCTCAATAGCATTGGCTAAGATATAGTTTCTGGCTTTTATGTTTGTGTCTTTTTGCTCTCCTTTAGAGAGATACAAAAATTTTTCTAAATCAATTTCCCGAGCCACTCCCGCGCACATTTTAGCGTTAACCAAACTGGCGCGCCAATTAGTAAGTTCGCCTTCTGGTTTGTCATAATTGCGATAAAGGTAGTCAGTAACAATCAACTCTAGCACGGCGTCGCCCAAAAATTCCAGCCTCTCATTGTGTGGCAAGGGAAAATTAGGGTGTTCGTTTAAATAAGACCGGTGTACCAATGCCTGCCGCAAAAGATCTTGATTGTTAAACTTAACACCAATAACGCCTTCTAATTGTGACAAATCTTTGTTCATAACTAATTACTTAACTGGTCTGATAGTTTTTTAGCGGCATTTTGCCAAATTTGCTTGGCTTGGTCATAACCAAGAACGCTATCAACGGCTTCAAAATCAACCCATCTGGCATCTTTGACTTCGCCCGAACCCCTATCTGGTTTGAGCTCACTGTCATCCGCCTTTACCAAAAACATATAAACTGTTTTGGGGTAGGGCAAAGCATTAGGCTCACGTACAACCAATTCCATTTCCCCAACCTTGTCGCCAACTGTCAGCTTGGTCAAACCTATCTCTTCGCCAATTTCCCGCTTAACTGCCATCTCCGCGTTTTCACCCGGCTCAATCCTGCCTTTGGGAAATGTCCAGCGGCCATGCCCATCTAGTATTAAAGCGATTTTTATTCCTTTCTCATCTTGATGCCAAACCACACCTCCAGCTGAATATTGCCTTGGTCCCATTGGCGCCTTATCCATCCCTTGTTTTTCACCGTTCTCTTCCATTACCTTATAAATAGAGCCTAAAACTCCATTGACAAATTTACCTGATGAATCACTGCCAAAAGTTTTGGCCAGTTCAATCGCTTCATTGATAGCGACTTTGGGGGGTATGTCAGGTGCAAATTTCAACTCATAAATCCCCAATCTTAATACATTGCGATCAATGGCTGTTATTTGGTCTATTGGCCATTCCGGCGCATATTTAGTTATCAAACTGTCAATCTCCGACAAATTCTTTTCTACCCCCTCCAAGATACTATTAGCAAAACCCTGATCATCAAAATCAGGGGCAAATTCTTTGAAAGTATACTTTAACATTTCTGGTAAACGACCAGCTGGTTTACCCTGAAAATCCCATTCAAATAAAGTTTGCAGTGCTAATGTGCGAGCTAAATGCCGATTGGACATAAATTTTAAGATTTAGCCTGCTTATCTAAAGCGGTTTTGGTTGTTAAAACCTGCCTGCCGCCATAATAACCACAATTAGGGCAAGCTTGGTGAGATACAACCGCAGCTCCGCAATTCTGGCATTTGCCCAAGTTGGGCGGGGTAACATGATGATGAGATCTGCGTTTATTTCTTCTGGTTTTTGTTTGTCTTCTTTTTGGTACACTCATAAAAATAACTTAATATAAAAAATATCGAGTCATCAACTCTTAAATAAGATAACAAATTTTTAACCAATTGTCAAAACAAAAACAGCAGCTTTGCTGCTGTTTTTGTTTGTCTAACATTGAGCCTGATTAGCTGTTTGGTTTTTCTTGATTGTTTTTGGTAGTGTCAGAGCCTGGCCTCTCTTCCCCTTGATCGCTCTGATTGGTTTTGTCAGTTTCTGTTTGGCTGTTATCTTTATCCGAGTCTCCCTTGCTTTCTTGTTTATCTTCTTCTTTGGCTAGCAAACGCTTTTGCTCCATTTTATACCAAGTTAAAAGCAAAATAACTATTATCACCAACAAACCAAACCCAATCAAACGATTACGTTCTTCCTTGGCTGCTATCTGGTCCTGATCCAGCTGGTTTACTTCTGTCTCACTGACAGAAGTTGTGCTATTGCCAAACAACTTAATTAAATCTTCATCTTCAGTTTTGCTGTCATCTCTGCTTTCTTCGGCAGGTTCTGCTTGATTTGTTTTAATGTCTTGACCGCTGTTTTCCTCTTGCCTAGATGCATCGGTTTGGCTGTTGTCTTTTTGTCTGTCTTTTTCACTTTGATCAGCAGATGGCAACTCATTTTTCTCTCTTGCCTCTCCACTTGCCACAGGCTGAAATTCGGTTGAAAAAGTAAAGTTGTTGCTAGGTTTGCTTAATTTTCCTGTTGCATCATAAGCTCTTGCATAAACAACATGCTCTCCATTTAAAAGATTTCTAGCTTTAAACCAAAAGTTAGTAGTTCCGGAAGGATGATTAGGGACAGCAAAATCTGCCCACAACTTGTCATCTATGTATATTTTAACCTTTGTATTGTTGGCAATAAGCCCTCTAATTAAAACATAATCATCAAACACTTCTGGCTCTACCAATACTGGCTGAGGTGTTGGCCAAGGTATGTTTATTGACAAACTTTGGCTAAAATTAGAATAATCATCCCCAAATTTACCCCTTACCTTAACCTCATATAAGCCCGGCTTAAAATCATAAGAGGGGGACCAACCAAAACTGGCTGTACCAGAGGGAGAGTTTACTGTTTTAGCCCAACCTACCGGCTTGTTATCAATCCACACTTCCACCTCAACATTGTTGGGGGTTAACCCTATTATCCACGGACGAGCTGGATTGTCAGTTGTCTCTACCTTCAACAAAGTTGGGGTAGGCACTGCTGCTTGAGCGGCAAAATGGCCTATTGACGCGCCCAATCCCACAAGCGCAATAAACAAAACCAACCTAAATAAAAACTTAGCTGACATATAAATTAATTTAATTTAAAAAAACCACAAATGCGCCCACTCTCTCCATTGTGCGCAATCCTAGTTTAAAAATTTATTTCATGAAGGACAAGTAGACAAAATGTTAACAACTTGTGCAAATTAATACTTATCCTCAATTACATTGGCTAAATATTTTATTTTGGCAGTTTTCGCTTGCAAATCAACCTGAACAAATACCACATCTATTTGAAAACTGACCTTGCCCAACCAACCTTTGTGGTAAAGATAAACATAAGCAGCTCTCAATAGGGACTGTTGTTTGTATAAGTGAACGCTTTCTTCTATTCTTCCTTGGCGTTCTGATGTTCTGGTTTTTACCTCAACAAAATAAATGCGGCCTGACTTATCTCGAGCAACAATATCAATCTCGCCAGGGTTAGTATAATAATTTTCTGCCAAAATCTCCCTGTTTTTATTTAATAAAAATTGCCGAGCTAGCATTTGGCCAACTAGAGCTACCTTGCGAGAATGCGGCAAAGACAAAAAATCGTCTGAGTAAAAAAAATCAACCTGCGGTAAAAAATCGCTAAGGTTGACTGTCATATTTTTGTTTCTTTAGTTATTTTTCTCTTTTGGGTAAATATTTTGCAAATTCCTCTTTGTATCTAGCCTGTTCTGCTTGTCTTTTTTTGGTGCGTCTAAATGATCTCACCACAAACGCCAGCCAAATAACTACTCCTCCTGCCCATAGGGCATACCAAAAACGAGCTGAAAAAAACGGCACTTGCTGATCACGCCACCACCACAAAATAATTTCTAATATACCAGCTACAATAAATCCGTTTCCCAATCGGTTGATAGTTTTTCTATATCTAAAATCAGGTTTAATGTTGGGATAATACTTTAAAACCGCTCCTGCCACAACCAAGACCAAACCAACTGCGCCAAAGAACAGGCGCAAAGACTGCCATCCGCCCGGAGTTAAATCAAACCAAAAAGATATACTCAAAATCTTATCAAGCATAGGTTTTATTTCTTTTGAATTAAGTATGCATAATGATATTTGCCCGGATCAAAATTGTCAATAATCTCAAGATTGGGGAAGGTGGATAAAATTTGCTTTAAATCATCCTCTGAAATTCTATCACTTACTGGCGGGCCAATTGGCGTGGGATGTTTTATCCATTCAATAATTAACATTTTTCCGTTATTTTTCAATAATCTTTCAGCTTCTTGAATAAAATTCTGGCGGTTGGTTGATTGGTATAATGAGTTTTTTATAATTACCAAATCCAAACTAGCTTCAGGGATGTTGGTAGCGCCAACTATTTCCAAATTAGACCAAACTGTAACTATATTCAATAAATTATTACGTTCAGCTTCTCTTCTAACAGTGTCCAAACATGATTTTAAAACATCAACAGCAAATACCCGGCCAGAATCTCCAACCAGCCTAGCAGCAGCCAAAGTAAAATAACCATTACCGCACCCCAAATCACCCACTTGCATACCGGCCTTAACACCAACTCGGCGCAAAACTTCGTCTGGATTTATCAAGTTTGATTTTACTTGAGATAATATTGGCATAACTAAAACTTGCTTTTATTTTAACAAATAACAACAAATAAAACAAAATTATTTGTCCAAAAACTTCATTGGCGCAAAACTACGGCGGTGAATTGGGCTTAATCCATAAACCTTGAGCAGTTGACGGTGCTTGGCTGTGCCATAACCTTTATTCTGGGAAAATTGCCAAAAATTGAACCGCTTACCATATTTAAACATTAACCTGTCCCGATAAACCTTAGCTATGATAGATGCAGCGGCAATGCAAAATACATTCGCATCTCCCTTGGTTATGCCTTTAGTCTTAAGCGGTAAACCAATATTAGAATAATAATCAACCAGCAAAAGCTGGGGTTTTACCCTGGTTTTTCTTACAGCCAGCCTCATTGCTTGTTTAACCGCATTGCCTATACCAATTTTATCAATCACTCCAGCTGAAACAACGCCCACTCCCCAAATAAAATTTTTTAAG
>Ga0256832_1002285_pt1 | contig 13093 bp, 12 predicted proteins | sample 134614metaG_FD_190534 | JGI IMG/M metagenome (GOLD analysis project Ga0256832, IMG submission 190534) | Hydrothermal vent microbial communities from Lau Basin, Pacific Ocean - 134-614 | ecosystem: Environmental > Aquatic > Marine > Hydrothermal vents | place: Pacific Ocean: Lau Basin | collected... | reverse complement strand
CATGCCCGATTCACGGGCATCGTCCTGGAGGCTCTCCAAGAGGGCGTTGAGATCGACCTCCTGGGTGGGCTCCCGGGTCTCGATGCCGCGAATGAAGTCCAGGGCACCCTGTAGCATCTGGTTCATTTCGTCCAGGTCGCGACAGATCTTCTCCCGGAGCCGCGCGTCTTCGAGCATCTCGGCACGCAGACGCAGGCGTGTGACCGGGGTCTTCAGGTCGTGCGAGACTGCGGCGAGGATGCGAAAACGGTCCTCGAGAAAGCGCAGGATGCGCGCCTGCATGCGGTTGAAGGCCCGAGCGGCGCGTTGCACCTCCAGCGGCCCGCGCTCGGGCAGGGGGGCACGGCGCATGTCGCGGCCGAGCTCATCGGCTGCGTGGGCCAGTTGTTGCAGTGGGCGCGTGAGCCAGCGCACGACGACGACGGTCACCAGGAACACGGACGCAGCAAGCACGGCGAGGCTTGCCAACAGCCGGTAGGGCCAGGCAAAAAGGGACTGGGGCAACAGCGATTCCACCAGGACCCACTGCCCGTCATCGAGCTGGGTCTCCACGATGAACGAGACCATGGGGACCGGTCCATGGGCGATCGGCTCCTCCAGTGCACCGTGCATGGCCCGATGCATTTCCAGCATGTCCTGCGGCATGCTGGCCCGATGCCGGGGCGCAGGCCGGGAGGGCGCCCACTGGGCCTCGGGACCGGCCCACACCCGAATGGGTCGCGCCTCGCCCAGATAACGATGCAGAAAACGATGCAGGAACTCCACCTGTGCCCCATGGGAACCTTGCCGGGGCAGCGAGGCCGGCTCGTCCAGAAGACGGATGGCCAGGGGTGGCACCGAGAGCGCCTCCATCACACGGTGGCGCTCCCTGGGTGCCAGGGAGTCGAGCAGGCGCACGATGCCCGCCACGCGTTCGGCGGCGTTCAGGCCAGTGGCGTAGTAGAGGAGATGGCCGCGCTCACGGTAGTGGATCCAGGCACTGCCGATCTGGGCGAGCGACAGCACCACCAGCATCACGAGCGTGAGTCGTACGGAAAGCGAGCCCGGCACCAGGCGCTGCAGGTTGCGTGTCACGGTTCCTGAACCACCTTGGCGGCCAGCACGTAGCCCTCACCCCGCACCGTCTTGATGATCGAGGGATTCTTGCTGTCGTCGCGGAGGCGCTTGCGCAGGCGGCTGATCTGCACGTCGATGCTGCGGTCGAAGGGCATCCACTCCCTCCCATGCAGGGCGTCCAGGATCTGGTCGCGGTTGAGCACCCGGTTGGGATGGTCCAGGAACACGCGCAGCAGCCGGTACTCACCGCCGCTCAGGGGCACCACCACACCCTGGGCATCGACCAGATGCCTGGCAGTGAGGTCCAGCGTCCAACCGGCGAAGTGCAGCCTTCCGGGGGGTGGCGGCGCCTGGGAGCCCACAGGCCCGCCGCCGCGGGCGGCGCGGCGCAGGACCACCTTGATCCGCGCCAGCAGCTCGCGAGGATTGAAGGGTTTGGGCAGGTAATCGTCGGCGCCCATTTCCAGACCGAGGATGCGATCCATGTCCTCACCCCGAGCGGTGAGCATGATCACGGGCAGATCGGCCGTCTCCGGCCGCGCTCGCAAGTCGCGGCACAACGACAGACCGTCGTCACCGGGCAACATGATGTCCAGGATGACGAGATCGGGCCGCGATTCCGACAAGGCTCGCCACATCTGCGCCCCGTCTCCCACGGTCACGACCGCCAGACCATTCCTTTGCAGGTAGGCCCGCAGGAGATCGCGGATCTCCGCATCGTCGTCCACCACCATCACCTTCGGTACGGTCATCGGCTTCATTCTCTGCACGGTCACCCGGGAACCAGGCTAACGCAAGCACAGCACGAGAACGGTAACACGCTGTTACAAAGTGCAAACGTTGCGCAATCGCACTGTTACACGAGGGTGCTTCAATGGACCCGTCGAAAGGATCTGGACCGGAAACGACCGGAACCTTCACACCGTTCGAAACACTAGAGGAGACGCACCATGAACCGTACGCTTCGCAGGCTGATGGCAACCCTGGCCCTGACCGGCATCGTCGGCACCGCAACCGCCGCCGACGAAGGGCTGCTCTTCGAGAGCATCCACGACTACGACGAACACGAACCCATTACCGCTGCAGACCGGCTGCAGGCGGTCTCGCTGCCCACGGAGATCGAAGGCGGCACCGTGGACTACAGCGATACATCCCTGGAGCGCGCGGAGTTCGCGGTGTTCGAACCGGTCTCCGGCGGCGAGACGCGGTTCCCGGCGCAGGCCGAACCCGCCGACTGAACCGAAGGCGTCAGCCACGGCATTCACAGGGGCGGGGGGCCGGGTCGTCCTATCCGGCCCCCTCCTGGTCGTTCGCGAAGCCCGAAGCCGGGGCCCGCGGCCCATCGGCGGATTCCATCTCCACATTGGCGGGCCGAGCCATCGAACGGCCGGAACCACCCTCGTGGGAGGTCGCATCCCAGGCACGCACCACGCGATTGCGCCCCGCCTGTTTGGCACGGTAGAGCGCCGCGTCGGCCAGCGCATAGGCCCGGCGCAGATCACCCGTGGGCCCGGCGACCCCGAAGCTCGCCGTCACTTGCAGCGGCCCCACACCGGGCTGGGGACAGAAATCGGTGGTCTCCAGCAGCCGGCGCAGCTTCTCCGCCAGGACCGCGGCGTCCTCGCGATCCACCACCCGTACCAGGACCCCGAACTCCTCGCCCCCGAGCCGAACGCACAGGTCGGTGCCGCGCACGGCGCCCTGGATCACCTTTGCGATGCGCTGTAGGACCCGGTCGCCCACGGCATGTCCGAAGCGGTCGTTGATGGACTTGAAGTGATCCACGTCGAGCAGGATCAGGCAGACCTCACCCGGACCGGCGAGCATCTCGGAGCCCCGCTCGTGGAAGGCGCGTCGGTTGCCGAGGCCAGTGAGGGGATCCACCCGGGCCTCCCGCTCGGCTTCGGCATGCGCTCCGGAGAGCAGATGTCCCATGACGAAGCTCTGATGCATGCGATCCACCAGCACCTTGCCGGTACGGACCACTGCGACGCCGAAGATCGCCGTGCTGGTCAGCACCCCGTAGGTGAGCGGCTCGTGCTGGAGCAGCATCCACAGGCCTCCCGGGAGGAGCAGGATGGTCACCGCACCGAGCATCAGCGGCCAGCGCGGTGCGTATACCGCGAAGGAGCCTCCGGCCAGTCCCAGGAGGAAGAAATACACGATCAGCTGGTGAACCAACGGGATGCCGTGCAACAAGGGCAGCGACCCGATGCCCCAGACCCCGATGGACAGCAGCAGGGTCACCGCATAGGGACGCTCCCAGGCAAAGAGGGCCTCGCCCTCGGGTCTCTCCCGCCGGTAGCGATGGAACAGCAGCAAACGGGCCATTGTGGTGAGGGTCAGCGCCCCGAACCAACCGGCCAGAACCGCGTGGGACTGGACCGGCCACAGCACCGCACACAAGACCATGGCGGCCAGCAGGCTGGCGAACACGGCGAGGAAGGACTGCTCGTAGAGCAGCCTGATCTCGTCGGCGCGTGCCAGGCGCTCGACGGTTTGGGGATCAGAGAGTGAGGGCATCGGCCTTGCGCCGGATCCGGGTATCGGGGGCCCGGACGCACCGAGGCCCGGGGAAGAGTATACCCGAGACCCCCGACCGGATTCCCGCTCCCCCTCACCAGCCCATCCAACCGGAACGGCCCGGAGCTGCGGTACAATGATGGTCATGCAGCACTCCCCGTCCGATTCCGTTGGAGCGGCACAGCCCCCTGGCGTGGGGGTCTCGGCCCTGCGCAGCCTGCGCGAGGTCAAACCCCTCTCGTTCATCTTCGAGAAGGATCGCGCGTTGCCGCCCGCGCTGTGCCGGCAGATGATCGAACGGTTCGAGGCGGCCACCGACGAACAGTACCAGGGCCGGATCGGCCAAACCCTTCAGGAAGACCAGTCCGTCAAGCGGTCCACCGATCTGGTGGTCAGCGGCAAGCCGCACTGGAAGGACGTGGACCGGGCCCTATTCCTCTCCCTCAAGGCCGCGCTGAGCGAGCTTCGCGGGGCCTTTCCCTTCTTCAAAGGCCGATTCAAGGACTACGGCTACGCGATCCAGCGCACCCTCCCCGGCGAGTACTACCACTGGCACATCGACGGCGGCAGTCACCAGTTCGCCGACCGCCAGCTGGTGGCGGTGTGGTATCTCAACGACGTGGCGGGCCCGGGAGGCGAGACCGAGTTCCTGTACCAACAGGTGAAGATCCGACCGCAGACGGGGAAGCTCATCCTGTTTCCGCCATTCTGGACGCACGAACACCGCGGTGTGACCCTTCGGCAGGGGGTGAAATACATCGCCACCACCTGGGTGTTGTTCGCCTGAACGACGTGCAGGCCCGCGCCGCGGGGCGGGCGCGTACCGCGGCCTCAGGTCTCCGCGGCGCTGCCCATGTAGGTCTCAGCCTGTCTGCGCACCTCGTGGCTCAGGGCCTCGATGCGGTCCGCAGCCTGCTCCAGCTCCTTGAGCACGGAAGCCGTGATGGCCGATTCGACCATGAGGGCCAATTCGTCGAACTGCTCCTCGCCGATCCGTGCCCGCGTCTCCTCGTCCAGCAGGCTCTGGAACTGCTCCACCACGCGACGGGCGTGTTCGGTCTGATACTCCGACATGTGGATCCCCCTCAGGCCGACTGGCTCTGCATGGACTTCTCGATCTTGAACACGTCCTCGGCCGTGAGCATGCGCTCACCCTCCTCGTAGATCACCGAGGCGGGTCCCACGATCAGCGGATCCGGCTCCACGGCCACATCCGGGTCCTTGTTGGGGTAGTCCAGCTGGCTCAGGAAAAAGCGCATGGCGTTGATGCGGGCCCGTTTCTTGTCGTCGGACTTGATCACCGTCCACGGGGCGTCGGCGGTGTCGGTGTAGAAGAACATCGCCTCCTTGGCGGCCGTGTACTCGTCCCATTTGTCCAGCGAGGCCATGTCGATGGGGCTCAGCTTCCACTGCTTCAGGGGATCCTTGCGGCGCTTCTGGAAGCGGCGCAATTGCTCCTCGCGGCTCACCGAGAACCAGAGCTTGAACAGTCGCACGCCGTCACGCACCAGCATGCGCTCGAATTCCGGAGCCTGACGCATGAACTCCAGGTACTGGGCCGGTGTGCAGAACCCCATGACCCGCTCGACGCCCGCGCGGTTGTACCACGAGCGATCGAACATGACGATCTCACCGGCGGTGGGCAGGTGCTGGATGTAGCGCTGGAAATACCACTGCCCCTTCTCGCGCTCGGTGGGTTTCTCCAGGGCGACCACGCGCGCACCGCGGGGGTTGAGATGTTCCATGAAGCGCTTGATGGTCCCGCCCTTGCCCGCTGCGTCGCGGCCCTCGAACAGGATCACCACACGCTGGCCCGTGTCCTTCACCCAGTTCTGGACCTTGAGCAGCTCGATCTGGAGCTCGCGCTTGAGGGCCTCGTACTCCTTGCGCTTCATCTTCTCTTTGTACGGATAGTTCCCGTGCTTGAAGATGGCGGTGCGCGAAAGCGTCACGGCACCCTTTTCGGCGCCCTTGCGTTTCTCCTGCCCTTTGCGCTTCTGTCGTGCCTGTTCGAGTTCGACCGTATCGTCGCCCATGGTTTGAGACCTCTTCTCGCTCGTCGTTCCTGCTGCCGTAATATCCGGGCCACATCCGGATGAAATAGAAAAAATCTATTATTGCATAACCCGATCAATTGCGGTTGAGTCCGGTCAACCGGCCCGCACATCCGCTATCATCACGCCCCCCATGGTGCCTTCCACCCACACCGCCGGCCACGGGCCGGCCCCGGTCTCCCTGGGGCGCCGCCTGCTGGCACTGATCTACGACGCCCTGCTGGCCTTCGCCGTCCTGTTCCTCGCCGCCGCGGTGGTGGTCGTCCCCACCGCCGTCGAGCCGGGCAGTGCAGCCTATCCCGTGTTCCTCGCCTACCTCTACACGGTGCTCTTCTTCTATCTGGGCTGGCACTGGATCCATCGGGGCGCCACGCTCGGTATGCGCACCTGGGGGCTGCGTCTGGTCGCCGATGACGGCCGCCCGCCCACCTGGGGTGCAGCCATGAAACGCTACCTCGCCGCCTGGGCGGCCTTCGCACCGGCGGGCATGGCCGTGCACCGGATGCTGCACGGTGATCTCCTTTGGGGACTCTTGCTCTGGATCCCCCTGCTGGCCGACTACGCCATGGCCCTGGTGGACCCGGCCGGGCGCGCCTGGCACGACCGGATCTCGGGCACCCGTCTGGTACGCACTCCATGACCGTGCCACGGCGCACCGCCTTCCGCGGCCCGGACTGGACGGCCTGGGTCGCCCTGGCGCTGGCCGTGGAACTGATCCTGCCGGCTGCCCGCCTTCCGTTGGCCCCGGACGAGGCCTACTACTGGTACTGGGCTCAGTACCCGGCTGCGGGGTACTTCGACCACCCGCCCATGGTGGCCTGGATCATCGCGGTGACCACCGGTCTCGGCGGCGACCACGAATTCTGGGTGCGTGCCGGCGCCCTGGCCTGCTTCGCAGGCACCCTCGTACTGCTCTTCGCCACTCTGCGCCGGCTGTTTCCGGAACTGCCGCGCCAGGCCGCCTGGCTGGTGGTCCTGGGTGCCAATCTGTCGCTGTTGTTTCCCGGCACCGGCCTGGTGATGACCGTGGACAGTCCCCTGGTGCTGTTCTGGGCCCTGGCGCTGTACGCCGGCGCTCGCGTACTGGTCGAGGGGGACGGGCGGTTCTGGTGGCTGTTCGGTGCGGCCCTCGGCGCAGCCATGCTGAGCAAGTACACCGCCGTGCTCCTGGTCCCTTGCATCCTGGGTTTCGTGCTCGTGACGCCGGCCCAGCGCCGCTGGCTCACACATCGCGACCCCTGGATCGGCGCGCTCCTGGCGCTCGCGCTCTTCTCCCCCGTGGTCTACTGGAACTGGCGCCACCACTGGATCTCCTTCGCCTTTCAGCTCTCCCACGGCTTCCGGGCGGAGTCTCAACCCGTCACGGAACGCCTGCTCGAGTACCTGGGGCTCCAGCTGGGCATCGTGTCACCCGGGCTGTGGCTGTTGCTCGCCGGTTATGGCGCCGCCGGCCTGTGGCTCGCCCTGAGGCAGCGGGACGCCCGGTTGGGCTATCTGTTCGCGCTCTCCTGGCCCGTGATCCTGTTTTTCGCCTGGACCACCGCCGTGGGCGACCGCGCCGAAGGCAACTGGCCCGCACCCGGCTATCTCGGTGCCCTGGTGCTGGCCGTGGCGGCCTGGTACCGGGGCGGCTATCACCTGCGCCGCGCCCATCGCGCCGTCGGCGGGACATTGGTCGGCCTGAGCCTCGCCGTGACCCTGGCACTGCGCGTCCACATGCTCCACCCGGTCCTGCCCGTGCCGCCCGGCGACGACCCGTTGCGGGAATTCGCCTCCTGGCCCACCATCGGCCAGGCGGTCCGCAAGGCCCTCACCCAGGCCGACGACCGGGCGCCGCCTGGCAGATTCCTCGTCTCCGACCGGGGCACACGCTTGGCCGAGGCGGTGTTCTACAGCGGCATCCACGGCATCGACCTCACCCGGCCCGAACGCTATCTCTTCCTGGGCGACTGGCGCGGCCGCTTCGCCGGCCGCGATGCCGTCCTGATCCTGAACGCCTGGACGGATCCGGACCAGTACCGCTGCCTCTTCCGACGCATGGTGCCGACCGCGATCGAGTTCGTCCCCGAATACCGGGGCCGTCCCCTGGAGGAATACCGCAGCCGGCTCTATCTGGGATCTGGGTTCTTCGGCGGGGGCGTGTTCCCCTGCGAGCCTGGGGCGACCTCCGGGCGCGGGGCGCTCCCTACCCGCTCACGAGGGTCCGGAACCGGCTCCTGACCCGCCGCACTTGCGGATACGGCACAGAAAGAACCCGCCGAACCGGTGGTCGGGCAGGATGCGCACGGCGTGGACCAGGCTGGCCGCGAAACGGTGCTTTTCCCACCGGGTCAGTCCGCTCTGGACGGGGACGCCCGCCGGCAATGCCAGCGGCTCCAGCTCGGCCTGCCCCCGGGCGCGAGCGAGCAGCGCATCCACCACGGCCTCGTTCTCCTCCGGGGCGAAGGTGCAGGTGCAGTACACGAGCACCCCACCGGGCCGCAGCGCCTGGAACGCCGAAAGGAGGAGGCCCCGCTGTTTGCGGGCGCACTCCTGCACCTTGCGCAGGCTCCACTGACGCCAGGTCCTGGGATCCGCCGTCCGGAACCCCCCTTCAGTGGAACAGGGGGCGTCCAGCAGTACGCGGTCGAAACGCTCGGGCACCGCACGCCCCACGCGCCGCCCATCTTTCAGATAAAGCCTCGCATGCGTCACGCCGCAACGGGCGAGGTTGGCTCTGAGGCGGTGGAAACGCGGGCGCACCGCCTCCACTGCCGAGAGGCTGCCGGTGTTTTCCATGGCGGCGGCGATCTGTATGGTCTTGCCGCCCGGGGCCGCGGCCAGGTCCAGCACGCGCTCGCCGGGCCGCGGATCCAACACGGGCACCGGCAGCAGGCTGGAAGCATCGAGCGGATAGACGGCCCCCTGCCGGGCGGGTGCCGAGCCGACGAGGCGCTCGCGCTCCCCCGCCTCCACCTCGAAGGCACCGGAATGCCAGGGCAGCGGTCGGGGATCCAGACCGAGCGCACGCAGCACCTGCAGGCTCTTCCGTGCGGGTGCACGCAGCGGATTGAGCCAGAAGACGGTATTGCGGGGTACGGAGAACGCCTCCAGCACCATGTCGAGCCGCTCGGGCGGAACGATTCGGCTGAGGCGTTCGACGAAGCGCTCGGGTAGGTCCAAGACCCGTGGGCGAGATGAACTGGTCGGGGCGAGAGGATTCGAACCTCCGACCACCGCAACCCCATTGCGGTGCGCTACCAGACTGCGCTACGCCCCGAAGGAAGGCGAAGGATACTGGAAAACCCGCCGCCATGGGAAGCTCCCACAGCCGGCGCGGCTTTCCGAACCGAGGTGCTCAGCGGCGCAACACGTCCAAGACTTCCTCGAGCTCGGTGCGGATCTGGCGCACGATCTGCACGCTGCGCCGGGCTTCCTCCCTACCCTCGCCGCCCTCGAGCTTCTGCCGGGCACCACCGATGGTATAACCCTGTTCATAGAGCAGACTGCGGATCTCTCGGATCAGGATGACGTCGTGCCGCTGATAGTATCTGCGGTTCCCGCGTCGCTTGACCGGCTTGAGCGACGGGAACTCCTGCTCCCAATAACGCAGCACGTGCGGCTTGACGCCGCACAGATCGCTCACCTCACCGATGGTGAAATACCGTTTGGCGGGGATCGGCGGCAGTTCGTTATTGTTCCCGGGTTCCAGCATAGGCCTCCACCCTCGCTTTGAGTTTCTGCCCCGGCCGGAAGGTGACCACCCGCCGGGCCGAGATGGGGATCTCCTCTCCGGTCTTGGGATTGCGGCCAGGCCTTTGATTCTTGTCCCGCAGCATGAAGTTGCCGAAACCGGAAAGCTTCACCTGACGACCCGCCTCGAGCGCGCAGCGAATCTCCTCGAAGAACGTCTCGACCAACTCCTTGGCCTCGCGCTTGTTGAGTCCCAGCTCTTCGAACAAACGCTCGGCGATGTCCGCTTTGGTCAGTGCCATAGACTATTTCCTGAGTGATGCCCCCAAGTCCTGACGCAGCCGGTGGACCACGCCGGCCACCATCGCGTCGATTTCTTGATCCGTTAGGGTGCGCGACAAATCCTGTAAAATCAAGCCCAAAGCGACGCTTTTTCGCCCGTCCGGCACGCCTTTTCCAGTGTAGACGTCGAACAGCACCACATCGCGCAACGGGCCGATGCCCGCCTCCCGCACGGCCTGAAGGATGCGTTCGGCGGGAACCCCGGCGTCCACCACCACCGCCAGATCCCTGCGGATCGCCGGGAAACGCGACAACGGCTCGAAGCGCGGCACTCGCGCCAGGGACAGCGGCTCCAGTGCCAGCTCGAACAGATAGACCGGCTGACGCACGCCCAACCGCGCCCCGGCCTCCGGGTGCAACGCACCAAGACGCCCGACCTCCCGATCACCGTCCAGCACCCTTGCACTCTGGCCCGGGTGCAGCCCTGCAAGCGCGGCGGGCTCGAAACGCACCGAACGGCCGCCCAGCGCAAAGAGCGCCTCGACTTCGCCCTTGACGTCGAAAAAATCCAATGCCCGGTCACCGGCCCCCCACTGCTCGGGCAGGGCCCGCCCGGTGGCCAGCCCAGCCAACGCGGGCTCCTGGATCAGCGCACCGTCGTGCTGCACAAACCGCAGCCCGGCCTCGAACAGGCGCAGGTCGGACTGCTGACGGTTGAGATTGCGCAGCAGCACCGGGAGCATTCCGGACCACAACGTGCTGCGCATGACGCTCAATTCACTGGAGATGGGATTGGTGAGCCGCAGCGGCTCGGCGTCGGGTGCGAAGATGCGGTCGACGGCTTCGTCCACGAAACTGAAGGTCACCACTTCGTGCCAGCCCCGATCCACCAGCGCCTCCTTGAGTCGAATCTCCGGGAGACGGGCCTCGGAGCGCGGACGGATGCGCGGCGCATAGGCGTGCAGCGCATCGGGCACCTGGTCGTAGCCGTGCACACGGCCGACTTCCTCGATGAGATCCACCTCCAGTTCCAGGTCGAAGCGGAAGCTGGGTGGCGTCACGTGCCAACCCACCTCGTCGCCACTGTCCTCGACCGTACAGCCCAGCGCCTCCAGGATCCGCACCACCTCCCCGGGCGGCACGGCCACACCAAGCAAACGGCAGATCCGGGCCTCGCGCAGCCCGATGGGCCGTTTCGCCGGAATGTACGCTTCCACCACACGTTCCACGATCGGACCGGCCTCGCCGCCGGCGATCTCCTGGAGCAGGCCCGTGGCCCGCTCCAGCGCCCGGCGCTGGAGCTGGGGATCCACCCCCCGCTCGAAACGATGGGAGGAGTCGGTATGCCGGCCATAGGTACGGGCCTGGCCCGCAATGGCCGCCGGAGGGAAAAAGGCGCTTTCCAGGAACACGTTCCGCGTGCTGGCACCCACGGCCGTCGGCGCCCCTCCCATCACGCCGGCAATGGCTACGGGCCCTCGCCCATCGGCGATCACCAGGGTGTCGGCACGCAGGGTCACGGTCTCACCGTCGAGCAGTTCCAGGTGTTCCCCTTTCCGGGCGTGCCGCACCACGATCCGGCCCTGCAGGGCATCGAGGTCGAACCCATGCATGGGCTGGCCCAGCTCGAGCATCACGTAGTTGGTCACGTCCACGACCGGATGAATGGAGCGGATGCCGCTGCGCCGGAGGCGCTCCTGCATCCACAGCGGCGTGCGCGCTTGCGGGTCGATGTCCCGTACGACCCGCCCCACGTACCGCGGGCAGGCCTGGACGTCCTCGACATCCACCGGAAAGGTGTCGGCGGCCTTGGGCGCCACGGGTGCCACCTCCACCGGATGCAAGGGCGCCCCCGTCAGCGCCGACACCTCCCGGGCCAGGCCGGCGATGCTCAGACAGTCCCCCCGGTTGGGGGTGAGATCGAGCTCGAACACCAGATCGTCCAGATCCAAGTAGCGGCGCAGGTCCTCCCCCACCGGCGCGTCCTCGGGCAGCTCCATCAGCCCCGCCGCGGACTCGGCGAGCCCCAGCTCCGCAGCCGAGCACAGCATGCCCGAGGACTCCACACCACGCAGCCGCGCCTTGCGGATCCGCAGCCCGCCCGGCAGCTCGGCCCCCACGCGCGCCAGGGGCGTCTTCATGCCGGGACGCACGTTGGGCGCACCGCACACCACCTGCACGGGGACGGCACCGCCATCGTCGACCCGGCACACCCGCAGCTTGTCGGCATCCGGGTGGGGCTCCACCGCCAGCACCCGCGCCACCACCACCCCGGAAAAGGCCGGTGCCGCCGGCTCGAGGCGGGCCAGCTCGAGCCCGGCCATGGTGAGCCGTTCCCCCAGAGTACGGGCATCCACATGGGGATCGACCCACTCCCGAAGCCAGCGCTCACTGAACCTCATGAGCCGTGGATCCCCAGGCGCTCAGCGCAGTGCCCCCCGCGGGCGCAGGCGCCGCGACCGTGCGAGCCGCATGCCAGCGTTATCCGGAAGTTCGCTGCATAGAGGCGTTGATTATCCATATCTTGAGATGTTTTTTTCATGTGTTCCGCGCACTACCGGAACTGGCGCAGGAAGCGCAGGTCGTTCTCGAAGAACAGACGCAGATCGTCCACTCCGTAACGGAGCATGGCCAGCCGCTCCACTCCGAGACCGAAGGCGTAACCCGTCCAGCGCTCAGCGTCGATGCCCACTGCAGCGAACACCTTGGGGTGGACCATCCCGCAGCCCATCACCTCCAGCCAGCCGCTGTGACTGCACACGCGACAGCCCTCGCCGCCGCAGATCACGCACTGGATGTCCACCTCGGCGGAAGGCTCGGTGAACGGGAAGTAGGAGGGGCGGAAACGCGTGGGCAGATCGTCCCGTTCAAAGAAGGCGCGGAGGAACTGGTCCAGGACGCCCTTGAGATGGGAGAAGGCGACATCCTCGTCCACCAGGAGTCCCTCCACCTGGTGGAACATGGGACTGTGGGTGAGATCCGAGTCGCAACGGTAGACACGTCCGGGGGCGATGATACGGATCGGCGGTGCAGTCTGCTCCATGACGCGAATCTGCACGGGAGACGTGTGGGTACGCAGCAGCCTGCCATCCGGGAAATAGAACGTGTCGTGCATGGCGCGTGCCGGATGGTGCGCGGGGATGTTGAGCGCCTCGAAATTGTGGTACTCGTCCTCGACTTCCGGGCCCTGCGCCACATCGAACCCGATCTGCGCGAACAAGGACTCGATGCGCTGCATGGTCCGCGTCACCGGATGAAGCCCACCCGGCGGCAGCCCGCGCCCGGGTAGTGTGACGTCGATACGCTCGGCCTCCAAGCGGGCGCGGATTCGCTCGGCGCTCAGGGCCTCCCGGCGCGCCTCGATGGCCGACTGGACCGCCTGCTTGGCCTGGTTGATGCGCTGTCCCTGTGCACGCCGCCGCTCCGGATCGAGCCCGCCCAGCGCCTTGAGCTGGGCCGTGATCAGGCCCTTCTTGCCCAGGTAACGTACGCGCACCGCCTCCAGG
>Ga0256832_1002284_pt1 | contig 13094 bp, 18 predicted proteins | sample 134614metaG_FD_190534 | JGI IMG/M metagenome (GOLD analysis project Ga0256832, IMG submission 190534) | Hydrothermal vent microbial communities from Lau Basin, Pacific Ocean - 134-614 | ecosystem: Environmental > Aquatic > Marine > Hydrothermal vents | place: Pacific Ocean: Lau Basin | collected... | reverse complement strand
TCACCATTCGATTTCAAAACCTCGGGAGGAACCTCGACGGCCAGATCAATGATGCCTACCAGTTCGTTTTTTATTTTGATAGGGTAGTAGATAGCCATGACCGGAACGTAGTCGCGCACTTCGAAGAAGAACTCGCCGAACGGCAGATCGCCCTGCATAGTCTTCATAAAACTTTTTCCGGTATGAACACGCCCTATCTCGTCCTGGAACATCGAGTTTCTTATAACCCCGTCCGGCTCGAGATATCTGAACTCGAATATATCAAGGTCGAGGGACATGTCGTTGACCAGCTTCTGCAGGTTCATCGTCGATTTAATATCCTGAAATCGCTTTATGGCCGCGGTAATGGAGCTTATGATATCTTTGGAGTCGCTCTGCATCTGCTTTAAAAGCAGCTTCTTCTGAACATCGTAGTTGTAGAAAGAGATAATCGAAAGCGTCACGACAAGTGTGACGAGCCACCAGATTATACTGTTTCTTTTAAAGACCTTGATGTTTCTCATTTTCGGGCGGTTTTCTCTTTCGGTTTTTCATTGGGGTCCGCATTTTTATACTTGCTGTATGCGGCATGGAAATCTTTGTATGATCTGTCCCATCGCTCCGTATGGCAGCTTTTGCACATCTTCTTTAGAACATCAGGCCTGTCGGCACCTGCAAGGAAACCGCCGCCCTTTTTGGTCTTTCTGGCGATCTTGATATGCCTGTTTCCGGGGCCGTGGCACCCTTCGCACTGTACGTTGGCAAGCCTTGGAGTCTCCTTTTTGCTTACAAACCCGTTAGGCACCCCGTAACCGGTGCTGTGGCACGGCAGACACTTCGGACTATCCTCATATCCGCCCTTGAGATACTTCATGGCATAGTCGTGGGGATCCTTCTTCCGTCCGAGAAAAAACTTCCTGTGGCACAGACGGCACTTCGTATTCCCTACATAGTAGTATTTACCCGAACGCATAGCTTTGTTGTATTCACTCTCTCCGAGCGCCTGCTTAAGCGGGTTGACCTGCCTTGAGCTCTCGAGCTCCTCTTTGATCCTCGGATCCTCATCCGCCGCATGCAGGATATTTCCGGCAAAAATCAATATACTCAACGCAACAGCACATCTGCCTGAAATTTTACGCATTAAACTCATTTTCTCCCACCTGCTTTGTAGACTTGAAGTCTAACATAGTTTTTTTTAATAATGCAATTCCATTTTGCATTTCACTCCCTGCAAAGCTCTTCGCCCGACCGGAATGGCTCTTTTTCCTCTTCCGGGGTCGGTTCGGCTCCGCTTACAAGCTATTATCGACAATAGCGACATTTTTTTTATCCCTTAAACTACCTTTACCGGTACAAAGAAGCTCCGAATTTTCTATTGTCGACAGCAACCGGGGAGTATAATCGCGGAAATAGATATAAGAGGAGACGGAATGAAAAGATTCGTTTTGGCGATATCCTGCTCTCTGCTTCTTTGTGCGAACCTTTATGCGGAGACTTCGAAGAGCATGATACTCGATAGAATGGTAGAGGTCTACGGAGGCGGCGAAGCGCTATCGAAAGCGGCAAGTTACATACAGAAGTGGAGAGTCGTAAGGGCTGCCGACGGAGTCGAAGGTAGCGACTACAGAAGGGTGACACTCCCCGACAGGCTCTATATAGAGCTCAGATATCCCGACAGAAGCGAAACCAGGATACTCGAAGGAGAGGTAGGAATAAAGATCTACAACGGCAGCGGCAAAAGGCAGGTCTCAGGACCTATGCTCGATGCCATGAAGGCCCAGCTAATGAGACTCTACACCCCATTGCAGCTAAAAGAGTTTTCTGACGACATAAGAGTTAAGCACAAAGAGGGGGAGTATATTCTCACTCTCGTAAAAGGCGGGGTCGAGTGCGACTACCATGTCGATCCGAAAAACTTCCATATCGTCAAGACCGTAGGAAGGCTCAAAATGGGGCCGCAGACCATGCAGTTCGTAACTTTTTACAAGGACTTTTCAAAAGTCGACGGAGTTTTGATGCCCCATACCGAAATAAAGTATGCCGGCAATGTAAATACGGCTACAAACTATCTGCTCAGTACAAAATTCGTAAAGATCAAAAAAGTGGGCGAACATCGCTACAAGCGGATTTGAAAGGGACTCATGAAACAGAGTGGCGGGATACTACCCTATAAAAAGGATAACGGACTTAAACTCTTTCTCGTACATATGGGCGGGCCCTACTGGAAAAACCGATCCCGTTCATGGAGTGTGGTCAAGGGCGAAGTCGAGCCGGATGAAGATCTTCTCGAAGCGGCAAAAAGGGAGTTTTTCGAAGAGACGGGCCAAAAGATAGAAGGCAGGTTCATTCCTCTTGGCTCCGTAAAGAGTTCGGGCAAACAGATAACCGTCTGGGCCGTGGAAGCCGAGCCCGATACGAATATAGTCTCCAACACATTCACCATAGAGTGGCCGCCTCGATCCGGGGTAAAACAGGAGTTTCCCGAAATCGACAGGGCAGGGTGGTTTTCTCCCGCAGAGGCCGAAAAGATAATTGTCCTCTCCCAGCTGCCGCTGATCGAAAGGGCGAAAAAGCTTCTAAATTCGAACTAAACCTACAACACTACACTACTCTTAAAAAAAATAGATATAATCATTCGACAAAATTTTTCGAAAAAGGGATCGATCATGAAAATCAAAGTACTGGCGGCACTTTTCGCAGCTGTTTTTCTCTTTGGGGGATGCAGCAACAAAGTCGAAGAGAGAGCGACTGTTACGGTCAGTGAAGGCAAGGTTGCACCTGCCGTAGAGATAGGCAGAGAGTTCGGTGCCGAAAAGCTTACCGACCAGTTCGGCAAAGAGGGTGAGATAAGCGGCGATACCAAAAAGGTCATCATGGCATTTTCAAAAGCCACCGGCCATCTGGTCAAAGAGTTCCTGGCGACCCAGCCGAAAGATTATCTGGCTTCCCATAACGCGGTCTTCATAGCCGATGTTAGCGGTATGCCCAAGGTGATCTACGAATATATGGCACTGCCGGGACTGCAGAAAAACGAATTCTCCATATATCTGCTTACGGACGAAAAGGATGCCGAAAAGTTCAAAAACGAAAAGTATGCGGACTATGTTATGGTGGTCGACCTCGATAACAGAATGGTCGAAAAGGTGGAGTTCGTCACAACCGTAGACGAACTCAAAAAGAGTCTGGACTAAAGCGGCACTATAGTTTAACACTCATCAGATCGTAAGCCACTTCGACCTCTCCGTCGAAGCGGCTCTTCGCCTCTTCAAGCAGTTCGAAAACCCTTCCATCTTTGTCGTAGCGCGGGCTGATATGAGTTAATATCAACCTTTTTACGCCCATTCGTGATGCCGCTTCCGCTACAGATTTTGCGGTAGAGTGCATAAACTTTCTCGGCAGTCTCTCGAAATCGGGCTCCGTGTATGTAGCTTCGTGTATCATCAGGTCGACATCTTCGAATTTTTCGAAAAGAGCAGGGGAGTCGTTGTCTCCCCCTATAATAACTCTTTTACCGCGCCTGGGAGGCTCCGTAAAATCTTTTCCGTCCACTGTGCGCCCGTCTGGAAGGGCAACTCTCTCTCCCCGTTTGAGCCTGCCGTAGAGAGGCCCTTCCGGAATGCCGGCCTCTTTCGCCTTTTGCGGATTGAACCGCCCCTCTTTTTGCGCCTCGGTTACGACAAAACCGAATGTTGTGATCGAGTGCGACAACTTTAGCGTCTCTACGGTGAAGTTTTCAAAGCGGTAGATATCTCCTTCGCGAATCTCCGTCACCTCCAGTGCAAACGGCAGATTCAGCTGTGAGAGTCGAAGTACACTCTCGAGCAGCTGCGAAATTCCTTCCGGTCCGTAAATCTGCAGGCTGTTTGACGCCCTCGAAAGGCCCCTTGAAGCAAGCAGGCCGAAAAGGCCGTAAATATGGTCTCCGTGAAGGTGTGTTATGAAGATTTTGGAGAGGGTGAAAGGGGATAGGGGAGTCTGCATGAGTCTATACTGTGTACCCTCTCCGCAATCGAAAAGCATCCACTCTCTGCTGTTTTCAAGCTGCATAGCCAGAGCGGTGACATACCTGTTTTTCGTCGGAGCACCGGCCGACGTTCCCAGAAAAGTCAATTTCACTCTTTGCCCCCCGCTATCTCATCCATCACACTCGCGGCCTCTTTGAGTCTATCTTTGTCGAAATGGGTATAGATACGTGAAGTGTCGAGACTCGCATGGCCCAGAGCCTCCTGCACAAGCACCAGATCCTTCTTCTTCAGGTATAGCATCGTAGCGAATGTGTGGCGAAGCATATGGGCTCCGTTTTTCTCCTTCCTTATTCCCGCCTGCATCAGTATCCTTTCGACTATACGGCTCACATACGCCTGGGTGAGGGGAGTACCTTTGTTGTTACAGAAAAGATACTCTCCGTCGCATCGCCTGACGGCAAGCCACTCTTTTAGATATTTATCAATATGAGATGCTTTGATCATAACGATACGCTCCTTGTTCCCTTTACCGACGATTCGTATGAGGTAGACACCGTTTTCGGGAATCAGATCTTTGACTCTGAGGTTCAGAGCCTCACCGACGCGTATGCCGGTAAAGAGTATCATCTTTATGAGAAGCCTGTTCCTTGCAGATACGTCCTGCCGAAAGGGGTATGTTTCGATAGCCTCCAAAAAACGCTCTACTTCATCTTCACGCATGTAAGAGGGGAGTTTGGCTCCGCTCTTTCCCGATAGGCCGCCCCAGTTTTTAAGCTCTATGCCGTAATGGTGCGCACTCCCGTCATCTTCACCGTTTTGCTTCTCTATATAGCCGAAGAAGTTGATCATGGCTATTCTGTAGTTCTTTTTCGTAGCATCAGACAGACCCGCCGTCGCAGTAGCCAGAAAGTCGCTTATTAGTTCCTCGTCTATCTCTCTCATCGAAGCGGGGCCGAGATCGCGAAGATAGTAGTAGAGCTTCTCAAGGGGCTTGTAATAGGTGTTTATTCCTATCAAGCCGGCATTGCGCGCCTCTTTGGATAGTCTCGACAGCTCTTCGATACTTCTGCCTCCACGCCTTAAAGATGCAATGACTCCCGCGAGCCGCTGCGGATCTTTGACCTGCCTGTTGGAGAGAGAGTTGAGCTTGGAATGCATATATCTGCTCATCCAAAAAAGCAGCGACTTTTCGAAGTCTTTCTCAAGGTCCAGCGGATAGCGCATGCACAGATTCCTTCCATATATTTTGTATTGAAAACTATAAGAGTTTTTGTATTGAAAAGTATAATATACTTTTCCATCAATACATCTTTGACGAATCTGTGCATGGTATGGCTTTGTGATGAGCTTCTATATAACTAAATTGTAGTTTTACGATATTTAAAATTGCCTTAATTTCACTCAACAAGTCCCAAAAATCTCAAAAAATCACGATCGGCAAGACGTTTAATGAAAACTCTTTTTGCCACTATGCTCCTTGGGAGGCCATACTCATCTTTGAGCTTCTGGGTATTTTTTCTGATCTGTTCCCACTCCTCATCCCGCAGGTACAACGTTATTTGTCTGACTTTTCTGTCGCCCCTCGGCCTGCCGATTTTCTTTTTCATGAAATTTCCTTTCTGAAATTTTGCACTTTCCAGATTCTATCAAATCAAAGTTTATTATTTGGAAAACAGAAGAGGGGAACGTATGGCATACAATCCGAACAATGAACTGAAAAACCTCGACAGCAGCCTGGTCAACCAACAGAACGTCAAGAAATCCGGCCCCTATCCTCAATGGGCCCTCAAAGACTACCTCTATCCGTTCCTTTACACAAACCGTGTAGAGCAGCTCAATGTCATGGAAGCCGCCTCGGAAGATGATTTGAACCCCCGTCTGGTGACTATAGGAGAGAGGGCACACAATATTGAGATGGGCATCAGATACGGTTTGAAGGAGACGGCCGCCGTATTTGTGGTATACGTCGTATCGGTTGTTTACGCATGTATCGAAGGGCTGGATGCGATTCCGTCTCTCGGCTTTGCTCTCGCTCTCCTCATAGTCTGCGTTTACGGGATCGTCTATACGATCCATCTGCCGCGTCTTGCTATAGGGCCTTTGACGCAAAAAGTCATAAACTCGCTCCTTTTCGGGAGAATGATCCCGCTGCTGCTTGCCGGGACTGCAATACTTTTTTCTGCCTGGTCCCTTTATGATTACAGCTACTCCCATACAGAAAATGTTTATGAAACTGTAAGCGCTGTTTTCGGTAACGAATATCTCAGGATTTTTTTGAAAATATTCGGTCTCGACCCCTCTGTTGAAGGCGCCTATGACAGCTATTATCACCTGGTTTACGGATCATACAGGTACTGGCTGATCATTGCACCGCTTATGCTTCTCGGAGCCGTTTTGCCTGTTTTGGCCACGATAATATACAGAATGTTGGGCAGAGAAGGCACCGGATCGGATCTCGACAACTACTGATATGAAAAAGATAGTCAGCAGACTCGTAAACGAACCTTATACTTCGATCGGCAAAGGGTACAGGCTGGACGGCAGGCAAAACAGGCTCGAAGAGATAATCCTGCTTGACAGAAACCGCAGTTCCCATCTTTTCATGGCGGCCACGACACAGGTAGGGAAAACCCGTCTTGTCGAGCATATGGTGGAACAGGACATAAAGAAAGAGTACAATGTGGTCATAATAGACCCGAAAATCGACAACGGACTCTTTTCCAAAGTCTACCAAACTGCAATGAAAACGGGCAGAATCAAAGAGTTGATGCTGCTCTCCGCGGTTTTCCCGCAATACTCCGTTAAGATCAATCCGCTCGCCCATTTCTACATGGAAGAGGAGCTGATCAACACTGTAATGGCGGGTGTGCCGTCCAAAGAGGAGTTTTTTTACAACGTCGCCCTGGAAACGACAACCGCAATCGTGAAATCGCTGCTGATGATTAAACGGGCGACAAACGACAGAGTGCCGATCAACTTCGAAGATGTCTCGAGATATGCCCACTACAACGGCCTGATAGCCCTGAAAGAGTCCATAGGTGCGATACCGGAAAAAAACGAGCCGGAAAAAGACCGCCTTATATCGCTTATCGAGCAGATACTTGCATCTCCTGTAGACTATTTTGCGAAAGTCTCCAATACACTTCGCACAAGTCTCAGCCAGATGACTCTCGGAAACATCGGTACGGTGTTCGGTTCCGCGAGGAGCAACCCGTTCATGGAGCGCCTCGAAAGGGACGAAGGCGTGATTCTATATGTCCAGACCGGATCGATGCTTGTACGCAAGACCGCCGATGCGATGGCAAAAGTCATCATATCCATGATACAGGGGGCTGCCGGACGGCAATATGCTTCGGGCAAATCGTTCGAGCACAAACTGTGTCTCTACATCGACGAGATGTCCAATTCCGTATACCCGGGAGTGGAGGATCTCTACAACAAAGGCGGCAGTGCGGGGGTCTATATAACGGGTCTCACGCAATCTATGGCGGATCTGGTTGCGGAACTGGGAGCGGAGCGTGCGCAAAAGCTCTTTTCCAATACAAACACAAAGATTTTCGGTCGCGTGACGGATCTCAGAAACGCCGAACTCATAGCCAGGTACGGCGGCACGCAGAAAATCAACGCATCGATGTTCAACTCGAGCGGGGGCATCACCGCCAGGGAGACCGAAAACACTGTTATAAAGCCCGAAGATGTCATGCGTCTGAAACCCCGTGAAATCTTCTATTTCGGTTTTGAAGGGGAGTTCCGCGGCAAGACCGCTCCGGTGTACGGCAGTGAAATCGTCGTCCGCACTCCCGATGTAACCAGCGCTTCGGATACGCCAGATGCGTGAGTTCATAAAAGACTCTCTCGCCGTTACGGGAATATTCCTGTTTCTGTTCGTTTTCGGAGGTACCCTTGCGGTATATTCGGCAGACGGCAGGCTCGCCTTCGATTATGCACGGATCATGCAGATACTCGGCAGAAACGTGCAATATATACTTGTCGCGATACTTTTATCCCTGATCGCATTGATCGGCGTGTATCGGTACTTCAGGTACCTGATGAAACTGCGCAGAAACTGTCAGGTGCAGTATGTGGATCTCGAAACGATAGCAAATACATGGCTCGAATACAACGAAGCCGAAGATGTCGACACACAGCAGCCCGAACAGGGTGACGGGCCGTCCAAGCATGAAACGGCGCGATTCGACATATCCATGTATCTTCTGGATCTGAAAACAGAACAGACGAAGGAGTTTTACAAACAGGTGGTCATGCCGATCATGGACGACCTCTCGGAAACCGAGAAAAAGATCGTCCTGCACCTGCTGGTACTGCTCGACTCGTACGGCCACGTTCAGAGCGTGGCATCGATGTTCGAGAACGATCCGGAAAAGATCGCTTACGGTAAAAAGATCACCCTCGACGGCAAAACCTCGTATCAGATTCTGAAAGAGTACTCCCTCCTCGACCATACCCTGCGCGTCGCCCGCAATGCAATGAATATGATAAAAGGTAACCAGGACGGTACCTACAGGCTGCTCAGGGGTCAGATCCTGATCGCCGCCCTTGCCCATGATATCGGTAAGCTCAGGGTTGAAGACGTCGGGATAAAAGATGAAATATACAGACAAAACCCCCATGAACAGGTATCCGTAATGATCATGCAGGCCCTCTATCCCGACTACGAACACGCCAAAACCGTCTATGGGGCTGTCCGATCACACCACATAGCGAAACCGAGCGGGAAACTGGCATATCTGCTGAAAAAAGCGGATCACGAAGCGAGGGACGAAGAGATACGGATGTGGATGGTCGCACATAAAGCCGACGGGAAAGATCCGAACTCGGTCCCGTTGCCTTCGGAACCCGTTAAAAATGAAAATGAAAATCCGGAAAAGAGAACCGAGGGAGCCCGTCGGCGCACCGAAAAGGTGCAGAAAACGGCACCGCAAAGCTCCACGGACGGATCCGAACCCTCTTTTTTGGCAATGTACGGTGAAGAGCTGCGTACGGAACTGATCTCAAAAGTGAACCGTGTGGAGAAAGACGACATTACGAACGAGATGAAAATCGTCAGTGCCGGATTCGGCGATACCGTGCTTTTTGAGTACCAGGCTTTTAAAAAAACGGTCGAGAGAATCCGGAAAAAGAGGGCCGATAAAGAGATGATGCTTTCGATCGTGAGGGAGATGAAGGAGCAGGGCATCGTAAAGATGGTGAATACGGAAAAAGGATACTTCGTTTCGAAATTCAGGGTCGAAGACCGGACGTGCGAAACGGACATGAGCTTCGTTCCGGTCTCCTGCGAATATCTCGGATTCAGCGAAGAGCAGATAGAACTGGATAAGCGGGAGAACCCTTATTTAAGGAATGTTCGTATATCCTCCTACAATATGCGTCAGCAGCGTTTATCTTTGGAAGCGGAAGGAACAGAACAATGAAGGACAATAAAAAGATCAGGAAGTTCATACTGGGCGACGGTCACAACGACCGGATCGAAGTGACGGTCGAAGTCTCCGGCGGTATAGATTTCAAAAATTACTCGGCAAAAGAGGCGGAGCTGCTGGAGAAGATACGCAGATGGATGAGATCCATTGCGATTGAGAGCGAGATTGAAAAGATAGATGCACAAAAATAGCCGACAGCGTGGGAAATTCGCAAGACTCTCTACGACGGAATCGGAAACATTTTTCGATATTCTGATCAGAGTTGAGAAGCTGTTTGCGAAAATGCACCGCGAATCCGGCCTCCGCATCGATCCCAACGCGGCCGCGAGGTACCAGAAATCATTCAGGAAGCTGCTTGTGCACAATATGGATTTTCTGGAACGGATGGCCATGGACCTCGGCATCGAAGAGGTATACAACGAATCCGACTATATGGGGATCATCAGGGAGTTCGTGCTGAAGGATGAGAGCGACCGATGATATGATCCGCGACTGCGTTTGTCCCTATGATCCTCCGATTTTATTGACATCCGAAAAAAGATTTTGTATTATTGTTTTATGTTAATTGTCTATTTTTAGACTGAAGAGGAACTCATCTTCTCCTTAAAGGAGAACAACAAATACCGTCCAACCTGTAAAATTCCGAAGACGGTATCGGTCCCGCCGATTGCAAGGCACAGTGACGGTGAGTAATCCTGACGCGACCTCCGTTCGACATGCGGGCAAGGGCGTCTAAACCACGGGCTATGCGTAGGTGAATCGGAATTACGGTTATATTCGATATGGATTGCCATGCAGCGCCGTCCCGAGGCAGAATGCCCAAAGGCGCAGGAGCAATATCCATGCAAAAACTTCCCTGTCTTTATCTTCCGAATTTCCCTCTTTGATTAAGATCCATTTTCCCAGGTATTGTCTCTGTTGCGGCTCGATGCCGAGAAAACGCCGAAACAGATAACGGATCCATACGTTTATTATTATTTATTGCGAGCGTATATCGCAACGCAATCAACACACAAGGAGATGGACATATGGCTGAAAAAGAGACACCCCAGGAACGCAGGGAGAGGATAAAGAGTGTCAAAATAAAGATAATAGAAAACAACCCGGGTGCGGTGGTGATTGTCCCGAACAGCCCGATTACCATGCGGCTCGTCAATGCCGTCAGGACATACGATGCCCTTGATGAGACAATCAGATCCAGGGCCGGGCTCCAGATTCCGTTTGAGACATTCATTGCCCATATGGAAGCCTTCGACGAAGTCTCCAGGAAAATAGAGGAGACTACCAACCGGGCTATACAGTTGATAGCCGACAGCGACATCGACCTGCGTCAGATCCGTGACAGAAGGCTGCGAAAAAGCGTCGAGAGGCTGCGCAATCCTGAATCCGAACAGGCTGAAACGGACAAAGCAGAATAAAAGAAACCTACAAAGGCTCCGGTGAGCCACCACGCCGTTGCGATTTTCCGAATCCGCAACGGTAAAAAGGTGTGCTCCCCGGCGCAGGCTCCTTTTGTGTGGTGGTTGACTGGAACTTTTGTTCCGGTTGTCTGTCTATTTGACAGATCATCGATACAGCGATGTATCGAACACCACCGAAATCGTAAGGAGCGTATATGGCAAAAAAGGACATGCTTGAAGCAAAATTGGGATGGCTCAAACTGCTTTTCAGCATTTTGATCGTCACAGGGTTTTCCCTTCTGGGATGGATTGTGCTAAACTATACAAAACAGTCCCATACTGTTGTGATGCTTTGCTTATTGGCGATCCTGTCCCTTATGGCCGCGATAGCGGTTGTGATCAATTGGGCCCTGGATCTGATGAAACAGCTGGAGGAGGTGTGATCATGGGATATGCAGTAGTGTTTGTGTTTTTCGCAACACTGGCGACGTTGGCTTATGTCCTATTCAAGTTGAGAATAGATAAGAGTGGTAAACATTAAACCGAGGATCGAATCATGGAATACGTGATTTTCTCCATGATAGTAGTGTTCGGTACGATCGCTTTAGTCATCTACAACACGACCATAAGCAGTAAAAAGCACCGGACCGAGGAGTGACATGGCTTATGTCCTATATTCGCTGACGATAGGAAGCGGCAAAAAACATTAGCCCTGTACCGTAACCGCCTCTCCGGCATAATTCTTACATCTTCTGCACACATCAATTCACTACACGGATAAAGCTTCGTTCCGTCCGTACATCCGTACGTTCAAAGGACCCAGAAGCTGTTTGACATATATCACTGTACACACAGATACAAGGAGCAACCATGTACAACAGGATAATTCTGATCGGAAATCTGACACGTGACGTGGAGCTGCGCTATCTTCCAAGCGGCCAGGCGCTCGCAAAGTGCGGCATAGCGACAAACAGACGCTATAAAGACGCCGATGGAGAGCAGAAGGACGAGACGATGTTTGTCGACTTCACCGTCTGGGGCCGCTCCGCGGAAGTTGCGAACCAGTACCTGCACAAGGGAAGCCGGGTGTTTCTGGAGGGACGTCTCGTCCTCGAACAGTGGACCGACCAGCACGGCCAGAAGCGAAGCCGTCACTCCATAATGGTCGAGAATCTGAAGATGCTCGATCGTAAAGGGGAGAACGAAGCCTGTGAGGCCGGCGGAAAAGAATCTTCGCAAAGCCCCGGGCCATCGAAGGCTGCCCATGCAGATCCACAAGGTCGGCAACCCAAAGATTTACCGGAAATCGATATCGATGAAGACGATATTCCGTTTTGATTGATCGTGGGATGCTGCAATGCCGAAACAAGTCGACAAGCAGATATCAACCTGCTTCAGGAGTATCAGAAATCTGCTCTATTTTGTAAGTATCATAGGTACCGGAGTCGCCGGCACCATCGGTTTCACCGAAACCATCGTCAAACACTTCGGAAATCTACTGTTCGATGTGATCCTCGCGATGGAGTTTACGGCAATAGCGGTTGCGATCTTGCACATAATTTTCAAATTCGTTAGAATTGAAATATTGAATCTCAAGGAGAGAAACAATGCTTGAAACTGTCCTTGTTATATGTGCAGTAGCGATAGCCGCAGCCGGCATCTGGTCAATTTACGAGAGCATTAAAATACATTTAGACCTACGTTAAAAATCCACAATCTTCTTCCGCAAAACACCCGTAACACTCTGATGTGTCCGGACATTCATAACGGCACTCTCCAATTGTCGTAAATTGCGGATGATTACAGTTACAAAATCATAGTTGTTTCACCCTGAAAGGGGCTCGCTGTCATTTGACGGATTCCCCTGCGGGGTACTCTGTCTTTTTTTTCGGCGTGGCTTCTTTTTTGGGATGAAATCGAATCATTTTCAAAATAAGAAAGGATCCACAATGACAAAAGCAATCGCCGTAAAAGAAGAGAACAAATACAGCTCGATACTGATAAAGGCTCTTGCCAACTCACTCTATGTCGGAGCCAAAGAGGAGAGCATCATGATGGTGCTTGACTACTGCAAAGCTTCCGGTCTCGACCCCATGCGTAAACCTGTGCACATCGTACCCATGTCGGTAAAAAATCCGGTTACTAACCGGTACGAATGGCGCGATGTAATCATGCCGGGCATAGGTCAATACAGGACCAATGCCGTCAAGACCGGACAGTATGCGGGGGTTTCGGAACCTGAGTTCGGTGAAGAGGTCGAGGAGATTTTTCCGGAAGAGAGGGACGAAAAGGGCAATATAAGGCCCGCGCTT
>Ga0256832_1002283_pt1 | contig 13100 bp, 8 predicted proteins | sample 134614metaG_FD_190534 | JGI IMG/M metagenome (GOLD analysis project Ga0256832, IMG submission 190534) | Hydrothermal vent microbial communities from Lau Basin, Pacific Ocean - 134-614 | ecosystem: Environmental > Aquatic > Marine > Hydrothermal vents | place: Pacific Ocean: Lau Basin | collected... | reverse complement strand
ATCTATCGGAGGCTTGGCCTTAGCATTAGCAGCACAGGATACGGTACGCAACTTTATCGGTTCTCTGATGATTTTCCTGGACAAGCCCTTTCAAGTGGACGATTGGATAGAAATAGACAATATGGCGGGCACGGTGCTCGAAGTGGGGTTCAGGTCTACCCGTATTCAGCAGTTGGATACCTCCATCATATCTATCCCCAATGGCATCATCTCCAATAAGGCTTTGGTTAACAAAGGACTTCGGGTCTCTCGACTCTTTGAGACGACCATTGGATTGGCTTATGATACTCCGCGTCATTATTTGGAAGCCTATATTCATGGCCTCCGGGAAATTGCCAAAGTGCACCCTAAGATTACAGGAAACCAATACATATATCTCAAGAGCCTCGGTAGCTATTCTATTGATGTCCTCTTTCGTGTCTATCTGAAGACCGATGTATATGCCGAAGAATTGGAACTCAAAGAGCAATTGCTTTTTCAAATGATGGCCTTGGCTGATACTTTAGGGGTGCGCTTTGCATTTCCTTCCCAAACTCTTTATATCGAGCAGTTCCCTGAGAAAAAGAATGAAATTCCTACATATGGCGCGACAAAAGAAAACCTTCATAAGAAGCTGGATGGTTTTTTTAGGGTATGAAATGGTGAAACACACTCTGAAAAGTATATTGCTGTCAATCTCAGGGATGTCAAGAGTGTTAAACTCAACATTAGTCTTAACGGAAAATTACACTGAGCTATATCCTTACTTGAGCCGCTACAACGTGGAACTCATATTGAAATTGAAGGGGTTAAATCGATGGCAGGATTCAGATGCAAAAAAAATATAGAAAAAAGTTTTTCATTTTAAGAAAGATAGTATCTTTGCAGGGCTTTAGACAAAGCACGACAGGCGGCCCGTTCGTCTATCGGTTAGGACACCGGGTTTTCATCCCGGAAAGAGGGGTTCGATTCCCCTACGGGCTACAAAAAGGCAACCAATTCGGTTGCCTTTTTTATTTTTTACCTCTCAGGCAGCATTTTTGGTATTCGAAGCATCATAGGAGTGTTAAGATACTTACAGCTCGAATGCCGAATGAAATATTCTTAAGAATGTGAAAGGACGCAGGAGAGTAAAAAAATCCATCTTTTGGTGCTAGAAGTTAGAATCAAAAGAAATTAGTAAAATGCGAGTTTGTGCTGTGCACACGGAGGACAGTTTAAGTAGCGTTAGTTATTTCTGATCCTTCGATGGCCGGGTAAGACCGGCCATTTTTATTTTACCTTCTTCGTTGAAACTAACCGTCGAAATATCTCTTGTCTAACTCAATTAGCTTCAAGCACCTTTAGAAAAACAGGAGTAAATCTTATCTAATACCAAAAAATGGACGGGTAAAGATAAAAAAAAATCTGATACCACCAATGACTTTCACAAGTAATCCTAAATCGCTCTTTACCCAAATGGTATAGGATAAAAACCTCTTTTATTCCTGTATCGGCATAATTAATATACCTTTTAACATTTGTATTGCCCTGAATTTTGTTCTTATGTTAAACCTTTACTCATTCCCTTCGTCCAATAGCTCGTAACAATAAGCAATGCATGATTAAGACTTTACCGTATTTTATTTCTTCACCATTTAAATAGTTTTATTATGAAACGTGTAAAGTTTTTTTTATTGATTGCATTAGCGGGCTGGATGCTATCCGCTTGTAATGACACCAACCGGTTGAATGCCCCGGATCTGAGTTTGGACTCCGGAATGGACGATTTAGTTGGAACAGCTGATTTTGCTCAACTAACGGATAAACTCGCCTCTCCGGACCTGTCTACACCGGATGAGAACACTTCCATCCAAGTCGTTGAGGATGGATTTCCTCAAGATCCGTCGGTGTGGGGACAAGAGGAGGACCCGCAAAGTTTCGGTAAAAGACGGCATTGTGACCTCAATCTCACCGAGGAGCAAAAGGCACAAATGATGGAGGCCCGCAAGGCATTTGTCGAATGCATAAAGCCCAATCTGAAGGCGGTCCGCTCGGCTGTCAAAGGTATTCTCCAGGAAGCCAACGCCACCAGAAAAGCCCTCATTGAACAATTTAAGAATGAGGAAATCACCAAAGAGGAATTGAAGGCAGCATTGGCTGATCTCAAGGAGCAAACAAAGGCCGATATCCAATCCAATGAAGAGGTGCAGGCCGGAGTGGACGCTATTAAATCCTGCCACGAAATCTTTGTTGAAGCTGCACAAGAGGTTCTGTCTGAAGAACAGTTTGCTCAATGGCAAGAGTGTAAGAAAAAGGCAATACGCTACATCAAGCACAAAGGAAAACATCGAGGTAAGCGCGGTGGATAGTGTGTGACGCACACCACTTGCCCTTCGGCTGCGCTGCATCAATTTTAATGGTGAGACGCATCTGCCGAAGGGCTTTTTCTTGCACCGGTATTATTATTGGAAATATCCTTGTGGGGCTTTTTCATGTGACTGATTTCACACTGAAAAAGCCCCTTTTTGTTGCTGCCTAGGTCTTTTCCGGGACACTTCAGGTGATTAATGGAAAAAAAAGTGCGATTTCATATCATAATATATATGCATATAATATATTTGCGCTTATTAATAAACACAAACTAAAAAGATGGAAAGGATTTATCAAAAATTTGTACATAATCTCCGGGAGTGGGAAGCCGCCCTGGAGGGGTATTCGATGGAGCAATTGCTCCGCCAACCTCAGGAGGGAGGGTGGTCTATGGGGCAGGTGTACACCCACTTGGTGGATGGGACGCTTCGCTATCATCTGAGACAAGTGGAGGATTGCCTGGAATCCGGTGAAGGAAAGGGGCGCAGGAAAACCTTCAAGGGATTTATGGTTTTTCGCATCGTCAAGGGATTCCCACCCGCCAAGATTAAGGTTCCGCCCTCTAAGACATATACTCCAGTTCAGCCTGAAAGCAAGGAGGCGATTCTTGCGGGGATGAGGGAGTTGGAAGACAAGATGAAAGCATTACTGCCGAGGTTTGAGCAGGATAAAGGAGGTAAAACGGCTCATCCGGCCCTGGGGTATCTCAATGCAAAGGAGTGGTACAAGTTGATTCTCTGGCATTTCAAACACCATATGCGTCAAAAAGAACGTCTGGATGCACAGCTAAAGCCGGAGGTATGAAAAGGGTTGCGGCTTACCGTTCCGGTGTCTGTTGTTGGAGGGCGGAGTTTCGGATACTAAGCGAATAGCGGAGAAAAAACCAAGCAGGGATGAAGAGACAGGATGAAATATTTTCATACAAGAGCGCGGAAGATGCTACCGGATTTTTGCTCTATAAATTGTTTATGCATTGGCAAAAGACCATCAAAGAGCGATTGAAAGAAGTGGAGTTGACGCACACCCAGTTTGTTATTCTGGCCACTTCGGGATGGCTGGGTTTGCACAAGGAGGTGGTAACCCAGATCGAAATCGCCCGTCATGCCCAAATGGATGTCATGATGGTGTCCAATGTGCTTCGGGCCCTGGAGCGCAAGGGAATTTTGTCGAGACATTCCCATCCGCAGGACACCCGCGCCAAACAAATCCTCTTAACCCCCAAAGGGCAAAAAATACTCAAACGCTCAGTTAAGATTGTGGAGGATTTTGACCATGCTTTTTTTGATCGATTGGAGGACGTCGGGGGTTTTAATCGAAGCATGCGGCAGTTGTTGGAGTTTGAGTAGTGCTTCCCGGAATAGAATTTATGCATTATTAACAGAAGCTATTTTTCTCCTAATCGAGGCGCTCAAACCCTTGACATAGCCCACGGTTTTAACCATTGGAATAGGATCTATAGCAATTTTTGTAATGGTTTTAACCATTTTTATCACGCCTCGCTTTTCGGAGAGGGATGTGTATTACAAAGTGCACAGTTTTACATCCTCATACCACCTAGGCGGCACAGGCTATACTGCTTATAACCTGTGGCACCAAGGCACACAAGGCCTAATAGTGCAGTTTCTAGTATATACCTATACGCATTGTGCATTACAAACTACACAGTTTCCAAGTTTGCTTCAATCGTTCCTGCATGATAAATCTTCTTGTAAATCTCCGCTCCAAAGTCGTCTCGCGTCAGTTTTGGGGTCGGGGTTCAAAACACCTAAACCACGGCCTATCAAATCGCGGATGAAATCCCCTATGGATCGAATTTATTTGTTTTCCTACCTCCCTAATGTGACCTAATGTGCCTTATGTGGTAATCAATATAATTGTTTTGAACCACATAAGGCACAGAGGACACATAAGATTTGTGTCTTTTACTGACTTCAAATAGATTTCCAAACGCCGGTTTCAGAAGTAATAAAACGTGCGTGTGCCTATATTACATATAGCGCAGAGCAAAATTACAAATCTCCAATTGTTCCTGCTCAATAAATCTTCTTGTAAATCTCCGCTCCAAAGTCGTCCCGCGTCAGCTTTGGGGTCGGAGTTCTTCCAAACCGTTTGTCTTAGGTTAGTGCAGTTTGTAATACACCCCCTATACGAACCGTTCGCCGGATATTTCACAAGTTGATTACCTTTGTGTGCGGATGGGACCGGATTCCTTCAGGATTGTTATCCGCCCGGGAATGGAGGGGGATGATGGTAGTATGAAAAAAGATAAAAACCACATCCCATGAGACTATTACTGATGCTCAGCAATAAAATCACTTTGTATGCAGCCACCTAAAGAAGCTTTACTACATTTTATACGAGAGGCACTGGCAGAAGATGTCGGCGACGGAGATCATACCTCGCTGGCGTGCATCCCTGCGGATAAGAAGAGCACGGCTCGCCTGCTGGTCAAGGATTATGGCGTCATCGCAGGCGTCGGGTTTGCCTCTTTTTTGTTGAAGACGCTGGAGCCGGATATCGAGATGGAGGTGTTTTTGGAAGATGGGAGTGAGATTCATCCCGGGGATATCGCCTTTACAGCTTACGGCCATACGCAGACCTTGCTCAAGGGAGAGCGCTTATTGCTCAATGTGATGCAGCGAATGAGTGGGATTGCGACACAAGCTTCGATGTTTGCCGGTGAAGTGGAAGGGCTATCGACCAGAATATTGGATACGCGTAAGACCACCCCGTTCAACCGATGGCTGGAGAAATGGGCCGTGCATATCGGTGGGTGTGACAATTACCGGTTTGGACTCTTCGATCGCATTATGATCAAGGACAATCACGTCGATGCATGTGGCAGTATCTCCTTGGCGATAGACCGGGTGCACGAGTATATGAAGGCCAAAGGCCTGGATCTGGAGATTACGGTGGAAGTGCGCAATTTGGATGAACTTGCAGAGGTGATGCGACGTGGTGGCGTCCATCGCATTATGCTGGACAACTTTGAAGTCCCACTGCTCAAAGAAGCTGTGGAGATTATCGATGGCGCTTATGAGACGGAAGCGTCCGGAGGCATCGTCCTGAACACGGTCCGCAAATATGCCGAAACGGGCGTTGATTTTGTTTCCTCCGGTGCCCTGACCCATACGGTGGACCCCTTGGATTTGAGTTTTAAAATAGACGCATAGGAACGATGAATACCACCGGACTAAAAGCAATCATTATCGAAGACGAACAGCCCTCTGCGCGCCGTCTGAAACGGATGTTGGAGCCCTATCCGGTCACGATTTTGGAGATGCTCCCCTCCGTCGAAATGGCGGTGCAATGGTTTGCCGACAACCCCGCACCGGATGTTGTCTTCCTGGATATCCAACTTTCCGACGGGCTGAGTTTCGAGATATTCGAACAGGTCCGGGTGGATAGCTTCGTCATCTTCACTTCCGCCTACAACCAGTATGCCATCAAGGCCTTCGAACTCAACAGCGTGGATTATCTCCTCAAACCCATCGAAAAAGGAGCATTGGAGCGGGCGATGCATAAATTGCAGCATTTCAATCGACAGCTCGAGCCGTCTCCGGATGCCTCCCTGATTCGTAAGATATTAATGGAGGCAACCGGCAGCACCAGGGAGTACAAGAAGCGGTTTTCCACCCGCATAGGACAGCGCATCCGGACAGTGGATGTCGACGATATCGTGTGTTTTTACAGTGAGAGCAAGGGCAGTTGGATGCGCACCCGTGAAGGGCGCTCCTACCTTGTGGATCCTACTATGGAAGAGCTGGAGACTCTTTTGAATCCGGATAAGTTCTATAGGGTGAGTCGAAAACATATTGTAAATATTGATTATATTAACGAGGTGCACCAATACACCAATAGTAGATTAAGGGTGTTGCTCCACCATTTCAAGGAGGCGGATATCATCGTCAGCCGCGAACGGGTGAAGGCGTTTAAGCAATGGTTGGGGTGACGGGAGGGCGCTACCGGCTTAGTGGGTATGGCTTGGCGATATATTATCTCATACATTAAAATATTATCGTATGCAACGGGGTAAAAGGTTAATGGGCTTGTTGATTATGCTGCTCATACACGGGGCGGTATGCGGGCAGTTTCCCAATGTCGTTATAGATGACAAGGGGCGGCCGGAAGAGCCTAGCATATGCCTGGACCCTAAACACCCCAATCGCATGGTCGCGGGAGCCAATATCCGCTATGCCTATTATTCTTCAGACACCGGGCGAACGTGGCACAAGCAGGCATTGAAGTCGCAATGGAAGGTCGCCGGTGACCCCTGCATCATTGTGGACACTTCCGGAGTGTTTTATTATTTTTCGCTTTCCAATGCCGAGAGTTGGTTGGACCGGATGATTTGCAAACGCAGTACGGACGGGGGGCAATCCTGGCCGGAGGAATCCTTCATTGGGTTTAACGTCCTCAAGGACCAGGACAAGGAGTGGGCGGCAGTAGATCCGGCCACCAATACCCTTTACCTCACCTGGACCCAGTTCGATAAGTACGCGAGCAAGGAGCCATTCGACAGTACGCATATATTGTTTGCCCGGTCAGAAGATGGGGGGAAGACCTGGACGGATCCGCTGCGGATTAACGACCGGGGAGGAGACTGTTTGGACGATGACAACACGGTAGAAGGCGCGGTGCCGGCCATAGGGCCCAAGGGAGAGGTTTATGTGGCATGGGCAGGACCTGCGGGTATTCGCCTGGATTGCTCCATGGATCAGGGCAAGACATGGATGTCCCATGACATATTGGTGGATAGCCAACCCGGAGGATGGAGCTACGATATTCCCGGTATTTACCGGTGCAATGGGTTGCCCGTCACATTGTGTGATCACAGCCGGGGCCCCTACCGTGGACGGGTGTATGTGCATTGGTCCGACCAGCGCAATGGTGTGGAGGATACGGATATTTGGCTTGCCCGGTCGGATGATGGAGGTATGAAATGGTCGACTCCGGTGCGGGTAAATACCGATACTACCGCCTCCCATCAATTTATGTCCTGGATGACAATTGACCAAACCACGGGATATCTTTGGTCGGTCTTTTACGACCGTCGAAACCACCCGGGAAATGATAGCACGGACGTGTATCTGGCATGGTCCACCGATGGGGGAGCACATTTCAAAGACGTAAAAATCAGTGAAAGCCCCTTTCTTCCGCGTAAGCATGTTTTCTTTGGGGACTATATCAATATTGTAGCGCACGATGGCATTATTCGTCCGATATGGACCGCAATGAAAGGTCGCCGTTTACGAGTATTAACGGCATTGGTGGACGGGCATCGTTTGACGCAAGCGCCTTGAGATATACCCTTGTGTTGACATAAAGCAATTTCTTTTTTGCGTCCCGGATATCCTGCCGGAATAGCTCCCTTGTTTTGGTTTGGTTACACACTTATTGCTCCTATTTTCATCAAATATGAAAAATTGTTCATATTTTTGGCCTTTCAAATCTTTATAAAAATCAACTTTCCATCTTTATCAAATACCTATATGAGATACGGATTTATTATTGACAACAGGAAGTGTATTGGCTGTCATGCGTGCACCACTGCCTGCAAATCAGAGCATGATGTACCGGTAGGGGTCAACAGAACCTGGGTGAAATACATCGAAAAGGGGGTTTTCCCCGATTCGAGACGTGTTTTTTCCGTCATGCGTTGCAATCACTGTACAGATGCACCATGTGTGGAGATTTGCCCGGTGGAAGCCCTCTTTACCCGCGATGATGGCATCGTGGATTTTGATAACAGGCGATGTATCGCCTGCAAGTCCTGCATGCAGGCCTGTCCCTATGATGCCTTGTATGTGGACCCATCGACCCATACCGCTGCCAAGTGCAATTATTGCGCCCACCGGATCGATGTCGGGCTCGAACCCGCGTGTGTGAATGTCTGCCCGGAACACGCGATTATATCCGGGGATATGGACAATCCGGATACCGAGATTGCCCAATTGCTTTCTCGCCAATCCGTCGTAGTTCGGAAGCCGGAGAAATTCACTTCCCCCAATCTGTTTTACATCCAAGGAGACCAGGCGTCTCTTACCCCTATGGCGGCTAAGGATGGCACTTCGCTTTGGAATTCGCAGACGCTCGGTGTAGGACATTATGCCAAAGAGGCGGAGAAGCTGGCTTTTACCAATTCGGATGTGATAGATGTGCTATACCAGGGAAGTCACGATGGCGTACCGGCCAGTGATATGAAGGATATCTTGAAGGGAACTCCCCGCAAGGCGTATCAAGCCCCAAACAAAGGGATTCTCTGGGGATGGGAGGTGTCCGGGTACGTATTGACGAAGGCCATCTCAGCGGGATTGGTGATGATGCTGTTCCTCGCCCTTTTTACGGGCAAGGTAAATGTCTCCTCCAACACCTATACGATTACGATGATCCTGTCATTGGTGTTCTTGGGGTTGACCGGTGGATTGCTGGTCAAAGATTTGGATCGTCCGGATCGCTTCCTCAATGTGCTGTTGCGCCCACAATGGCGTTCGTGGTTGGTGCGAGGTGGATATGGTATCACGGTATTTGGCGGATTGACTACTTTGCTGTTGGCACTCCATTTCTTTGAGATAGATTTTTATAATCACATCATCTTGACGGTAACGACGGCGGCCGCGGTATTTGTCGCCATCTACACGGCCTTCTTATTTGCGCAAGCCAAGGGAAGGGATTTTTGGCAGAGTCCGTCGTTGGTGCTTCATATGTTCATCCACAGCTTGATGGCAGGAGCTGGAATGTTTGCCATTATGACGCTGTTTATCGGCAACGGAGCGGATTGGATATCGCTGTTGAAGACGGTGCTTCTCATTACATTGCTGTTTAATGTCATCACGGTGATGATCGAAATCAACTTTCCCCACCCGACATTGGATGCTAAAAAGACGGTCGAGATGATCACCAAAACCCGGTATAAGACGATGTTTTGGGGAGGGGTCATGCTACTGGGCAATATCCTTCCATTGGCCTTGTTGGGATTTGTGGATTTGAGCCCGGCAGTGATGGCAGGGATAGGAGTACTCGTCCTCATCGGGGTTTATCTTTCGGATAAGATTTGGGTGGAAGCGCCACAACGCATTCCATTGACGTAGTATGAAATGGCAGGCTGCAGTCTACCATTTCATACCGGATAAAAAAGTAACCATTTCATACTAAAAAAACATCAAACAATGGGTCATAAAAAACCTTCGTTTATAGAGAAAATAGCAGAGAAGTTGCATATCATTCCGGACCTTCACCAAGAGGGGCCGGCAAATCTGGAGCGTATTGCTCCACAAGGGGCGCAAATCAAGTATCCGCCTTCGGATCAATGGGGCGAATGGACGGAATACGAGGCAAAAGCATGGCCGTTTAAGGTGAAGAAGACCTACACCTTGGTGCCGACCACGTGCTTCAACTGCGAGTCCGCCTGTGGTCTGACCGCCTATGTCGATAAGGAAGATATGTCCATCCGCAAGCTCGAAGGCAATCCATATCATCCGGGGAGTCGCGGTCGAAACTGTGCCAAAGGACCGGCGACCATCAATCAGCTCACAGATCCGGATCGCATATTGTACCCGATGAAACGCACGGGAAAGCGCGGAGAGGGCAAATGGGAACGGGTGTCATGGGACGAAGCATTGGATGACATTGCAGCGAGAATCCGGAAAGCCTTGAAAGAGGACCGTCGGGATGAAGTCGTCTATCACGTCGGACGACCGGGACATGAGGGATACGCCAACCGCGTATTGCAGGCTTGGGGCGTTGATGGGCACAACAGCCACACCAATATTTGTTCTGCAGGTGCCCGTACGGGATACGCCTTGTGGTACGGCTATGACCGTCCGTCTCCCGATCATGCCAACTCAAAATTTATCCTGCTCATCTCCGCACACTTAGAGTCCGGACACTATTTCAATCCACACGCCCAGCGCATTATCGAAGGGAAGATGAAGGGCGCCAAGCTCTGTGTGATGGATCCACGCCTTTCCAATACGGCCAGTATGGCGGACCATTGGTTGCCTACCTACCCGGGTTCCGAAGTCGCTATAATGCTCGCTTGGGTCAAAATCCTGTTGGAAGAGGGCATGTATAACCGAGACTATATGGAGAAGTGGGTCAATTGGCAGGAATACATGGAGAAGGTGCATCCCGGTACGGAAGCGACTTTTGACAATTTTATCGCTGCTGTGATAGAGGAGTACAAGGAGTTTACACCGGAGTTCGCCGCCAAAGAAAGTGGTGTGGATGCGGAGAAAATAAGGAGTATCGCCTACGAAATTGGTGCTGCGGGAACGCGTTTTGCGACCCATACCTGGCGTTCTGCCTCCATCGGCAATCTCGGTGGATGGGCGGTATCGAGAGCATTGCATTTTTTGTGTGTGGTCACCGGAAGCGTCGGTGCCGTAGGAGGCACAAGCCCCAATTCATGGAATAAATTCAAGCCCCAATTCTTCGACAATCCGCCTCCGGTGAAGGTGTGGAACGAGTTGCATTACCCCGACGAATACCCGTTGGCGCACTTCGAGATGTCGCAGATATTGCCCCATTTGGTCAAAGATGGACGAGGAAGGATGGAAGTGTATTTTACCCGTGTATTCAATCCGGTATGGACCTATCCCGATGGCTTTTCGTGGATGGAGATGCTCTTGGACGCCGAAAAAGTAGGGATGCACATTGCCCTGACGCCGACTTGGAATGAGACGGCTTATTATGCGGATTATGTGCTGCCCATGGGACACTCCGCCGAGCGGCACGATATCAACAGTTATGCCACCCATAGCGGAACGTGGGTCGCTTTCCGTCAACCTGTCTTGCGGGAAGCCGCACGCCGTGCCGGCAAGGAAGTGGAGTTTACTTACGAGGTAAATCCCGGAGAAGTGTGGGAAGAAGACGAGTTTTGGATAGAGCTGTCATGGAGAATAGATGAAGATGGTTCGCTGGGTATCCGCGAGCATTTCAAATCGCCTTATCGCCCCGGGGAGAAAATCAATATCCACGAGTACTATCAATATATCTTCGAGCGCACTCCGGGATTGCCCGAGAAGGCTAAGGAAGACGGCTTTAAGGGAGACTTTGCAGAGTTGGAGTACATGCGAAAGTATGGATCCTTTGAGGTCGAAAAGCACGGATATAAGAAGAATGAAAAGAAGTTGTCTGCGGAGCAGATGCAGGGCGCAGAAGTGGATTCTAAAACCGGGTTGATCACAAAGGAGGGGAAGGCCATCGGTGTAATGGTCGATGGGACGGCATATGTCGGCTTTCCTACGCCCTCGAGAAAGAACGAATTCTATTCGCAGACAATGGTGGACTGGAAGTGGCCGGAGTATGCCATACCCCGTTACGTCAAAAGCCACATTCATCCCGACAATCTCAAGGAGAATGAGTGTGTCTTGTTGCCCAACTTCCGCCTCCCGACGCTGATTCATTCCCGCTCGGGAAATGCCAAGTGGCTGGCCGAAATCTCCAACCGGAATCCTATATGGATGCATCCGGACGATGCAAAGAAACATGGGTTTAAGACCGGTGATTTGGTCAAGATTGTTACCGATATCGGGTATTTTATTGATAAGGTATGGGTGACGCAGGGGATGAAACCCGGAGTGGTCGCCTGCTCACATCATATCGGACGATGGAGGAGGCCGGAAGACGTGGCCGGCAACCGCTGGGCTACCAATACGGTCAAAATCGACAATGACGGCAAAGGAGGATGGAAGATGAGTATTATCCGAGGTATCCGGCCGTTTAAGAGTGACGATGCCGATAGTTCCCGTATCTTTTGGTCGGATGGAGGGGTGCACCAAAATCTCACCCATGCGGTACATCCTGACCCCATCAGCGGGCATCACGCATGGCTCCAGCGCATACGCATCGAGCGCCCGGGACCGGAGGACAAATACGGAGATGTCTTTGTGGATACCAACAAGTCTTTTGAGCAGTATAAGGAGTGGTTGGCGATGACGAGGCCCGGTCCGGGACCGGATGGCCTGCGAAGGCCCCTTTGGCTCAAGCGCCCGTTAAAACCCGTGTTGGAGGCCTTTTATAAGAAGTAGAGGCATCCTGTAAAGGGCTGCTTTATTCTAGCTATCTATCGCGCCAAATGCTTTAGTGTGTATTACAAAGTGCACAGTTTCCAAGTTTGCGCCGATCGTTCTCGTGTTTCTCCGCATCCAAGTCTTCCTTCGTCCGCTCTGGAGTCGGGGTTCTTCCGAGCCGTTTATTTTAGATTAGTTTAGAGCAGTACGTAATACACAGATGCTTTATCTATTCAGGGCTTTATCTACCATTTCATGCTAAAACCCATCCCTGCTCCTTGGAATGGGAAGACGGGGTAAAACGAAATCGCTTTGCCTGCAGGCGCCCATTTCATACCGGGAAAGGGAGCGTAATAATACACCAGTGTGGGGACCAGTATCCCAATTCCGGCCCCCGCTAAGACATCATTAATCCAGTGGCGGTTGTGGACGATTCTCAGGAGGCCGGTAGCACAAGCGAAGGAGTATCCGCTGTATGCAATCCAGGGGTTGGACTCCCGGTATTCCCAATAGAGAACCGTGGCGGCTGCGAAGGCATGTGTGGTATGTCCGGAGGGGAAAGAGAGGTAGCCGCCGTTGGGGCGTCGTTCGTTGACGAGTTCTTTGATGATGGAGGTGATGCCCACCGCTCCAATGTTGGAGGTGAGGGCATAAATGAGCTGCCCCTTAGGGGTGTGGAGTGGCTTTTGCCCGAAAAGTTGCCCTGCGATAAGGATCCCGTACGATCCATGCTGCAGGTAATCTTCGATGGTATTT
>Ga0256832_1002282_pt1 | contig 13106 bp, 11 predicted proteins | sample 134614metaG_FD_190534 | JGI IMG/M metagenome (GOLD analysis project Ga0256832, IMG submission 190534) | Hydrothermal vent microbial communities from Lau Basin, Pacific Ocean - 134-614 | ecosystem: Environmental > Aquatic > Marine > Hydrothermal vents | place: Pacific Ocean: Lau Basin | collected... | reverse complement strand
CACGTAGCGGCCGGCGTAGGCGGCGGAACGGTCCACCTTGGAGGGGTCCTTGCCGGAGAAGCAGCCCCCGCCGTGGCGGGCCATGCCGCCGTAGGTGTCGACGATGATCTTGCGCCCGGTCAGGCCACAGTCGCCCACCGGGCCGCCGATGACGAACTTGCCGGTGGGGTTGATGTGGTAGGTGGTGTCGGCGGTCAGGAAGTGCTCCGGCAGGGTGGGCTTGATGATGACCTCCATCACCGCCTCGCGGATGTCCTCCTGGGTGATGTGCGGGTCGTGCTGGGTGGACAGCACCACGGCGTCGATGGCCACCGGCCGGCCCTCCTCGTAACGGAAGGTGATCTGGCTCTTGGCGTCGGGCCGCAGCCAGGGCAGCGTGCCGTTCTTGCGCACCTCGGCCTGGCGGCGCACCAAGCGGTGGGCGTAGTAGATGGGGGCCGGCATGAGCACGTCGGTCTCGTCGCTGGCGTAGCCGAACATCATGCCCTGGTCGCCGGCGCCCTGCTCCTCGGGGCGCTCGCGGTCCACGCCCTGGGCGATGTCCGAGGACTGCTTGCCGATGGCCGACAGCACGGCGCAGGTGGCGCCGTCGAAGCCCACGTCCGAGCTGGTGTAGCCGATGTCCAGGATGGTGCCGCGCACCACCTCATCCAAGTCGACCCAGGCGGAGGTGGTGATCTCGCCGGCCACCAGTACCACGCCGGTCTTGATGAGCGTCTCGCAGGCCACGCGGGCGTGCTTGTCCTGTTCCAGGATGGCGTCGAGGATGGCGTCGGAGATCTGGTCGGCGATCTTGTCGGGGTGGCCGGCCGAGACCGACTCGGAAGTGAACTGATAGGTCTTGCTCATGGCGTGGCTCGTGACATTCCGTTACAGCGTGGGGTCGGTGAGTGTAATGGATGGCTCCACCGCGGCGCCAGCGGCGGGACCGGTAACTGAGCACTGCTTCACGTCCGCTGCCGGCCGCCCGCGGCGGCCCCGCGCGGACCGCGGCGGCGCGCAGGCTTGCTGATCCCAGCCTTCTACGGGAGAATAGCGCGCTAATTTTTGTGCCGGCCGGCCACCCACACCAGCAAAAGCGCAGCCCACTGCGTATGCCATCCGGGGGATCGCCACGCGTCGCGATCGTGTCTTGCCTCCCCCGCCTGCCCGTGCCGCCGGATCACAGGGATACCTGTTTCGAGACAAGCCAGTCGGGAGTTGATCATGCCTACGCGCAGAGAGTTAGCCAACGCCATTCGCGCCCTCGCGATGGACGCCGTCCAGAAAGCCAATTCGGGCCATCCGGGCGCTCCGATGGGAATGGCCGATATCGCCGAAGTCCTCTACAACGACTTCATGAAGCACAACCCGGCCAACCCCAAGTGGGTGGACCGCGACCGCTTCATCATGTCCAACGGGCACGGTTCCATGCTGCCCTACGCCGTGCTCCACCTGACCGGGTACGATGTCTCCATCGAGGACCTGAAGAACTTCCGGCAGCTGCATTCCAAGACCCCCGGGCACCCGGAGTACGGCTACACCCCGGGCATCGAGACCACCACCGGTCCCCTCGGCCAGGGCCTGACCAACGCCGTGGGCATGGCCATCGCCGAGCGCACCCTGGCGGCCCACTTCAACCGCCCCGGCCACGAGATCGTGGACCACTACACCTACGTGTTCCTGGGCGACGGCTGCCTCATGGAGGGCATCTCCCACGAGGCCTGCTCGCTGGCCGGCACGCTGGGGCTGGGCAAGCTCATCTTCATCTATGACGACAACGGCATCTCCATCGACGGCGAGGTGGAGGGCTGGTTCACCGACGACACGCCCAAGCGCTTCGAGGCCTACGGCTGGCACGTGGTGCCCAAGGTGGACGGCCACGACCCGGAGGCCATCAAGGCCGCCCTGGAGGAGGCCCGGTCGGTCACCGACAAGCCGAGCATCATCTGCGCCCAGACCATCATCGGTTTCGGCTCGCCCAACAAGGCCGGCAAGGAGGAGTGCCACGGCGCCCCGCTGGGCGAGGACGAGATCGAGTTGGCGCGCAAGGAGCTGGGCTGGTCCTATCCGCCCTTCGAGATCCCCAAGGAGATCTACGAGGCCTGGGACGCGCGCGACAAGGGCGCCCAGGCGGAGGCCGCCTGGCAGGAGAAATTCGCCGCCTATCGTGCCGAGTACCCCGAGCTGGCGGCCGAGTTCGAGCGCCGCATGGCCGACGAGCTGGTGGAGGGCTGGGCCGACAAGGCGGACGCCTTCATCCGCTCCGTGGCCGAGAAGAAGGAGAACATCGCCACCCGCAAGGCCTCCCAGAACGCCATCGAGGGCCTGGCGCCGTTCACCGACTTCCTGGGCGGTTCGGCGGACCTGGCCGGCTCCAACCTGACCATCTGGTCCGGCGCCAAGCCGATCCGCAAGGACAACCCGGACGGCAACTACATCAACTACGGTGTGCGCGAGTTCGGCATGACGGCCATCATCAACGGCCTGGTGCTGCACGGCGGCTTCGTGTCCTACGGCGGCACCTTCCTCATCTTCTCCGACTACGCGCGCAACGCGCTGCGCATGGCGGCGCTGATGAAGCTGCGCAACATCGAGGTCTTCACCCACGACTCCATCGGCCTGGGCGAGGACGGCCCCACCCACCAGCCGGTGGAGCAGGTGCCCAGCCTGCGCCTCATCCCCAACATGTCGGTGTGGCGCCCCTGTGACGCCGTGGAGACGGCCGTGGCCTGGAAGATGGCCGTGCTGCGCAAGGACGGCCCCACCAGCCTGGTGCTCAGCCGTCAGGGCCTGCCGCACCAGGAGCGCAGCGACGAGCAGATCGCCCTCATCGAGCGCGGCGGCTACGTGCTGAAGGACTGCGACGGCAAGCCGGACGTCATCCTCATCGCCACCGGCTCCGAGGTGGCGCTGGCCATGGAGGCCGCCGCGGCCGTCACCGACAAGAAGGTGCGCGTGGTGTCCATGCCCTCCACCGACGTGTTCGAGAAGCAGGACGCCGAGTACCGCGAGTCGGTGCTGCCTTCGGACGTCACCGCCCGCGTGGCCGTGGAGGCCGCCGCCACCGGCTTCTGGTACAAGTACGTCGGCACCCAGGGCGCCGTCATCGGCATCGACCGCTTCGGCGAATCGGCGCCGGCCGGCGAGCTGTTCAAGGAGTTCGGCTTCACCGTCGACAACGTGGTGGCCGCCATCAACCGCGTCGCCTGAATCACCGTGCCCCCGCCCGGCGGGGGCTTTGCTTACCCCAACACCTCTGGAGTACACACATGAGTATCAAAGTCGGTATCAACGGATTTGGTCGCATCGGCCGCATGGTGTTCCGCGCCGTCACCAACGATTTCCCGGAGATCGAGATCGTCGGCATCAACGACCTGCTGGAGCCGGACTACCTGGCCTACATGCTGAAATACGACTCGGTGCACGGCCGCTTCCCCAAGGACGTGCAGGTCGAGGGCAGCAACTTCGTGGTGGACGGCAAGACCATTCGCCTGACCGCCGAGCGTGATCCGGCCAACCTGAAGTGGGACGAGGTCGGGGCCGATATCGTCATCGACTGCACCGGCTTCTTCCTCACCAAGGAAGGCGCCGAGAAGCACCTGCAGGCCGGCGCCAAGAAGGTGGTCATGTCGGCACCCTCCAAGGACGACACCCCCATGTTCGTCTATGGCGTCAACCAGGACAGCTACGACGGCCAGACCATCGTCTCCGCCGCCTCCTGCACCACCAACTGCCTGGCGCCCATCGCCAAGGTCGTGCACGACCGCTGGGGCCTCAAGCGCGGCCTGATGACCACCGTGCACGCCGCCACCGCCACGCAGAAGACCGTGGACGGCCCGTCCATGAAGGACTGGCGCGGCGGCCGCGGCATCCTGGACAACATCATTCCGTCCTCCACTGGCGCCGCCAAGGCCGTGGGCAAGGTGCTGCCGGACCTGAATGGCAAGCTCACCGGCATGGCCTTCCGCGTGCCCACCCCCGACATCTCCGTGGTGGACCTGACCGCCGAGCTGGAGAAGCCGGCCAGCTACGAGGAGATCTGCGCCGCCATGAAGGAGGCCTCGCAGGGCGAGCTCAAGGGCACCCTGGACTACACCGAGGACATGGTGGTCTCCACCGACTTCCGCGGCGTGAGCGCCTCGTCCATCTTCGACGCCGGCGCCGGCATCCAGCTCGACCCCACCTTCGTCAAGCTGGTGTCCTGGTATGACAACGAGTACGGCTACACCTGCAACATGCTGCGTCTGGTGCAGCACGTGGCGGGCTGAACCCCGGCCGTCGCGGCGTTCCCCGGCCCGCGGGCCGGGGACGTCCCGCCCGCCCCGAGTGCCATTGGCCAAGCCCCGCCGCCCGGCTTGGCCAATGACGCTCCCCGCGTTTGCCTTTCGATCTGCACATCTGGAGTCTGCCCATGTCCATCATCAAAATGACCGACCTGGATCTGGCCGGTAAGCGTGTCCTGATCCGCGAAGACCTCAACGTGCCCATCAAGGACGGCAAGGTCACCTCCGACAAGCGCATCCGTGCCTCGCTGCCCACCATCGAATTCGCCATGAACGCCGGCGCCAAGGTCATGCTCATGTCCCACCTGGGGCGCCCCACCGAGGGCGAGTACGACGAGCAGTACTCGCTCAAGCCGGTGGCCGAGCACCTGTCCGGCCTGCTGGGCAAGGAAGTGCGCCTCATCAAGGACTACCTGGAGCATCCGCCCGAGCTGCAGGACGGCGAGGTGGCCCTGCTGGAGAACGTGCGCTTCAACAAGGGCGAGAAGAAGAACGACGAGGCGCTGGCCAAGAAGTACGCCGCCCTGTGCGACGTGTACGTGATGGACGCCTTCGGCACCGCCCACCGCGCCCAGGCCTCCACCTACGGGGTGGGCCTGTACGCCCCGGTGGCCTGCGCCGGTCCCCTGCTGGCCGCCGAGCTCGACGCCCTCGGCAAGGCCCTGCACAACCCCGACCGCCCCATGGTGGCCATCGTGGGCGGCTCCAAGGTGTCCACCAAGCTGACCGTGCTGGAGAGCCTGTCCAAGGTGGTGGACCAGCTCATCCCGGGCGGCGGCATCGCCAACACCTTCATCGCCGCCGCCGGCCATCCGGTGGGCAAGTCGCTGTACGAGCCGGACCTGGTGGACGAGGCCAAGCGCCTCATGGCATCGGCCGCCGCCGAGGGGCGGGAGATCCCGGTGCCCACCGACGTGGTGGTGGGCAAGGAGTTCTCCGAGAACGCCCAGGCGGAGATCAAGAAGGTGGCGGACGTGGCCGACGACGACATGATCTTCGACATCGGTCCGGAGACGGCGGCCCGCTTCGCGGAAATGATGAAATCGGCCGGCACCATCGTGTGGAACGGTCCGCTGGGCGTGTTCGAGTTCGACCAGTTCGCCAACGGCACCAAGGTGGTGGGCGAGGCCATCGCCGAGTCCAAGGCCTTCTCCATCGCCGGTGGCGGCGACACCCTGGCGGCGGTGGACAAGTTCGGCCTGGCCGATCGCATCTCCTACATCTCCACCGGCGGCGGCGCCTTCCTGGAGTTCCTGGAGGGCAAGAAGCTGCCCGCCGTGGCCATGCTGGAAGAGAGGGCCAAAAGCCAGAATCCATGAACGCCGACGCCCCCTCGACCACCTCCGGCGCCCCCTCCTGCTACCGGGGCAAGCGCGTCGTGCGGCGCACCAAGATCGTGGCCACCCTGGGGCCCGCCTCGGAATCGCCCGAGGTGCTGGAGGCCATGATCCGCGCCGGCACCGACGTGGTGCGCATGAACTTCTCGCACGGCACGCGCGAGGATCACCTGCTGCGCACCCGGCGCGTGCGCGAGGCGGCGGTGCGGGCCGGCTGCGAGATCGCCATCCTGGGCGACCTGCAGGGCCCCAAGATCCGCATCGAGCGCTTCCGCGAGGGGGCGGTGGAACTGGCCGAGGGGGCCGAGTTCGTGCTGGACGCCAACCTCGACCCCGAGGCCGGCGACGTCCACCGCGTGGGGCTGACCTACAAGGACCTGCCGCGCGACGTGGCGCCCGGCGACCAGCTGCTGCTGGACGACGGGCGCATCGTGCTGGAGGTGACGCGGGTCACCGACAGCGAGGTGCACACCCGCGTGGTGGTGGGCGGTCGCCTGTCCAACAACAAGGGACTCAACCTGCGCGGCGGCGGCCTCTCGGCCGGCGCCCTCACCGACAAGGACCGGCGTGACATCGAGCTGGCCGCGGAGCTGGAGGTGGACTACCTGGCGGTGTCCTTTCCGCGCTCGGCGGAGGACCTGCGCGAGGCGCGCCAGCTGCTGCGCGAGGCGGGCGGCAAGGCCGGCATCGTGGCCAAGATCGAGCGCGCCGAGGCCATCGAGCCGGGCGTGATCGAGGAGATCATCGCCGAGTCCGACGCCATCATGATCGCCCGCGGCGACCTGGGCGTGGAGATCGGCGACGCCGAGCTGCCGGCGGTGCAGAAGCGCCTCATCCACCTGGCGCGCACCATGGACCGCATCGTCATCACCGCCACGCAGATGATGGAGTCCATGATCGAGAACCCCATCCCCACCCGCGCCGAGGTGTTCGACGTGGCCAACGCGGTGCTGGACGGCACCGACGCGGTCATGCTGTCGGGCGAGACGGCGGTGGGCCGCTTCCCGGTGCAGGTGGTGCGGGCCATGGGCGAGATCTGCGCCGCGGCCGAGAAGGAGCGCACCGCGCGCCGCTCGGACCACCGCATCAACACGCAGTTCACGCGCATCGACGAGGCCATCGCCATGTCCACCATGTACGCGGCCAACCACCTGGGCGTGAAGGCCATCGCCGCCCTCACCGAGTCCGGCTCCACGCCGCGCTGGATGTCGCGCATCAGCTCGGGCATCCCCATCTACGCCATGACCGAGCACCAGGACACGCGCCGCCGCGTCAAGCTGTACCGCGGGGTCTATCCGGTGGACTTCCCCATCAAGACCACCTCCCACGCCCGCGCCAACATCACCGCCGTCAACATCCTCAAGGAGCACGGCGTGGTGCGCGACGGCGACCTGGTCATCATCACCAAGGGCGACCTGATGGGGCAGGGGGGCGGCACCAACGCCATGAAGATCGTGCGCGTGGGCGAGCTGGTCGAGCCGCTGGACTGACAGGCCGGACGGGGGTAACTGAATCCGCCCGGCAACTGGTGTAGTATCGGGCCACCCTGCGTGGCGAGCATTCGCGAACAGTAAACGATTACGATTCACCGGCCCCTGCCGGTGCCGTCATTCCACCAACACCCCAATGATTGAGGAGACCCGTTCATGGCTCTGATCACTCTGCGTCAACTGCTGGATCATGCCGCCGAGCACGGCTATGGCATCCCCGCCTTCAACGTCAACAACCTGGAGCAGATGCGCGCCATCATGGAGGCCGCCGCCGAGACCGACTCGCCGGTGATCGTGCAGGCCTCGGCCGGTGCCCGCAAGTACGCCGGCGCCCCCTTCCTGCGCCACCTCATGCAGGCGGCCATCGAGGAATGGCCCGACATCCCCGTGTGCGTGCACCAGGACCACGGCACCTCGCCCGCCGTCTGCCTGCGCTCCATCCAGCTCGGCTTCTCCTCGGTCATGATGGACGGCTCGCTGGGCGAGGACGGCAAGACCCCCACCACCTACGAGTACAACGTGGAAGTGACCCGCAAGGTGGTGGAGATGGCCCACGCCGGCGGTGTCTCCGTGGAAGGCGAGCTGGGCTGCCTGGGCTCCCTGGAGACCGGCATGGCCGGTGAAGAGGACGGCATCGGCGCCGAGGGCAAGCTGGACCACAGCCAGCTGCTCACCGACCCCGACGAGGCGGCCGACTTCGTCAAGAAGACCGGCGTGGACGCCCTGGCCATCGCCATCGGTACCTCGCACGGCGCCTACAAGTTCACCCGTCCGCCCACGGGCGACATCCTGGCCATCGATCGCGTCAAGGAGATCCACGCCCGCATCCCCGACACGCACCTGGTCATGCACGGCTCCTCCTCCGTGCCGCAGGAGTGGCTCAAGATCATCAACGAGTACGGCGGCGACATGGGCGAGACCTACGGCGTGCCCGTGGAGGAGATCGTCGAGGGCATCAAGCACGGCGTGCGCAAGGTGAACATCGACACCGACCTGCGCATGGCCTCCACCGGCGCCATCCGCAAGCACCTGCACGACCATCCCTCCAACTTCGACCCGCGCAAGTTCCTGGCGGCCGCCACCCAGGCCATGAAGGAGATCTGCAAGGCCCGCTACGAGGCCTTCGGCACCGCCGGCAACGCCTCCAAGATCAAGCCCATCTCCCTGGAGGACATGGTCAAGCGCTACGACAGCGGCGAGCTGGACCCCAAGATCAGCTGAGCCGTAACCGGCGCATCATGAAAAAGGGCGGCCTGGCCGCCCTTTTTCATGCCCGCGTGCCGGCCAGCGCCGTGGCCAGGGCGGCCAGTGCCGCCGGCGGGGCATCGTGGGGACAGGCGAACAGCGGCACCCCCGGCAGCCAGCGGCGCAGGGCGCCGGCATTGTCCGGCGCGTCGGGGCCGGGCGGCTGCAGGGCGTTCAGCACCACGGCGGCCAGGGACAGGCCGCGCCGGGCCACGGCCTCGGCCGTCAGCAGCACGTGGTTCTGCGCGCCCAGCCGGTCGGCGGCCACCAGCAGCACCGGCAGGCCCAGGGCCGCCGCCAGGTCGGCGTTCAGCCCGTCGGTCGCCAGCGGCGAGCAGAAGCCGCCCGCCCCCTCCACCACGGCGAAGTGGCCGGCCGGCACCGCGCAGGCCGCCACCAGCTCGGCCAGGTGCAGGGTGCGGCCGGCGCGGGCCGCCGCCTGGTCGGGGGCCAACGGCGCGGCGAAGCGGTAGGGGCAGATGTCGGCCAGCCGCCCGCGCCCGCCGATGGCCTTGTGGTACTGTTGGGCGTCCGCCGGCAGCAGGCCGTCCGGCCCCGGCGCGCAGCCCGACTCGGCCGGCTTGCGCGGCGCGACGGGCAGGCCCTGCGCCTGCCACAGGGCGGCCAGCCGGCTGCCCACCCAGGTCTTGCCCACCCCCGTGTCGGTGCCCGTGATGAAGATGCCTCGTCTCACCTCGTGCTGCCTCGCGCCGCTCGCCGTAGCCGGCGTCATGTTACCGCCCCGCCGCGGCGGAGGGGACGGCTGATGGAGGTGCAGCGCGAGGCCGACCTGCGCGCGGCCAACACCTTCGGCGTGGCGGCGCGCTGCGCCTGGCGGGTGCAGGTGGACGACGCCGCCGGGCTGGCGGCCTTTCTGGACGATGCGCGCTGGCGCGGCCTGCCGCGGCTGGTGCTGGGCGGCGGCAGCAACGTGCTGTTCGTCACCGAGCGCTTCCCCGGCGTGGTGCTGCAGTGGCGCGGGCGCGGCATCCGCCTGCTGGACGCCGACGACGAGCACTGGCTGGTGGAGGCGGCCGGCGGCGAGCCCTGGCACCCCTTCGTGCAGCACTGCATCGCCCAAGGCTGGGCGGGGCTGGAGAACCTGTCCCTCATCCCCGGCACGGTGGGCGCCGCCCCCGTCCAGAACATCGGCGCCTACGGCCTGGAGCTGGCCGAGCGCTTCGACTCCCTCAGCGCGGTGGACCTGGAGACGGGCGAGACGCGCCGCTGGGGGCGGGAGGCGCTGCAGTTCGCCTACCGCCACAGCGTGTTCAAGGCCCTGCCCGCCGACCGCTACCTGATCACCGCCGTGCGCCTGCGCCTGCCGCGCCGGCCGGACTGGCGGCTGGACTACGGCGGCCTGCGCGCGGCCCTGGCCGAGCAGGCCCCGGCGCGCCTCGATGCCGCCGCCATCGCCGCCGCCGTGTGCCGCCTCCGCCGCCGCAAGCTGCCCGACCCGGCCCGCCTCGGCAACGCCGGCAGCTTCTTCCAGAACCCGCTGGTGCCGGGCGAACAGGCCGAGGCCCTGCGCGCCGAGCACCCGGCGCTGCCCGCCTTCCCCCAGCCCGACGGGCGGGTCAAGCTGTCGGCCGCCTGGCTCATCGAGCGCTGTGGCTGGCGCGGCCGGCGGCGCGGCGCGGCCGGCGTGTCGGCGCGGCACGCCCTGGTACTGGTCAACCACGGCGGGGCCAGCGGCGCCGAGCTGTGGGCCCTGGCGCGGGACATCCGCGCCAGCGTGGCGGAGCGCTTCGGCGTCACCCTGGTGCCCGAGCCGCGCCTCATCGGGGCCGCGCCGTGACGGAGACGCCCTGGCTGGCGGTGGCCGGGCTGGACGGGCTGTGGCAGCCGCCGCTGGCCTTCACCGTGGCGGCCCGGGAGTGCCTCGCCGTCTGCGGCGCCTCCGGCACCGGCAAGACGCGCCTGCTGCGCATGATCGCCGACCTCGAGCCCCACGCCGGCGAGGTGCGGTTGCGCGGCACGCCCAGCACGGCCCTGCCGCCGGCGCGCTGGCGGCGGCAGGTGATGCTGGTGCCGGCGGAGACGGCCTGGTGGGGCGACCGCGTGGGCGAGCACTTCCTGGCCCCGCCCCCGGAGGAGGCCCTGGCGCGGCTCGGCTTCGCCCCGGCGGTGCTGGACTGGCCGGTGGCCCGCCTGTCCAGCGGCGAGCGGCAGCGCCTGGGCCTGCTGCGCGCCCTGGTCCTGCGTCCGGCCGTGCTGCTGCTGGACGAGCCCACCGCCAACCTGGACGCGGACAACACCGCCGCCGTGGAGGCCCTGGTGGCCGGCTACCTGGCGCAGCGGCCGGCGGCGGCCCTGTGGGTGAGTCATGACGAGGCGCAGCGGCGGCGCCTGGCGCGGCGCACGCTGCACCTGCTGGAGGACGGAAGATGGCGGCTGGAACAACGGGCGTGATCCCCCTCACGGCGGCCGACCTGGCCATCGCCGCCGGGCTCATCGGCCTGCTGGCCCTGCTCACCTGGCGCACCGGCACCGGCCAGACGCGGCCGCTGCTGGTGGCCGCCGCGCGCACCTTCGTGCAGCTCATGCTGCTCGGCTGGGTGCTGGACTTCATCTTCGCCCAGGAGCGGCTGCCGTGGACCGCCGCCATCATGGCCGTCATGCTGCTCATGGCCGGCCACGAGGTGCGCGCCCGCCAGCACCGCCGCCTGCGCGGCTGGGCGGGCTATGCCACCGGCGCCCTGTCCATGGCCGTGTCCACCTTCAGCGTGCTGCTGCTGGCCCTGCTGGTCATCGTGCAGCCCGTGCCCTGGTACCTGCCGCAGTACGCCATCCCCCTGCTGGGCATGCTGCTCGGCAACAGCATGAACGGCGTGGCCCTGGCCCTGGACCGGCTCACCGAGAACGCCTGGCGCCAGCGCGCCCTCATCGAGGGCCGGCTCATGCTGGGCATGCGCTGGCAGGAGGCCATGAGCGAGGTGCGCACCGAGGCCCTGCGCAGCGGGCTGATGCCCATCATCAATGCCATGGCGGCGGCCGGCGTGGTGTCCCTGCCGGGCATGATGACCGGGCAGATCCTGAGCGGCACACCGCCCCTGGAGGCGGTCAAGTATCAGGTGCTGATCATGTTCCTCATCGCCGCCGCCAGCGGCATCGGCACCCTCATCGCCGTGCGCATGGCCCTGGGCCGCCTGTTCGACGAGCGCGAGCGGCTGCGGCTGGAGCGCCTGGCCGCGCCTAGAACATGAGGAAGATGGCCACCGCCCCGGCCGCCACCATGCTCATGGAGGTGAGCGGCGTGACCAGCATGTGGTGGGTGAAGAACATGAGGTAGATGGTGGTGCCCACCAGGATGGCCACCGCCAGGCCCAGGGCGCGCGCCGGCGACAGCAGCGAGGTGAGCATGGCGGCCGACATCAGCGCCAGTCCCAGCAGGGCGGCGCCCATCATGGCGGCGTAGGTGTGGTTCATGGGCTCCTGGGTGAGGAAGTCGTGCACCAGCTCCGGCCTGACGATGAGCACGACGCCCCACAGGCCGAGCACGATGATGGCGAAGCCGAGGGCGAAGCGGTGGAAGAATTCTGACATGGGAAAGGGCCTCCGATGGTGATGATATCGTTGTTTTGTTGATGGTGGTTTGATTTTAGTAAGAGTCGACGCCGATCTCACCTGCCGGACAACGAAAGAGGGCCGCGATCACATCGCGGCCCTCTCCCTATGGCGGAAGCGACGGCGGGCGCAGGGCCCGCCGGCGTCCTCGCGCTTACCAGCGGTCCTGCTGGGGACGGCGCGGGCGATCTTCGCGCGGACGCGCCTCGTTCACCTTCATGTTCCGGCCCTTGAGCGCGGTCCCGTCCAGCTGACTGATGGCGGCCTCGGCCTCCGACTTCTCGGGCATCTCCACGAAGCCGAAGCCCTTGGACTGGCCCGTGAAGCGATCGGAGATGATCTTGACGGAAGAGACCTCGCCGAAGGGCGCAAAGGCGTCGCGCAGCTCGTCTTCGGTCAGTTGGTACGAAAGGTTGCCTACATAGATATTGGTCATCGAAAGTTCTCTGTCACTGTGCCATTGGAAAACGAAAACGTCGGCAGTCGATGGCACCGCGGCTGCCGACGTGGCCGGGCCGGCGCTCCCGCTGGCCCCTTGCAACGTCCATCCCGCGGGTCTTGCAACCCTCGAGACCCGGCTAGCTTGGCACAGCGCCGCGGCGATTGATAGCAGAAATTTACTTTTGGTCAAAAAATGTGCAGTCGGTCGGCGCCGCCCGCCGCCAGGGCGGGCGGCGCGCCGGCTTCAGACGAACAGGCTCACGTCGGCCTGCTGCGCCGTGGGCAGGAAGCTGGCGGCGCCCACCCAGTCGCTCACCTCGGGGATGAAGTCCTCGCGGTCGTAGCCGAACAGCTCCACCGTCATCTGGCAGGCCACCAGCTTAACGTCCGACTCGATGCAGGCCTCGCGCAGCGTCTCGATGCTGGCCACGCCCTTGTCCTGCAGGGTCTTGCGCATCATGGCCGTGGCCAGGCGCTCGAAGCCGGGCAGGTTGGCCATGAGCACATTGGGGATGGACAGCTCGCGCTCGCGCAGCCAGGCCGGCCCCTGGGGCAGCTTCATGGGCATGGCCGGGTTGCCGAGCGGCGAGATCTGCAGGTCCAGCTCGCGCCGGAGCAGGTTCAGGCCGTAGAAGGTGAAGAAGATGGCCACGTCCCAGCCCAGGGCGGCCGCCGTGGAGGCCAGGATGAAGGGCGGATAGGCCATGTCCAGGGTGCCCTTGGTGGCGATGATGGTCATGCTCGGGGTGTGATTGGCCTCG
>Ga0256832_1002281_pt1 | contig 13109 bp, 15 predicted proteins | sample 134614metaG_FD_190534 | JGI IMG/M metagenome (GOLD analysis project Ga0256832, IMG submission 190534) | Hydrothermal vent microbial communities from Lau Basin, Pacific Ocean - 134-614 | ecosystem: Environmental > Aquatic > Marine > Hydrothermal vents | place: Pacific Ocean: Lau Basin | collected... | reverse complement strand
TTGGATCATCCATGAAAGGCGATTCTCTGGCCGCGCCGCCGCCCGCAGGTTCACCTGCGGGCTAAAAGCGACGCCCCATAAATGGGGCTACGGCGCATGTCGCGCGCCGCGGGAAGCCGGGTTCACCGGCGTCGTTTCGTAGCCCGGAGCTTCAGCTCCGGGTGGCCGAGGCCGAAAACACCTGATTTCAAAATGCGTTTAGTTTAATTATTCGCGATAATCGTTGATTCACGTGAAAGACGCCCTTGTTTTGCCCACCTCCTTTTTTCTGTGTTAGACTAAATGGTTGCATGTCAGAACCCCCAACACCAGATGCTCAAGCCCTTTGCATCCTCCAGACAGAGCACCCCATCATGCGCATCTATCGAAATTGGCTTCTCCTATTCCTGCTGGTTTTTCTCACTTTAGCAGGTTATCACACGGTTTACGCCCAATCGGGCATCACATACCCCCCCGAAACCGAAGTGCTTCAAGGTTCTGTCCAGATACAGGGCACGGCCACGCATCCCGAATTCTGGAAGTATGAGCTTGCGGCCGCGCCCCAGGGCACGGAGAACTGGTTCATCATCACCGTCAGCGAAACGCCCGTCGTCAATGGCGTGTTGGGCGTGTGGGACACCCGCACGGTGGCGGATGGCCCCTACTCCATTCGGCTGCGCGTGGTGCGACGGGATGGCAACTATGATGAATATTTTGTCAGAAATGTGACAGTGAACAACGCCGCACCCCTGCCGACGCCCACCCCCGAGGTGACCCCAACGCCAACATCCACCCCCACGCCCAAGCCGCCCACGGCCACGCCCGTGCAGCTCACGCCCGAGATCCCGACGCCCACGCCCGGCCCCACCAACACGCCCGAAACGGGCGTCGTCCCTCCGGGCGAGGTGCATGGCGGGGACAACGAGGACGGCGGGAGCCAGACCACTTCCGCCATCGTCGAGCTGCTGACCCAGGCCAAAGAGGGCTTTCTCAAAGGCGTCATGGTTGTGACGCTGGCCTTCCTGGCCGTTGGAATCTTCTTCGGCGTCAAAAATCTGCTCACCTGGCTTTACGTACGCTTCTTCCTCCGGTAGATGAAGAACAGGGAGGATCGAAAGCAGGCGACACGAGCGACCGCTCGCTGATACGAATGAAAACGCCCCGCGGCCAGGGCCGCTCGGGAAGCCAATGCCGTAATACGTAATGCGTGATGCGTAACGATCTCACGTTTCACGTTTTCACGCATCACGGTCGTTGCAGGCTCGCTCAACGTTGTCCTGACGATCTTCAATCCTAATCCTGATCCGACTCCTATTTACATAGCAGCCATGCCACCCAAGATGATCGTTGGGCTGGGCAATCCCGGCCCCCGCTATGCCCGCAACCGCCACAATGTGGGCTTTCAGATCGTGGATGAGCTGGCCGCGAAGCATGGTTTGAGCTTCGAGAAGCGCCAGTTCAAAGCGCTGATCGCGTCCGGCGTCATCGACGGACAGCGCGTGCTGCTGGTCAAGCCTCAAACCTTCATGAACCTCAGCGGCGAGGCGGTCCAACCCCTGGCGCACTACTACAAAATCGACCTGCCCGACCTCATGGTGGTCTTTGACGATATGGACCTGCCCTTGGGCGTCATCCGGCTGCGGCCCTTTGGCGGCGCGGGCGGGCACAACGGCATGAAATCCATCATCCAGCGGCTGGGAAGCAACCGGTTCCCCCGGCTGCGGGTGGGGATCGATCGTCCGCCCGGGCGGATGGACCCGGCCGCGTATGTGCTGCAGGACTTCAACCCGGAGGAAGAGGAAATCATGGTGCAGGTGAGGGATCGGGCCGTCCGGGCGCTGGAGACCTGGCTGACCGAGGGCATTGACGCGGCCATGAACGCGTTCAATCGTCCTGAAACGCAGCCGTAGCGAACGCTCCAGATTGCTATGCTCCCAACATTTTGTTGCGCAACATTCGCGCTTGTTTCACGACATGGCGCGCCGAAATCAACGCTTCTTCAGCAATATCCCTGGTGAAAATATCCCAAGGAAGCAAGTAATTCATTTCGTCGCCATAATCGGTAAGAAAGTGGGTTTCCAGCCCCATGGCCGCTATATCGGGCAGCATAGTCTGGATCAACTCGCTGATGGGCCCCTCAATCGGTTGCTCCTCCAGGATCAGTTTAATTTGACGGGCGGGATCGTGCGTTTTGGGCACAACGCCGAACAAAGCCAAAACCATCTTCCCTGCGTTCTCGACAGCCATCTGTGCGTTATCCACACAGGAACGCCAACGCTCCAGGCGGAAATCTTCTTCCGCCTCGTTCAAAAAACCCTCCGCCAAAGCCAGGCGATACTCAACTTCCTTTGGAAGATTCACGATAACCCTCCCAGGTCAACTCCCAATTCCGCGGCCGCGGCGAAGGGAAGACCCACATCCAGGCTCCAGCAAGACGGCGACGCTGTAATCCTGCTTCGCGCACGGCCCGTTCGACTTTCTCATGAAGCGCTTGAAAGTAATCTTCTCCCCATAGCGGCCGCCCTTCCATGAAAATATCCATCAGCAAAGGCGTCAAATCTTTCTCCACCTCTTCGGGCGTCTTCGCCAAGATGGAGATGCCTTCTGGCATGTCCGTCAACCGAGGAAACAGCGCCATGCGCACTTCTCGTTGACGTTTGAGGGGATTTTGCGGCAACCCCTCAGCCACCACCAGGATATCGTGATCACTCTCATCTCGCGCTTCATCCCGGCTGCGCGAACCAAATAGCACGATGGTCTTCAGTCGCTCGCCAAAATGATCCACCAACGTCTGTATCAAGACGCTGTAATCCTTCGTCTGAAACATGGTTGAATTATAATCTAAGTTTCGATGAAATATCAACCCATGCCCGAGACAACCATCTCCGCCCACGCGGCCCATCTTCAACTCCAAGGGCTGACGCCGTATCTCCGCCAGCAGGATGCGTTCCGACGGCTGGCGGAGGGATTGCGCGCGGGCGAGAAACCAGCCCATCCCCTGGGGATCATCCCCGCGGCCCGGAGCTATGTGACTGCGGGTCTGACCAAGGAACTGAACCAGCCCGCCATCCTGCTCACCGCCCGCGCAGACACGGCCATCCTCCTGGCGGATCAGCTCCAGGCCTGGTTGGGTGAGGAGGCGGGCCGGGTGCATCGCTTCGCCGATCCAGACGCGCTGCCCTTCGAGCGCATTCCCTGGAGTCGGGAGACGCGGCGGCTGCGATTGGCCGCGCTGGCCGCGCTCAGTCGCTGGGGACGACCGGGCGGGCCGGAGCAACCGCCCATCGTCGTCAGCTCCATCCGCGCGTTGATGCAGCTCACCGCGCCGCCGGGCCTGTTCCGCCAGACGCTGCACACATTACGCCGCGGCCAGATCCTCGACCTACGGGCGCAGTTGGCCCGCTGGCAGCGCATGGGCTATGAACACACGCCCGTGGTGGAAGCGCCGGGCCAATTCAGCCGCCGCGGAGGCATCTTCGATATCTGGACGCCCACAGAATCCTGGCCTGTGCGCATCGAACTGTGGGGCGATGAAATCGACCAGCTTCGCTACTTCGATCCCGCCACCCAGCGCACCATTCCCAACCACCACCCCGACCGCATCCTCATCGGCCCAGCCAGCGAAGCCCTGTTGGATAGAGGGCCCGAGGCCGCGGCTCGGCTGCGTCAGCTCGACCCGAGCAACTGCCATCCTCCCGCCCAGCTTCAGTGCGAACAGGATATCGACAACCTGGCCGAAAGCGCCGCTTTTCGGGGCGTGGAGCTTTATATTCCCTACCTCTATCAACGTCCATCCACCCTGCTGGATTACCTCCCGACGCAGGGGCTCCTCCTCATCGACGCAGCCGCGGACGTGGCGGCCCAGGCCCTCGATCTGGAAGGCCAGGCCGGACAGATCGAAAAGAACCTGATCAAGAGCGGCGAGCTGCCCCAGGGTTTCGCCAGTAGCCTGGCCGATTGGGACGCTTTGCGCGCGGCCATCGAGGCCCGCGGGCCCATCGTGCTGGGGCAGGGCAAGCTGGATGGGCACAGCACCAGCGTGGGATCGCCCTTGGGCCGTCTCTTCCACCCCGGCCCCCGCTGGGGCGGGCAATTGCGCCGGGTCATCGAGCAGGTGGACCGGATGCGACGGGTGGATCGCGTGGTCATCGTCAGCCGTCAGGCCCAACGCCTGGCCGATCTCTTCGCCGAAGAGGACATCCCTGTTCTCCAGGCCACACAATTGGAGACATTGCCCCCCTCCCACAGCATCACCCTCATTCAAGGACAGTTCGACGAAGGCTGGCGGCTCTCCACCTCTCAAGAAAGCCTGCACTTCCTCACGGACGCGGAGATCTTTGGCTGGGGGAAGGCCAAACGCCGCCGCAGCCGCGCGCCCCGCCCCGTTGCGCCCGAATCCTTCTTCGCCGATATCCAGCCCGGCGATTACGTCGTCCACATGGACCACGGCATCGGCCGGTTCAAGGGCCTCACCAAGCTGGAGATGGATGGCGTCGAGCGAGATTATCTGCTCATCGAATACGCCCGAGGGGATAAGCTCTACGTGCCCGTGCATCAGGCCGATCGCCTGGCTCGCTATGTGGGGCCCAGCGCGGACGCACCGCCTCTCAATCGCCTGGGCACGGCCGATTGGGACATGGCCAAACGGCGCACCAAAAAGGCCGTGGAAGCCATCGCCCAGGACCTGCTCATGCTCTACGCCAAACGGGAGACGCTGCCCGGCCACGCCTTCGCGCCCGACAGCGAATGGCAGCGGGAGCTGGAAGCCTCCTTCCCCTACATCGAGACCGAGGATCAGCTCGTGGCCATCGAGGCGGTGAAGCAGGACATGGAAAAGCCCCAGCCCATGGATCGGCTCATCTGCGGCGACGTGGGCTATGGCAAAACCGAGGTGGCCCTGCGAGCCGCGTTCAAAGCCATCATGGATGGCAAACAAGTGGCCATTCTCGTTCCCACCACTGTGCTGGCGCAACAACACTACAAAACCTTCACCCAGCGGCTCAAGAGCTTCCCCGTGGAAGTGCACATGCTCTCCCGCTTTCGCACCCGCAAACAACAACGGGAGACTATCGAGGGCCTGAAGCAAGGGAAGGTGGATATCGTCATTGGCACCCACCGCCTGCTCTCCAAGGACGTCGAATTCAAAAACCTGGGCCTGCTCATCATCGACGAGGAGCAGCGTTTCGGCGTACGACACAAGGAGCGCATCAAACAACTGCGCACCCAGATCGACGTCCTCACCCTCACGGCCACGCCCATCCCCCGCACCCTCTACATGAGCCTCACGGGCGTGCGCGATCTCAGCACCATCGACACCCCGCCCCTGGAACGGCAGCCTATCCAGACCGTGGTCGGCTTCTACGACGACATTCTGGTGCGCAACGCCATCCTGCGAGAGCTGGATCGGGGCGGGCAGGTGTTCTTCGTGTACAACCGGGTGCGAGGCATCGAACAGATGGCTAACAAGTTGCGCAGGCTCGTTCCCGAGGCCCGCATCGCCGTGGGGCACGGACAAATGCCCGAGCGCGAGCTGGAGCGGGTGATGCTGGCCTTCGCGGAAGGGGAATTCGACGTGCTGGTGAGCACGACCATCATCGAAAGCGGCATCGATATCCCCAACGCCAACACCATCATCATCCACCATGCCGATAAATTCGGTCTGGCCCAGCTCTATCAACTTCGGGGGCGGGTGGGACGCAGCGCGGCTCGGGCCTACGCCTACCTGCTCTACGACAAATACACACCCCTCTCGCCCGAGGCCCGACGTCGGCTGGAAGCCATCCAGGAGGCCAGCGATCTGGGCGCAGGCTTCCGTATCGCCATGCGCGACCTGGAGATCCGGGGCGCGGGGGAACTGTTGGGATCGAAGCAGCACGGGCACATCGCCGCGGTGGGGTTCGATATGTATGTGCGGCTGTTGGCCCAGGCCGTGGAGGAGCTGCGGGAGCAGGGGCATCTGCCCGAGACCGTGGACGCGATCAAAGGCCTGCTCGCGCCCCTCACTCCCACCATCCAACTCGACCTGCCCCTGCGCGCGGGCATCCCCCGCGACTACATCGAGAACGAGGAGCTGCGGCTTCAGCTCTACCGTCGCATCGCCGGCCTGGGCTCGCTGGGCGAACTGGACGACATGGCCGAGGAGCTGGTCGACCGCTTTGGCCCGCTGCCCGACGAGGTGAAGGATCTCCTTTTTCAGGTGAAGGTGAAGCTGCTGGCTTCGCGGGCGGGCGTCACCGCCATCGGCCGGGATGGGGATCAGCTCATCGTGCGCAGCCCCGCCGTGGCCCGCTTACCCCGTCTCGCGCTCCAGCATCACCTGGGTGACCAGGCGCGGGTGGGCTCCCAGGCTATCTGGGTGCAGATCGACGCCGAGGGCGCATGGCGCGATCGCTTGCTGCACGTGCTGGATATTTTGAGCGCGGGCGCGGGGCGAGGGTAGTGTTCGATTATCATGCGGGCCTGTGTGGCTTGCTCCTTTTCCATTGATTGAGAGGCTGTTATAATTACCAAAAAGCCACTCCGGATTTGATGGAGTCCACTCATGATTACGTACATTCCCCCGGAAAAGATCCGTTATCTTGTTGATGAACAAGGGCGCCCTACGGATGTCCTGATCGATTATGAAATGTGGCAGGCCGTGCTCCATGCTCTGGAACAATTGGATGATTGGGCCACTGCGAAATCCTATCTGGAGCGGCGTCGAAAAGCGCGGTCGCCGGAAGAGATAGGACTGGAACTTTTGCCCGAGACCCTCAATGATGGGGATAAGAAGAATGCGGGTCTGGATCGATCCTGATGCGTTGCAGGAATTGCGTCACTCGCCAGGACATGTACGCCAGCGGCTCCACCGTCTTGCTTTGGCATTGGGAGACAACCCGAGGCCTGCTAAAAGCAAACCATTAACCCCTCCCGAAGGGTGGCCTGATTTCCTGGAATTGCGGCGGTTGCGTGTGGATGCCTGGCGCATTTTATACGTGATTGACACGGAATGGGATATGATCACTATCCTGGCTGTTCGAAAACGCCCTCCATATGATTATGCTGATCTTCAGCAATTGCTTGATAAATTGAGATGAGTGGGCCAGAAAAGATTGCTTGGTATTGGAGATGAGACCAAGAACAAAAACGCCCCGGCGGGGAACCGGGGCGTTCACTCAAAAGGAGAATCGGATGTCTCTCAGGAGGTGGATCAGGCGGCTTTTTTGGCCGCGGGCTTCTGAGCCTTGGCGGGTTCGGCCTCAATGACCTTCGCCTCCGCGCTCAGCTTCTTATCGAGCTGGCTGACCTTGCGGGACAGCGTGTTGATCTTCTTGGTCAGCTCTTCGATGTCGGTCTTGCTGGGGATGTTCATGCTGTTGAGGATAGCCTGAACCCGCTGAGCGAAGACCTCTTCCGCCTTGTTGACCAGCTCTTCGGTCTTGTTGACAGGCTCCTCGACCGTCTTGGAGACCTTCTCGGCAATCTCTTTTGGGGTCTCTTTCGTGCGGGAAACCAGTTCATCGACCAGCTTGCGGCCCTCTTTCTCACTGATTTCGCCCTTCTCGACCAGACGATTGACCAGAGACTCAATCTCATCCTTGCTCAGGGCGATGGCGCCGATGCTGGCAAGCAGCAGGGATCGGGCCGCTTTGTAGGCGGGATTGACGATGGGCTGTGCGGTCTCTTCCACTTTGCCGACGACCTTCTGCGTGTTCTCTTTGACTGTTTGGATCATGATGGGAAATCCTCCTGTCCCAAAGGTGGATGAATGTTATGGATATCAGTTGTGGTGTTTTCGGAGTCGATGGTGGGGGATGCGCCCTTGTGACGCACCGCGTTACAGTCTCATTATGACGCATCGCGTTAAGTTTGTCAAGTCCAATCACATTAGAACTGCATTAGATTTTGGCAGCTTCTTTTCGAACCCATTGTCGATTTGACCAAGAACTGCTATAATCTTGAAGATATGGTAACTGCTAACGTACCCCGGTTAACAAACCACAAAGGGCACAAAGGCGCTAAGAACACGAAGAGAAAATGTATAAATTGCCCTTTGTGCCTTTGTGTCTTCGTGTTCTTAGTGGTTTTCCGGTGATGACCTTAGTAGTTACAAGATATGATTAAAAAATAAACCATATCCGCATCAATCCCTTATCGTTTCTTCGCCGCTTCTCAAAGCTTGATTTCATCAAGGAGGAAATCATGGACATTGGCAAATCATTCAATTATGTTTTTGAGGATGAGAAATGGATCGAAAAAGTTCTGATCGGGGGATTGGTTTCGTTGATCCCGCTTCTAGGAGTCTTTTTAGTCTACGGTTACGTCATCGAACTTGTGCGCAATGTGCGCAGGCGCGAACCCGCACCACTTCCTGAATGGGATCGCTGGGGCGACAAGCTGGCCGATGGCTTCAAGATCTTCATCATCATGCTGGCCTGGAGCATCCCCCTCATCATTCTGGCATTCATCGCGTTCATGCCCCTGACGGTGGCTGGGGATTCCGACGGCGGAGGACTCCTTAGCGTCATCGGATTGTGTTTCAGTTGTTTCCTCTTCCTTTACATGATCGTACTCTTCTTCGCCTCACCCGGCATCATCATCAACTACGCAGAAAGTGGCGACATCGCCGCCGGTTTTCAGGTTGGCAAAATCCTGGATTTCGCCAAAGCGCACATTGGCGAAATCATCATCTACGTCATTGTAGCCTGGTTGGTGGGGTTGGTGGCCAGCCTGGTGGGGATGCTCCTTTGCGGCATTGGTCTGCTATTCACCTCCTTCTGGGCCATGCTGGTCGAAGGTCATCTCCTGGCCCAAATTGGCCTGGAGCCAGCGCCCGCCATGCCGAAAGTGAGCCCGGAGTCCGCACCCGAACTTCCCGAGCCGCCCGCTTCCTCCGAACCCCCTGAATCTGCCCCTGCCGACGAGGGGTAACGCCTTTTCATCACGCATTGAGACGCCAGAAGCCCCCGCCGCCGCGGGGGTTTCGTTCGCCCAACCGTCATGCGCAAGAAACCGGACGACCAAAGCTGGGAGGATTGGGTGGAGGAGAAGATTCGCGAGGCCCAGCAAAAGGGCCTGTTCGATGATCTCCCAGGCAAGGGCAAACCCCTGCCCGACCGCCGCAACCCCTTCCTGCCCGAAGAACAGCAACTGGCCTTCGATCTGCTGAGAGACAGCGGCCACACCCTGCCCTGGATCGAGGAAGGCAAGGATATCGACGCTCGCCTGAACAAAGCTCGATTGGCGCTGAAACGCCGGTATCGCTGGTATCTGGCGGAGAGAGAACGGCGACCGGGGCATGAGCTCCTGGCCCTGGAACAGGTGTGGCGGCGATATCGTCAGGAATTCGAGGAGGCGGTAAAAGCCATCAACGCCGACATCCGCATCTACAATCTCAAAGTTCCCAGTTTGGCGTTGCAGAAATACATCATCATCCTGGAGGAGGAATATGAACGCCTTCGATCCTCAGGCGATTGAACTCCACCAAAGCAGCTTCGTCTTCGACGGGCATTGCGACACCCTGGGCGAAGCCGTAGCGGGCTCCTCGCGTCGACGCGACCTTTTAACACGCAGCGAAAAGGGGCATCTCGACCTGCCCCGCATGCGCGCGGGCGGCATCAACGCCCAGATATTCGCCTGCTTTCCGGGCGCAGATCGCCTGAACGCCTGCCCCACCAGCGCCGCTTTGCAACGCCTGGAGGTCTTCTATGACCTGCTGCGCCGCGCCCCCGACCAGTTGACCCTGATCGAGACTGCGGAGGACCTGGTCGCGCTCACGCCCGACGGGCCCATTGGCGGCATCTTGAGCCTGGAGGGCGTCGAGGCCCTGGCGGGTGACCTGAGCCTCCTTCACACCTTTCATCGCCTGGGCGTGCGCAATATCGGCCTCACCTGGAACCCGCGCAACGCGGCTGCGGATGGCGTCGACGCGGGCGCGGATTTCGGGCTGACCCCCTTCGGGCGGGACCTGGTCGCCGCCTGCAATGAGCTGGGCATTATGGTCGATGTCTCCCATCTGAACGCCGCGGGCGTGGAGGATGTGTTGGCTATCAGCCGCAAACCCATTATCGCCAGCCACTCCAACGCCAAAGCCCTCTGGGACCATCGCCGCAACCTCAGTGACGACCAGATTCGCGGCATCGCCGAGAAGGGCGGCGTCATCGGAGCCACTTTCGTCAGCCATTTCCTCAATCCCAACTTCCGCGAAGCCTCCCTGGACGACCTGCTGGACCATATCGACCACCTCGTGCAGGTGGCGGGCGTCGATCATGTGGGCATCGGCTCCGACTTCGACGGCTGTCTGCCCCCGCCTGAGCTGGACAGCGGCGAGAAATATCCCGCTGTCACGCAGGGCCTTCTGCGCCGCGGTTACGCACCCGCCGACATCCGCAAAATCCTGGGCGAAAACTTCCGCCGCGTCTTCCTCGAAGTCATGCTTTGAAAATGGCGTTGCACCTGTCTTCCAAAATAACTTGAAGCCCACATTGGGCGAAACGGCAACGGACGTGATGCGTAAAAACGTGAAACGTGAAGACTTTACGCATCACGCATGACGTTTCACGTGTTGGCTGCCCGCGCCAGCGTGACTGAGAAACGTTTCCTCGATTTCGATCCACCCATTTTCTCCATGCAACTCCAGCTCGATCTCAACCTGCCCCAACCTCCAGTCGAGACCACGGTCGTCGTCGCCATGAGCGGCGGCGTGGACAGCTCGGTCGCGGCCGCGCGCCTGGTGGAAGCGGGCTATCGGGTGCTGGGAATCATGTTGCGGTTGTGGGTGGACCCATTCGAGGATATGAAACAGGCCCGGGAGAATCGCTGCTGCACCTTCGAGGCCGTCAGCGACGCCCAACGCATCGCCGACCAACTCGGCATCCCCTTCCGACTCATCAACGCCAGCGATCTCTTCAAGGAGATCGTGGTCGATTATTTCATTCAGGAATATAGCCAGGGACGCACCCCCAATCCCTGCCTCATGTGCAACCGCCGCCTGCGATTCGATTTCATGCTGCGCTACGCGCAGGAAGAGCTGGGCGCGGATTTCCTGGCTACGGGCCACTACGCCCGTCTGCGCTGGACCCCCGCCGGGGTGCAGTTGCTGCGCGGGGTGGACGCCCGCAAGGACCAGTCCTATGTTCTCAGCATGGTGCCGCAGGAGGCCCTGCGCCATCTCACCTTCCCGGTGGGTGAGTTCACCAAGCCCGAGGTGCGGGCGTTGGCCCGACGCTACGGATTGCAAGTGGCTGAGAAGTCGGAGAGCCAGGACCTGTGCTTCACCAGCGACTATCATCAATTCCTGAAGCATTGGGCGGACGGCGCGGTGCGGCCTGGCCCCATCCTGGACCTATCGGGCCGGGAATTGGGGCGGCATCAGGGCCTGCCCTTCTACACCATCGGCCAGCGTAAAGGTCTGGGGATTCACTCGCCCGAGCGGCTGTTCGTGGTCGAGCTGGATCGGGCCAGGAATGCAGTCATCGTAGGGCCGGCCGAGGCCCTGGGGCGAACGCGTCTCATCGCCCGAAACGTGAACTGGATTCTGGCTGCCCCCCAGGAGCCCATCCGCGTCACCGCCAAAATCCGCTACAAGTCCGCCGACCATCCCGCCACCGTCATCCCTCTGGCCGAAGGCCGCGTGGAGGTGCGATTCGACGCGGCCGTGCGCGACATCACGCCGGGCCAGGGCGTCGCATTCTATCAGAATGATATCTGTCTGGGAGGAGGTTTCATCGAACGCGCATGAGCATCCTCATGATTCCCCCCGCCATCATCCTCTCCGCCGTCATCGGTGGCATTTATGGCGCGCTCTTCTATCTGTGGAAAGGAAAAACCTGGTCCGATCTGGCCCTGTTCATCATCGTCGCCATCCTGGGATTTTTCGTCGGACAGCTCGTCGCCTTTCTTTTGCAATTGGATGTCATGATGGTCGGACAAGTGCATTTGATTGAAGGAACCCTGTTGGCCTGGCTATTCATGCTTGCCATTGCCTGGTTGAAAGGGTAAAATGACATGATGACTCTGCTCAAAATGTCGTTTCACACCCCTTTCGAGGTGCGTTGTGCTGGCCGATCTGCGTGATATTTCCATTATTCTCCTCGCCATCGAATCGATCGTTATCGGCGTCATCCTCTTGCTCTTACTGTGGCAGGTGCGCCTGCTGGTGCTTCTGCTTCGCGATGAGATGAAGCCGATTCTGAAAGACGCCCAGGAAACAACCCGCACAGTCAAATCCACCACCCAATTCGTGGGCACGCGGGTGGCCAGGCCCGTCGTAAAAACCGCCAGTTTCTTCGCGGGCGTGCGTCAGGTGATCAAATCGATGACAGAACCTTTGTACCCGGAAACGGCGTCCGCCAAGAAGGCGGGGGGCTCATCCGTCCCATCTCCCAAACCCTCGGCAGCATCCACGCCTTCTGATAGCGAATCATGAGCGGCAGTTTCTGGTTTGGCTTCGGCCTGGGGCTTTCGGCGGGCATCGTGACTCTGGCCTTGCTCAAAAAGCAGCGCAAACAGCCAACGTTGGAAGAGACGCTGCTGGGCCCGCAACGCCCCCCCTCGCCGTTCGAAGGTTCGAGGCCGGCTCCCGCCAGCCTGGCGGATGCCGTCGCCCATCGGCCTTCATCCGAAGCAGATGATTTCACAGGTACAAAAACTTGGTAACTGCTGAAGGTAGCCTGGTTCGGCATCGAAAATGCCTTGCCACGAAGGCTCGGCCCCCCTCCGGCTCCCCCGAGCTACGCTCAGGGGGAGGGGACGAAGACAATACAAGGTTTGCAGGTTTGCAGGTCACAAGTGGCAAGTCCTTCTGGCTGCGAGGTTTTTCACCTGCTACTTGCCACCTGCCACTTTTCCCCTTCGTGCCTTCGTGTCGTCGTGTCTTCGTGGTTTTCGACCTTGCTACGTTAGTAAACTGAAAGCAAATTGAAACCAAGGCTTTTGGCGTGCATTGGATCATCCATGAAAGGCGATTCTCTGGCCGCGCTGCCGCCCGCAGGTTCACCTGCGGGCTAAAAACGACGCCCCATGAATGGGGCTACGGTGCAGGTCGCGCGCCGTAGGAAGCCGGGTTCACCCGGCGTCGTTTCGTAGCCCGGAGCTTCAGCTCCGGGTGGCCGAGGTCGAAAACACCTGATTTCAAAATGCGTTTAGTAGTA